>BNJU01000632.1_pt1 | contig 61345 bp, 109 predicted proteins | sample 8539281 | NCBI WGS metagenome assembly BNJU01 (sample SAMD00202456, study PRJDB9452) | human saliva metagenome | isolation source: human saliva | place: Japan
TGCAAACCGTATGAACAAAAACAGTGATATGAAGTCTTTTTCTCCTATTATCTACAGCTTTTACCCTTTATACGCAATGGCAGAAACTGCTGATTCGATGATTGCACAACATCACACCTTGGAAGAAGTGGTGGTGAATGGGTTCAAACAAGACCACATCAGCAATGCCCCCATGTCGGTATCAGTGGCAGGAAGTACCTTTCTTCAGCGCAATGAGCTCAACGGCTTGCGCGACATGAGCAGTGTTTTTCCCAATCTTTTCATTGCTGACTATGGCGCACGGCAGAACACTCCGATATATATTCGCGGTATAGGTTCAAAGACCAATGCGCCTTCTGTGGGCTTGTAGTGTTGATGGAATGCCTTATTTTTGAGCGTTCTGTTGTCGACTTGGACATTGCCGGAATCAGTGGCATTGAGGTGCTGCGTGGGCCATAAGGCACACTCTATGGACGCAATTCAACGGGCGGACTCATCAATATCTACACCTATTCGCCGTTGGATTATCAAAACACGATTGCCAAAATCAGTTACGGTTCGCGCAATGATGTGCGCTTGGGGCTGGCACATTATCAGAAAATCGCTCCCCAGATTAGGACTTCATGTGGCAGGAAATTATCACCGTAACGACGGTTTCTTCCGCAACATCTATACGGGGAAGAAAAGCCGACGACCTGCAAAGTGCCAATGCAAAAGTGGGATTAGCCTGGCAAGCTGCACCCCTCTGGACCATGCGTTTGAACGTACTTTTCGACCACTCTACGCAAGGTGGCTACCCTTATGGACTGTATCATGCCGACGACAACACGACAGAGGCTGTGAACTATAACCGCTATAGCAGCTATCGTCGCAATGTTTTGTCGGCCGGAATGAACTGGCTTTACTAAGGGAGAAGCCTTTCATTTCAATGCACGAGACATCGTTTCAACACAGCAACGACAAGCAATATATCGATCAGGATTTCATGCCTCGTGATCTCTTTTTCACGATTACAGGCTTGAAACAGACCCTCGTGAGTCAGGAATTCACGCTGAGATCGGCGAATAATGACTGCCGTTATCACTGGATAACAGGGGCTTTCGGCTTCTATCAAAAGCTCAACAATGCTGTCGAAACACAATTCATTACGACCGATTATGCTACACCTAAGTTCTATGACAGCCCTACATGGGGTGGTGCTATCTATCATCAATCCACGTATGACCTGACAAAAACATTGCACGCAGCAGTGGGATTGCGTTATGATTATGAGCGAGTGGGCGAAAATTATGAAGCTAACAAATATACGTTGAGCGTGGGACAGAGCAGCAATGTGCAAACAGCTACGTTCAAAAAGATCATATGCATTTCAGCCAGATTACACCGAAATTCACGCTCAGCCAGCAATTCTCTGCCGATAAAATGGTCTATGCTTCTGTGTCAAGAGGCTACAAGGCAGGGGGCTACAACATTACTTCTATCACGCCCAACCTGCCTGCTTACGACCCGGAATATAACTGGAACTATGAAATAGGCGCAAAACTGACCTTGTTCAATGGTGCACTTCAAACCGAAATGAGTCTGTTCTACATTGATTGGAAGCATCAACAAGTCACCACGACTGTACCCGGTTTTGGGCAACATCATCAACAATGAGGCCACTCCAACGGTAAAGGTTTCGAACTTTCTGCCGTCTGTCGCCCTTTCAGAAACTTGGAGTTGCAGGCCAATTACGGTTACACCTATGCGCAATTCCTTCACTACAAGAAGAGCGCTACGGTTGACTTCTCCCGCAACATACTGCCCATGGTGCCCCGACAGACCATGGCTTTCGTGGCCAACTATACCCTTTTCCACGTCATGGGATTGGACAAACTCTTGCTGAATGCCGCACTCACGGGAACAGGAAAGATTTACTGGACCGAGGATAACAAGTTGGTACAGCCTTTTTATGCACTGCTCAATATGAAGATTGCGGCCACAAAAGGACGTTTCACTTGGGAACTTTGGAGCAAAAACACCACCAACACGCGCTATATGAGCTATGCTTTTGCCTCTTCTGCCAAGTTTGCTCAGCGTGGAAAGCCTTTCATAGTTAGGCACCTCTTTGGTGTTCAGACTTCACCCATAGCCGCTGCAAACGATTAGCAAAATGAACCGAACATCCACGCGGAAGGTAGCCTGTTGTCTACCTTCTTCGAGTTTATATATAGCCCAAGCTGTGCCGATGAGTTTCTTCACTACGGCGCTGCAGGTCATCATGCGCGAGCAAGCGGTGTCGCTTTCTGTTATCGGGCTGCTGCAAATCATAAAGCTCCCATGGATATTAAAGGTGTTTTGGGCACCGGCCGTAGACCGCTGTTGCAACACCATTGTCGACTATAAACGCACCATTATCGGTGTGGAAATCATCTACGCCCTATTGATTTTACTGACAAGTGTATTCGATATGAGTACAATTCTGCCGTCATCTTTCCACCTCTTAATCGTCATTATCCTACTGGCTTTAATGGCTTCGGCAACGCAGGACATTGCTACTGACGCATTGGCCATACGCACTTCATCGCATCAACAGCGCGGACTGCTCAACAGCATGCAGTCAATGGGCAGTTTCGGAGGGTAGCCTTTTTGGGGAGCGGGTGCTGCTGATAGTGCTCCATGAGTATAGTTGGAACCGCATGGCTCAATGCCTGAGTGTGTTTGTTCTCATTGCCCTCTTGTTCCGCTGTTACTGCATCAAGCTCGCGTTTCAACAGGAAAGCAAGGCCAGAGAGCATGCTGCGTGGAAGGATTTCGGATTGTTTTTCCGTCAGAAAGGCATCTCCCGGCAGGTCATTTTCTTAGTACTCTACTACACGGGGATAATCGGTGTCGTGTCAATGTTAAAAGCCTTTCATGGTCGATTTGGGGATATTCTATGAAAGAGATAGGCTTTCTCTGTGGCATCATTGGCATTGGTTCGGCTTTCGTGATGGCTTATCCCGCGGGACTCTTCGTGCGCCGTTGGGGGTATAAACGCATGCGAGTGGTCTTCGCTTTCGTGATGTTTCTCGCGACACTATTCTTTGTTATGCTGTCTCTATCCCATCCAACGACATTGCTGTTAACGGCAGCAATCATCATGCTTTGGGGCAGTTACGGCATGGGAACAGTTGTTGTTTACACCTCATCCATGCACCATGTGCGTGCAGGAAGAGAGGGAACAGACTTCACTGTGCAAACCGTTATCACGCATCTCATGGGAATTCTCATTGCCGTTGTATGCGGATTTATCGCCAGCAGCATAGGTTATACGGGCATGTTTGCCACACAAAGCGCCATAGCCTTAGCCTCTTTCTTTTATACGATGCATATGAACGAACATCAAACAGACAATGAACGAAACGCTTTTCAAGAAATATAACGTCCCTGTTCCGCGCTATACGAGTTATCCAACGGCCAATGAATTCAAGCCTTTTGATGCAGAACAGTATCTGAAAGCCGTTGAAAGCTCGAACAACGCCACAGCCGACAATATCTCATTCTATATTCATGTGCCCTTTTGCAGGCATCTTTGTCATTATTGCGGATGTAATTCCGTGGCCATGGCAAAGCCTGACCGCATCACAGAATATTTCGAAACACTCCACAAAGAGATTGACTTATTGCTGCCACACCTAAGGAAAGACCGCCGAATAAGCCAGATACATTATGGCGGAGGAAGTCCTTCGTCAATGCCGTTGCCACTGATCCGTGGCGTCAACGAACATCTGTTGTCGGCTTTTGAGACAATAGAAAACCCCGAAATTGCCATTGAATGTCACCCCGGCTACCTCAAGGCTGAAGACTGGCACCATCTGCTTGGCAGTGGGTTCAACCGCTTCAGTCTCGGCATTCAGGATTTCAACGCCGATGTTCTGCATACCGTGAACCGACACCCCTCATTGCTTCCGTTGCAGAAATCATGGACATACTGCGCAAAGGCGGTGCAAAGGTGAACTTTGACTTTATCTATGGGCTGCCGAAACAATCGGTAAAAGGAATTTGTATCGACCATAGAAACAGCCATATCTCTGCGTCCCGACCGCTTGGTGACATTCAGTTATGCTCATCTTCCAAGCCTTTTTCAAACGCCAGCAGATATTGGAAAAGGCCGGACTTCCACTGCAAAAACGAAAAGTTAGGAATGTTTGAAGAGGCTGCAAGAACGCTCCCGGGCGGCGGGCTATGTGCCCATTGGCATGGACCATTTCGTATTGCCTGACGACGACTTGAGCGTGGCCCTGCAACATCACACCCTACACCGTAACTTCCAAGGCTATTGTCCTCGCCGCATCACTGCACAGGGTCTATGCCTTTGGGGTATCGGGGAATCAGTCAGTTGGACGAGGCTTATGCGCAGAATACCAAAGACATTTCAACCTATATCACGCAGGTGAATGCAGGCCGTTTGCCCGTTCAACGCGGCTATGCCTTAGCCCCTTGGCAGCGCATCACGCGCGAAGTCATTGAATGCGTCATGTGTAACAACGGCATCAACTGGCGTGACATGGCGCAACGTTTGCACTGCACCGTGACCGACATTTGGCAGGCCGTTCACTACAATGAGGCACAACTGCAGACACTTCAAGCCGACGGTTTAATCATCTTTGATGCCGAAGATGTGCGCGTAACGCCTGAAGGCATGCCCTTTGTGCGCAATGTTGCAGCTGCTTTCGACCCTATGATGCGCAACAGTCACCTGCTGTTTTCAAAACCGGTATAACGCTATTATCCACATATTCCATGCAGAACGAAACGAAAACAAGTATCGATGTCATCGTCATTGGTGCAGGATTAACAGGACTCACCACTGCCCATACACTCGAAAGCGTGGGAAAAAGTGCTCGTAATCGAGAAAGAACAACGCATCGGCGGTCAGATCCAGACCCACCGACAAGGAGATTTTCACGTTTGAAAGCGGGCCCAATCACGGGCGTTGTGAGCTGTCCTGAAGTGGCAGAGCTGTTTCAAGACCTCACGAAGTGGGGTTGCACGCTCGAAGGGCCCATGAAGAAGCCAAGCAAAGGTGGATTTGGAAGGGCACAAGTTTCCATGCCTACCTGCTGATCCGATAGCCGCATTGCGCACACCGCTATTCACTTGGCACGATAAATTCGGCATCTTGCTTGAGCCTTTTCCGTCCCAAAGGGCACCGATCCCAACGAAGATGTGGCATCAATGGTGGTGAGAAGATTGGGCAAAAAGCTATTTAGACTACGCCGTGAGACCCATTTTATTTCGGGCGTATATGCAGGCAATCATGCACTCATCACGCGTTTTTGCACTGCCAAAGCTGTATAACGGAACAAAACTACGGCAGTTTCATTCGCGGAGCCATAGCCAAACGCAAGGAAAAGAAGTCAGATCGCGAGCGGTTAGCCACAAAGAAGGTCTTTTCTGCAGTGGGAGGACTCGGTCATCTGACGGATGCTTTGGCGCAATCCGTAGGACTTTCCAACATCATCTTGAGGGCAAACGAGGGTTGTTGTCATGCCGATTGGCGGTCAATGGCAGGTGGAATATACCACGGAAACGGGCGAGAAAGGTGAGTCTGCAAAGCCGAAAATGTCATTACAACCGTGGGAGCCTACGCGCTGAAAGCCATGCTGCCATTTGTGAAAGCCGGCGATATGGCACCGATTTCAGCCTTGCGTTACGCCCCGATAGTACAAGTAGCGTGGGGACTTTTCAATGCACAAGGCATTGAACATAAATCCTTTGGCGGACTCATTCCACGTGCGAACAGCAACAACTCTTGGGCATTCTCTTCCCTTCGGCCTGCTTTTTCACAGCGTTGTCCTGCAGAGGGTGCACTGTTTTCATTCTTCCTTGGAGGCATGAAACATGGCGAAATGCTTGGAAAAACCAACGAGGAACTGCGCGAACTCGTAACGAAAGCACTGTCCAAGATGCTTGGATTTCCCAAGATGTGAAGCCCGATATGGTTCAAATCTTCCGTCATGAGCACGCCATTCCACAGTATGAGCTGTCGAGTGGCGCCCGTTTCACAGCCGTCAAACGCATAGAACAAGCCCACCCTGGCCTTATCCTCGGTGGTAATCTGCGTGATGGCATCGGCACGACCGACCGCATTCGCCAGGCCGTTGCTATGGGCCCTGCAAATCAACTGATTAAGAGCCCCTGCAACTTGATGCATTTTACGCTGTAACTGACTCACTTTGCGGCCTCATTTGAGTCACTTCACAGCATGATTTGACGCAGGTGCACCGCTTTCTGACGTCATCCTGTTCCACGACTTGGCTTGAATATCGCAACCGTTTGATTGCAAGAAATTGAGACTGCCCCAAAACGGCATCTTCACACACGAAAAGAGAAGAGAAAAAGAAACAGGCTGAAACGAGAGAAGCGTTTCAAGACTTTGCTGCTTTATGAACATGGTAATAAAACAGAGTTTACACCAATTCAGAATAAGAACAAGAATGCAAAAAGGAAACCGTTATAAAGAGCACGTTACATCAGAAAACAGAATGGGTGTCGCGTAACTTATTAATAACTAATGTTATTTTTGTTGTCCCAGGCGGTTCGAACCACCACTGACAGAACCAAAAACTGTAGTGCTACCATTACACCATGGGACAATCTGGGCGCAAAGGTAGCGTTTTTCGCTCACTACCAGAATTTTTACTTGTGTTGTTCCTTACATATTGTTTACTGCTGCTTAAGTTGCTTTTTGAAGCTCTATTACACGCGTGATATCAAAGGAAATGGAAGCTCGGTTGTAGCGGTCGCTGTTGCAAGGCAGGTTGAAAATCAAGGCGATGTCCTGTTTTTCGAGGCCTCTTTATGCCTTTCAGTCGCAACTGATAGTGCATGAAAAGCGCGTATCATCCTCGGAAGTAACGACAAAAGGATGGCTGCTGCCGTCACCAGTTGAAGATATGGCATCGAGAATACACTTTGCTATGCGCCGATGGTATGCTTCTGCGTCAAAATTGATGGGAGTATTGATGCTATCTCCTACCATATTACACGCTTCCCTGCCCATGAAAACGATGGCAGGGAGGCTGATAGGATTGATAGCGAGCACCTGCCGGGCGTTTGCTATAGCTTTATCGCTGTTGCCTTTAATAAGGGACTGAACATTTCTTGAAGGATTTTTCTTCCTTTCCTTGGCTGATATAGCTTTGTCCGATATAGGCCAGCAGGCTTTCCTCCGTGGTTAACGGAGACTTAGGTGCCCTACTTGTCAGCGTCTTCACAAGGTTTCGGATGCTGTCAGGACGTGATGCACACAGGTCTTTGATGCGCTTCCAATCGGACGTATCAAAGCTTTTGTGTTCCTGGGCAGTACCTATAAGCGTACAGAAAGAAAGTAGAAGGATCAGATATTTCTTTCATGTGACTTCATTTGGGATCGATGAAGCAAATATACAGTCTGCAAGGCAAAATGTCTTGCAGACTTTTCTATTGAAAATGTAGATAATTCTTACTTGACGGTGATGAGATAGTAGTTCTTCTTCCACGCTGTACAAGGAGATATTTTTCCATCGATAAGGTCATCGGTTGTGACAAGCTGATCAAAGGCAGAGAGTTTCTCCTTATTCAGGCTGACACCACCTCCTTTGACGAGGTTTTCTCATCTCACTCTTGCTGGGGAAGATGTCCATTTCCTCTTGATTGAACACGTCTACAGCCGGAGAACCGAGCAATGAGCGGTCAACTGTGTAGTGAGGCACGTCTTTGAAGACATCATTCAGCGTGGCTTCATCTAGTTGTGCAAAGGCTATCCTGGTGGCTTTCCCAAAAGAGTATGTTGCTGGCGGCAATGGCCATGTCGAGGTCTTCCTTGGAATGTACCATGGTGGTGACCTCTTCTGCGAGCCTCTTCTGCAAGATACGGCGCCCAGGATCTGCTGATGATCGGCTATAAGAGCATCAATGGACTCCTTATCGAGGTCAGTAAAAATCTTGATATAGCGCTCGGCATCACTGTCGCTGACGTTCAACCAGAACTGATAGAAGGCATATGGCGTGGTACGATTGCGGTCGAGCCACACATTTCCGCTCTCCGTTTTACCGAATTTCCGCCCATCTGCTTTCGTAATCAATGGGCAGGTGAGGCAGAACGCTTCGGCTTCATTGCCCAAAGTGCGGCGGATAAGTTCCGTGCCTGTGGTCATATTACCCCATTGGTCGTTGCCACCGAGCTGCAGACGAACGCCATGATGCTGATAGAGATAAAGGAAATCGTAGCCCTGAAGCAGCTGATAGGTGAACTCTGTGAATGAAAGTCCGTCGCGAGCTTCACCATTCAAGCGCTTCTGTACACTGTCTTTGGCCATCATGTAGTTGACAGTAATGTGCTTTCCCACCTCTCTTGCGAAATCAAGGAAAGTGAAATCTTTCATCCAGTCATAGTTGTTGACGAGCTCGGCCTTGTTAGGTTCGTTGCCATCGAAGTCGAGAAACTTCGCCACTTGCTTCTTGATAGCCTCTTGGTTGTGGTAGAGAGTCTTGGTGTCAAGCAGGTTTCGCTCCTGGCTCTTACCCGGAGGGTCGCCAATCATGCCTGTTGCTCCGCCCACAAGCAGATAGGGCTTGTGGCCGCAACGCTGCAAAATGGCGCAGCATCATGATGCCACAGAGGGTGACCGATATGGAGAGAATCGGCCGTGGGGTCAGTTCCCAAGTAGGCTGATACCATGTTACTCTGCAGATACTCTTCCGTTCCCGGCATAATCTGAGCGAGCATACCACGCCATTTCAATTCTTCAACAAAATTCTTTGCCATGTCTTCTTGTATTATAAAAAGCAGGTACATGCAACTTCTGCTGCCCTGCAGTGTTTGTAAATATGTTGTGGGGAGCCTCTGAAAGGCGTTCAGGGAACGGGGTCATATCCACTACCTCCCATGGGTTACATCTGAGAATGCGCCATACCGCCAGTGCGAGTCCTTTCAGTGGGCCATGTTTCATGAGTGCTTGTCGGGCATATTCGGAGCACGTAGGCGTGAAACGGCATGATGGTGGCGTGAAAGGTGAAATCACATGCTGATAGAAAAAGAATAGGTGAGCAAAGCCCACACGAGGATACGTGATATCCCATGTATTATCGTTTTCAGCACATTCATAGCTTTTCACTGATGCGTTGAAGCAGGTTCTTCACTTTCTGCATGACCACCTCGGTAGGATAGAGCTTGTCATCAAGCCAGATAAAGGCCAACACCATACTGTGACGGTCGGCTATTTTTGTCGGCTAAAATCTGGCGTTGCAGGCGATAGGCCTCGCGCACTCTGGCGCTTCACGCGGTTGCGCTTGACAGCCCGTTTGGAGGAGCATTTCTTGGGCACACTGACAAGCAATTGCGCGCGAGGCAGCTGCTGACTTTCGTCTTCTGCCTCCATCGGCATATAGACCACTCGCAGTGGAAAAGGCCGACATCGAATGGCTGTGTCCGCCATTAAAGAGTCTGTCGATAAGCTTCTTGCTACAGACGCGCTCCTGCTTTGGAAGTCTTTCCGAATGGATCTCAGCCATATGATGCTGCTTCCTTGTCGTTGTTTATTTGTTTTTTTCGAGATAATCTTTCAGTGCAGCCGTCAGTGGAAGGATGTTTCCTGGCTCGGTGCCATGAGGTCAATGCGCATGCCTTGGCCTCTACTTCATGGCTGTTGCCGGCCCGAAAGCGGCAATCTTAATGTCACCTGCTTGAAATCAGGGGAAGTTCTTTTTGAGTGCCTTGACACCTGTGGGACTGAAAAAGACCAGCATATCATAGTCGAAACTCTTCTTTTCGTCTTCGCTGAAGTCATTGCTGACAGTGCGATACATCACACATTCGCTATGCTTGAGTCCCTTGCTGTCAAGCATACTCTTGATATCGTCATTGTGAACGCTGCTCAGCGGCACAAGAAACTTTTCGCCCTTATGCTTCAACATCTGTGGCAACAAGCCGTCAATCTTTCCTGTTGTGCCGAAGAACACCTTTTGCGCTTACGGTACTGCACATACTTCTGTATGTAGAGGGCAATGGTCTCAATGAGACAGAAATGCTCATGTCCTCTGGTATCGTGACACGCAATTCTTTCGCAAGCGTAAAGAAGTTGTCGATGGCATGACGTGAAGTGAACACCACTGCAGTATGGTCAAGCAGACTGACTTTCTGCTGCCTGAATTCCTTTGAGGAGATACCCTCAACCTTAAAGAATGGCCGAAACACCATTTTCAATGCCGTGCTCCTTGGCAAGATCGTAAGGCGACTTGTCACTGGCCGGTTGTGGTTGAGAAAATTAAAATCTTCTTTATCATTTATTGTCTTAAAATTGATTTTTCAAATATCCATTGATCATCGCCAATGTGCCCCATAATGCAATCAACGGCGTTATTTCAAGCGCACAAAAGTACAAAATATTCTGCGAAAAACTGCTCATTTTGTCTGAAAAAGATAAGATTGGTCTTGTAGAACGAAAGGTTTTTAAGCAAAACGATGATAATGGAATAAATCATAGCATGCTGCAGTTCAAGACCGAAGTAAGCTACAAGCATCACGGCGGGGAAAATCAACAATCCTTCTATTGATATGATAAAGAGGTAAGACTTCAGCCATTGTTCATTTTTTTTCGAGTCAAAAAACGTCAGATCTATAATCGTATAGGCCAGAATTTTCAGTAGGAAATAGACCAAAATTCCACCTGCAAACCATCCGATTACCTTGTACTGCTCGTGATAAACGTATCACTGATGGCGGCACGTGTATAGAAAAAGAACTGCAGAAGGAGTTGCAGACAAGTCTGTAGCATGAGGAAGAACTGGAAACGAAGCTCGTTCGAAGTCTCTGAAATGACGGTAGTTTCACCATGCTGCACATAGAAAAAAGTTTTTGCCTGACGTTGAATGAAACGCTTCGACTTGGTGTAGGCCACCATAACAAGAATGAAACAAGCAAGCAGAATACCCTGCGATGACATTGTCGGAAGCCACAGAATAAGGCACAGGATCACCGGCAACGCCCATTCGTCCACCAGGTTGTTCAGGGTGGAAGAGTGGAGATTTCGAGAAAAACGACTCTTTGTAATAACGTGGAAGACTCACATCGCGCCAGCTTCTACCAACGGGATGACCCGGCAGATGAAGTGTATCAGGACGTTCACTCCATGTAATCTTGCTGGGCTTGATATGTGCTTGAACGGCAGAATCCTGCTGTTCGGGCGGCGTAGCATTCTTGGGCAACCAACCGATGACTTCAGCCGGGTGGGCTGCTTGTGCACGCGAGCGGCTGCACCTTGCAGGTCTTGTTGTATCTCTCACTTGCGATAGAATCCTCTTGTTGTCTCATTTTGATGCTATGAAAAAAGGGCGGAAAGCCACGCTATCCGTCCTTCTTGTATGCTGTTAAAGATTGAATGCGCGTTTGATTTCATCCACACGGTCGAGTTTCTCCCATGTGAACAGCTCCACATTGATAGTCTTCTGCTCATGATAGCGACTGGTGAACGTCTTCCTGACCACCTCATTCTTACGTCCCCATATGGCCGTAGGCAGCTGTTTCAAGATACATGGGCTGGCGCAGTTTCAGAGTGCGTTCAATGGCATGTGGACGCAAATCAAACATCTCCTGTACCTTCTTTTGCAATTTCACTGTCGCTCATCTTGACATTGCTGCGACCGTAAGTGTCGACATAAACGCTCACAGGTTGCGCCACGCCAATGGCATAAGCAAGCTGCACAAGCATTTCATCGGCCACGCCTGCAGCTACCATGTTCTTGGCAATATAACGTGCTGCATAGGCTGCCGAACGGTCGACTTTCGATGGATCCTTACCCGAGAAAGCACCTCCTCCATGTGCTCCCTTGCCACCCTATGTGTCGACAATAATCTTGCGTCCCGTCAACGCCGTATCTCCGTGAGGCCCGCCGATGACAAACTTACCCGCAGGATTGACGAAATATTTAATGTTGTCATTGAACAACGCCAATACTTTCTCACCCAACTGTGCCTTTACGCGTGGCACGAGAATATTGATAACGTCTTCACGTATCTTGGCCAACATCGCCTCATCATCGTCCATGAACGGGTCGTGCTGCGTGCTCACAACAATCGTGTCAATGCGTTGTGGAATGCCGGCATCACTGTATTCTATCGTCACCTGACTCTTGGAGTCAGGGCGCAGATAGGTCATTTGCTTCCCTTCACGGCGGATATCGGCCAACGTACTCATCAGCAAATGCGACAGATAGAGTGAAACCGGCATGTAATTCTCCGTTTCATTCGTTGCATAACCAAACATCATACCCTGGTCACCCGGGCACCCTGTTCGTCTTCATTCTCACTGGCTCACACCGCGGTTAATGTCATCACCTGCTCGTGAATAGCCGTAAGAATGCCGCAAGAATTACCATCAAACTGATATTCGGCCTTAGTATAGCCAATCTTCTTGATAGTGTTTCGTGCAATGTTTTGCAGGTCAATGTACTCTTTTTGACCGCACTTCACCCATAGATAACCACCTCGTCCTGTGTGCAGAAATGTCTCATGGCACAGTGAGATTGCTCGTCGTAGGCGAGAAACTGGTCAAGTAAAGCGTCTGAAATTTGGTCGAAACCTTGTCAGGATGTCCTTCTGATACCGACTCTGAAGAAAAATAGATAACTCATTTTTCCATTACTTTTTAGCGTGGAATAACACTCAAGTAACCGTAAAATCTGAGGGGATTTTTGCAGTTTTAGCATTTTTATGTGGTTGCAAGCGGCCAAATTTCTTCCAGCAAATGTTACACTTAATATATTAATCGGATGCAAAGTTTACGCATAAATCCTGATATAACAAAATTATGAGAGAGAAAAAGAACGAGATGAATGCAGGAGGAAGAACTCCATCCCATGAAAAGAAAAACTGCTTTCTGTCTACATGCGAAACCGTTTGAGAGCTTCAATATTCCCGCCCTTGTTCCACGGGTTGCAATCTCTGTCACTTTTACCGTGCAATTTGACTTGAATCACCTCGCAATTTGACGCAGATTGCACGATAATCTGACGCAAGTTACATGGTAATCTGATACAAGTTACGAAGCCCTTCAATACAACCTATTCCATAGCCTACTTTACATTGTAAAACATGTCATATGAGAAAATCTCGGCAAAGATTGAAATCAGAGTTCACTCTGTATCTTGTCGTGGAACTGCGTGATGATATCAAGCATGTCGTCAGGCAGATACGAGTAGGCTTTTTCTATCATTTCTTCGGGAATTTCATAGTAGGCTTCGGCCATGGAACCACATATAGCAGCCTTCGTATCAGTGTCTCCACCGGCAGCAACTGCTTGCGGATGGCGTCTCAAAGTTCTGACTTTCGCGGAAACAACTGATGGCATAGGGCACGGTTTCATTGCATAGCCCTGTCGAAATGCCCCTCACTGCCAATCTTATAGATATTGCGAAGCGGAGTCATGTGATAGCCGAAGTTGCGCCTGACCGCACTCTCTATCTCATCTTTTGTGATACGACACGTGCGAAGCCAATAGATGAGCGTGGCCACACACTGTGCACCATTGATGCCGTCTGGGTGGTTATGCGTCACGACCGCACTCTCTTTTGCCTCGTTCAACACCTCTTTATATTCGTCAAAAAGCCAGCCGACAGGACTCACGCGCATGGCCGAACCATTGCCACTGCTGCCATATGGCTGCGGATTGTCACTCTCAACCCAAAGTTCAAACTTGTCTCCATAGCCTCCCATTGGCGTCGGATAGCGTCGGCACCAGTCATGAAGCGCTGTGCCGTAAGGCTTGTGATTGAGTATCGCATCAGCAATAGCCACGGTGCAAATGGTGTCATCCGTGAAGTCACAATCAGGCGTAAAAAGTTCAAACTCGGGTTTTGTTTGCTTCGAAAACTCAAAGCGTGAGCCGATAATATCTCCTATAATTGCTCCAAGCATGGTGTTAAGGTTAGTCAGAAATAAAGAATGTTACAGGGTCATGGCCCTTTTCGTGGTCTCACCGAGAATCGAACTCGGATCTAATCTTTAGGAGAGACTTGTTCTATCCATTGAACTATGAGACCCCACTTCGTGCTATATCTTATGCAAAGATGTTGCCAACGAGTGCAAAGAAAAGCTTGCTTTCAATTTGCCGAGTACGCTATATCTTATGCAAAGGTACAATAATTTGAGTAAAGAATGCTATTTTCAAAGTATTAATTTGAATATTTCCACTGAAGTTCAAAAATGCCAGTTTGAACATGACACAGAGAGCAATGCACCGTAAAGTCTTATCTCCTCATTTTCAACAGCCCCGCTTATTCGTCATAATCCGAAGCACCATGTCGTCTCGTTGCGCACATGGTCCTTTGCCGATGCTTGTTAAATTCCGGATACTTTTGGTCCACACATTCGTCGATAATGCCTTCAGCAGCGGTGACATGTCGGCCTTCTCGTGCCAACAACGCACTCAAAAAGGGCTGTGCTGACGCCCGAACATATCTTCAAAGAACAGCTGGGTTTAGCACCGTCGCATATCATCCCGGTGAGGTTGGCAATCATGTTTTTCACCGCATGACACACGTCTTGGAAGCTCCCTCCCATGAGGTAAGTTATTCCCAGCTGCTTCCTATGCTCGCAACTACGCAGCCACAGAGTGCACTTAGCTTGCGAGGCTCTGCTTGATATAGATAGCGGTGAGGTGACTCAACATCAAGGCACGGATTAATTCTCTTCCGTGTTCTCGTTTTTCTTCGGCATAAACAGCCACGGGATTAGTGGCACAGATGCCCTATGATTGCCCGACCCCGAGTTGCTCATCACGGGAATCATCGCACCCCCATACGTGCATCGCATGCCGAAGCCGTGGTAGCAATGATATGAGAAAAGATGCTGGTGCCGAAAAATTCCGTGGCTTAAAGGGCGGTCCATGGTCTTTTCCGAGGCAATGACCATAGTTTCCTTTGATGCTTTCGCGGGCTGACGCAGATTGTATTCTTGGTTTTGAGAATGAATTTCATCTCTTCAACCGGAGCTTGTTGTTGCGAATTCCACACAAGTTTCATGTTGAGTTGAATGTCGTTTTCAGCCGCTTCTTCGTACTGCACCTGCCGTTTGTCGAACAAGATCCTGTCGTCTTGTGCCTCATAGACAAAGTGGGTGTGCGCTCCGGAGATAATGGCTGTGGCCTGATGTCCCTCGCTTTTGCAAGTCACTTCCACGTAGAGTTTCTCGCAGATGTCGCTCTTCAGCTGAATACAGATGCGGTCTCGGCCACAAACTGCTTGCCGGCTTCGAGCCATTCGGGAGTAGAGATCTCTGATAACTTCAAGCTGATAGTCGCTCTTGCCTATCAAACTGCCGAGTGCAACAGCAATAGGAAGACCTATCATTCCTGTGCCGGGAATACCTACTCCCATAGCATTTTTCAGGATATTTGCACTGAGCAGCACTTTGATTTCCTCGGGTTTACACCCCAACAGCTCTGTAGCGCGGGCCGTACAGAGGGCTACTGCCATCGGTTCCGTACAGCCCACAGCCGGTACGACCTCGCGGGTTGACGAGGTCGATAATCTCGTTCGCACTTCTGTCAAGCATTTCAATAAGGTTTATTTCTTCTTTTGATAAGCTTTAAGACCTTTCTGCAGGAATTTTATGTAGAGCAGGAATGTCTTCATTAGTATGAATAACTCGCCCACAAGAGGATTGCCGTCGTTGTCTACCGGCACATAGAACGGCTGCGTATTGGCGCCGAACTTGCTGCGTTGCAGATAACTCCATTTGTCGGCAACCGTGCGGAGTGTACCTTCGTCCATTCTCCATGATTTCTATTTCTGTGGAAGCCGCTTGTTGTCATCCACATACAATGAGATGAGCACATAGTCTTTCTCCAACATTTCCATGACACGCGGGTCGGTCCAAACGGCAGATTCCATCTTACGGCAGTTCGTACAGCCATATCCGGTGAAGTCAATCAGCACGGGTTTATTCATGGCTTTCGCCGCCGCCATACCTGTTTCATAGTCTGTGTAGTGTGCCTTTACCACCTTAGTATTAAGGTTGAAGTCCTGCGTTTCTATCGGAGGAGCGAATGCACTCACGGCTTTTTACAGGCGCACCCACAGTCCCCGGCACCATGTAAACCGAGAAAGCAAGCGAGCAAAGACCCAACATGATGCAGGGCACAGGCATCGGTTTCGGACATCTCCACCCGACTGTATCGCTCTGGAACTTAAGTTTTCCGATGAGATAGAGGCCCTAATGCTGCAAAAGATTACAATCCATATGTGCCAAGAAAGCCTCACGACTGAGCAGGTTCCAATGCGATGTCATGTCGGCAGTACTGAAGAACTTGAGCGAGAAGGCCAGTTCAATGAAGCCGAGAACTATCTTGATTGTGTTCATCCATGAGCCCGACTTCGGGGCGCTCTTCAGCCAACTTGGGAACATGGCAAACAGTGTAAACGGCAAAGCCAAAAGCCACGGCAAAGCCCAACATGCCGAAAAGCAGGGCCGAGAAGTGAGCCGGATGTTGTGGAGGCCACAAGCAGGAAGCCGATAATCGGGCCTGTACATGAGAAGCTTACCAACGTCAGTGTGAAGGCCATGAGGAAGATAGAGAGCAGTCCGGTGGTGGAAGAAGCCTTGGTGTCAACGGCATTTCCCCATTTCTCGGGCAGCTTTATCTCAAACCATCCGAAGAAACTGAGGGCGAAAACCACCAACATCAAGAAGAAGATGATATTGAAGAAAGGCTTCGTAGACCATGCATTCAAAGCCGAAGCACCAAAAGATACGCGTCACGGCCAAAACCCAAGATGAGATAGATGACGATGATAGAAATGCCGTAGGTGATGGCATCACGGATGCCTTTTTCGCCTGTCGTCTTTAGCCCGTTTGAGGAAGAAACTCACGGTCATCGGTATGATTGGCCACACAAGGAGTGAAATCAAAGGAGCAATCCGCCAAGAAACCCATGAGAAAGATATAGCTCCAGCTCTGATTTTCAACGCCGTCGCCCCCGTTCTGCTCTATGAATTTCTTTGATAACAGGCTTCCACAACGCGTCTTTTTCAGCCTTGGTGAGCGACGAAGTAACTGCAGCACTCGCGAGGGCAGCACTGTCTTGCTGTGCCTTGTCCATGTTGTCGGCCCGCAATTTCCCGCAAACCTTCCTGCGCATCCTGGTTTCCCTGTGTGCAGCTATCGTCATAGCGGCCAACAGTTCGCCTTTGAGAGACATCCTTTCCTGCCTCGGCTTTTGCGTCTTTTCCTGCTGCCACAGCCGGACTCTGCCCGATTTATCGATATCAACACTCGTCGGAGCCATGCATGTCTGGTCGCTGCAAGCACCATATTCCAAGTAACCTTTCAACACATAGTTGGGCTTGGTGAACCTTACTTTCTGCGTGAATGTCACGCTATGTTCAAAATAACGCAGTGTCGCTTCAAAGTTCTTGTCGTAGCAGAGATTTCCTTTCCGTGGGCCTGGAGCTTTCCAACGAGTTCAACACCGTCCAACTTGGAGGCTGTGAACGATGCCGATGTAGGCCCTTCTGCACCTAACCGCGTTGAATAGACATGCCATCCCGCGGCAATCTTTGCTGTGAAAACAATCTCGGCTTCGGCCGACTTATTGGTCTTCAGCTGTGATGAAAACTTCACAGGAGACTGAATCTGTGCACTTGCTATAATGACTATCATCAGCAAGATGGCCATTGATGTAATTCTTTTCATAGTTTTATTCTGTTTTGCTTGAGTTTGCAAATATAGCAAAATCTGCTCAAATACGGCTCAAATAAGCCTTTTTAAGAAAAATAGAAGACTGTATATCTTTCCTTTTAAAAATTAAAATATCGTGTCATCGAGCATGCTTCGCAATAGTTTTCCGTACATATCATTTTCTCTTATGCCCCTATCTTCCAAGGCATGATTGCTGGAAACGAAAGATGTGTTAACATCTGTCATGAATATTTACAATTGTTCTTCAATGCTTTGTAAATTCAAAAATGGAAGTCGTTCTCACCCAAAATAAACGCTGTTTTTCTAACAGATTGCAATGCGTTGACAATCAGGTGGTTATAAAAATCAACGTGAAATATGAGATAAAATCATGTCGAAAAAGCGTTGCAATTTTGCGTCAAATCAGCACATAACTTGCTTCATTTTTACGACACCATCTGATGCAAATAGCAATGTGATCAGCGTCAGATTAGAGTGCAAGATAATAGAAGTAAGGCGCCAAAGCCATAAAATGGCTTCACACAAAGCATGAAAAAGCACGTTTTTCATTTCTATTTGGTCGTAGAGAAAAGTGTTAAAAATGAGAAAGAAAAGTAAACAAAAAGAAGCCTCACGCCCCAGTCCTTTGCTTTTCCTCGTTGAGTTCACTCAACGAACAGCGACTCGCTGGTTCTCCAAGGAGAGGGGAGTGATATGTCCTCGAATTATATTCTATTTTGAACTCCCATTTCAAGGCATTTTACTCCCCGTCCCTTCGGGGAGGGTTGGGGAGAGGCTTCGTTTTCCTCGTTCTTCCTTTGTGGAGGGGCCGCGGAGAGGCTTCTTTTTCTCTCATCTGCTTGCAGAATAGAGAAATGATGCTTATATTTGCAAGACATAAACACCATAATCTATTAACTGAACACAAATGAGAAAAGAGAGTTATTCTGCTCTTCGTAGCTTCTTCTCCCTGCTGAAATGCGCTTGGAGAAAACTGCATCTTAGGAACGATGTCGACGGAGGCGGTGAAGCAACAACAGCACCCAATGACTGCAAAGCAATGGGAAAGCGTGCATGCCGCCTATGCTGCCAAGACCTATCAACCTAAGGATAGCTGGGAATATATTACGGATTTTGACCCCAAAATGAAATGGGATGAAGCGACACAAGACCTATTGCTAAATATGAAAATACAGCTTTCGGGCGACACCCTGCTCTCTTAACGGACAAAAGATAAGCGTGAAACGCGCGAAACGCAGTCTAGGATGAAGAAGGCGCAGTCGCCTTGCTTTTCACTCCTTTATAATTATTTCGCCAATCGGGGCATTCGTTTCATCAAAACCGTACCTGTCTTGCAGATAAAGTCGTCGAAACGCGATATTTATAGTGAGAAGTGGAATATATCTACACAGGCGACTATCTGTGCTTTTACCACAAGGGAAAGGCCGCTATCTATAAATATATCCGACGAAAAGACCAAGGAAAGCCCGAGGCTACGGCCAAACTCGTCTATACCATGGGCGATATGTATATGGATTTCAAGAAGGAAGGAGCAGAACACGCCCGAAAGTATAACATCCGACCTTATAAAGAAGTGTTGGTAAAGGCAGAACATTACTCGAATTACGCGATAAACACCAATTGAGAACTTCTTCATTGAAAAAGCTATACCATGTGAACGGCTTCCCAATCTTTGCCTGCTATAACTACAATGAGGATGATGAGTTTTCTGCTATATGTTTATAGAAATGGGAAAATTGATGAGGACAATAATCTCCAGATAGATGCTTTCAGCTCTTATAACGATGCAACAGAGGACTTCGCCATATTCTCTGACGGCACTGTTTACATCAAAATTAAGGAGGGAAAGAATACGGAAATCGAAGTTTATCGGATTAACAAGCAAGGCGACTTGTATAGGTTGAAATAGAGATCAGGCTTTCGAAAAAGCGACAATCAGGCCTAAGAGTGGCTTATCGGGAAATAGCTATTGAAGAATAAAAATAAACTTTTTATAAGCAATAGAATGAGGAAAATTGTTTTCTTTTCACTACTTATGGTGAGTATTTCCTGGTGGGGCAGACGTGCAAATCCGTAACTGTTGCCGTGGCAAAAAGTCATGATAACGCGACAAAGCATCTTTCATGCGACGAAAAGCTGAGGCAATTGGTTCTCTCATGTGCAAATTTCAAGACGCTTTTCAATAGGACGACGATGTGTGCGGAGATAGAAGAAAAAGCGGCAGAATGGCGTTTACTCCATTCGTTTGTATGCGAAAGAGCATGGTGCAAACAGTGAAAGCACACAGGGGTGGCTGCTGCTTGACACGAAAAACAGACTGTTGAAAGATGTGACTTTCGACCCCGATGCGCCGATTATATTACGTTATGACGAGGGAAATATGAGGACTATGTGGCGAATTGCTTAGGAATAAAGGGCTTTTTCTGCCAAACATGGAAGTGTGGAAGACCTGCTTTATCAGCTCCCCATGCTGCCTCTGCCCTTGAATACAGCTATGATTTTATCATGGGATATGGGCGGGACAGCAGTTCTCGACAAGGCGCTTATGCCGCTTCTGGAGTCTTGTGTGGATAGCGAAACAGACCTTATGGACTGCCAGTGGCTCAACTGCTAGCGGTAGATGGCTATCGTGTGTTCATAATCTGTGGCAGAGATCAGATTGGGGAAGGGCGATTTTTCCTCTGTTCACTGGATAAGAACAACAAACTTACCGATAAATTGCTCATCTATATGGCTCGACAATAAGGTGGAAAGGTAGGAAGACAACAGCTATCTGCATTTCAAAAATCAACAACGGCGGTCAAATCACGCTGCACAAAACAGTTATCCACAACGAAAAAGAACTTGTTATCGGCAGTAAGCACTATCAACTGAAAGGCGGAAAGTTCTGCAGTTTATAAATCGAAGCACGCCATGTGCAGAATAAGATAAGCCTCCATTGACTACTTGAAATCCAGAAGAAAATTCTTCCTCGGTTAAAATATGTGCTATGTTTTAGCAATATTATAAAAAGTGTAAGTAAACTGTGTCAGGCTACAATAAGAAATAGTTTTATACTACAGTTTATTTTTATAGACAACAGTGATTATAAAGAGAACTGCAGAGCAGCTTCGTAACGGAGAACCGTTCTTTTGTAAGGATGGTGCTTTGGCACCGAATGTTGGAGCGCATTTTGAATGCTGTCTTTGAAGGTGAGATGGATGCCCATTTCTCCAGTGATGGATTGTTCATAAAATCAAATATATTCTCCAATTATATTCTATTTGAACTCTATCTTCAAGGCATTTTATTCCCCTCCCTTTTCGGGGAGGGGCTGAAAGTGAGGCTTTGTCTTCCTCTTAAAAACCAGAAACTGCCCGGCTTCAGGATTTGCATCGCCCTTGAAATTTCCACCAGAAATCAAGAACAGCTTCTTTTGAGATTAGTCAGTCCGAAGGCTCCATGAGCGAACGAATTGATGTCAAGTCTTTCTGTGTATAGTCCTTTGCATCATTGCTTAACTTGTCAAAAATCGGTGTTGTAAACCTTATCATTAACTTCCCGTTCATCGCTGTCCATGTAGATATTCATAGGCACATTGATAGTCAGCATCCATGCTTCATCCGTCAATTGACTACCGGATGGTGCACAGAACCCACTTGCCTTGCCATCCTTGAACTTAGAGTTTCGGGCACGCATCAGGCGTATTTCAAGGTTAAACTGCTTGTGGGTGTGCAGAAACTTAAAAGTAGCCTTTCACACCGATAAGGTTCTTTTCACCCGTAAAATCGGCTCCGTCAAAATAGGTTGGTCTTGTTCCATGGGGTTGTGTCACAATGAAATAAGAGAAGAACTTCGGCGAGTTTACGTCGTCATTCTCTTCTTTCCACCATAAGAAGGACGGATATTGTCTACCATGAAGAAGTGTTGATAATGGCTGTCTTCCCGTTTTCGGTGATTTGCGAAAGTGATATCATGGCCTGCTTTGTCATAATAATGAATGACGAAAGCCGACACATAATGATCGTTAGTTGCTGCCCATGAGATTGACAGACTTTGGCATTCTGCGTCAGCTACCCACTTACCGTTTTCCAAAGTATAGGTAAGTTTATAGTTACGACCGATATATTTAACCTCTTTAGGGTATTGAGTTCTGGTGGAAAGCATGTGGACCGTGCAGGTGTCCGTTATAGATTTCAATCACCGCTTTAGCCGGGACTGAAGAGCGAAGGATCGAGTTCTGCACGCTCATTCGACTGTCCATCAATCGTAATTGGCAGCTTGACATTGATGTCCCACTGTCCAGTGCTGACTAATTTCCTTGCCGGATTGTAGAAAGGAGAAGGCTTTCCGTCGTCTCCGAACTTGCTTTCTGCGGCGTGAAGCAGGTCAACAGAGAGCGTAAACTGGCGGCCGGTCTTCACGAATTTGATGAGACCCTGGAAGCCCATCGGGTTGTTTCGCCGATGAAAGTACCGTTCAACTCGTCTATATAGCGGTAATCGTAGAGCAGTTCTGCCTTGTCTAGTGACGCGAACAGAACTTATTCCACCTTGATACTTCACTTGTTTGAACATCGAGAAGAAGTGCTGATGTATCTTATCCTGACCGAGATTGAAGAATTGACTGTTCATCATTTCGCCCTTATCATTATAGTATTCCATCTTCAGAAGATAGACTACGGAAGGGTTGTCAACGCTGTTCTTCACCTTAAAAAGCCTTGGTTTTCGCTGCGTTACATGCCAGCCCTCGCCTTTTGTGGTCTGCCATTCTATCACCTGGGCCGGCGCGAAGACGCCTGTGAAATTGGCCATCTTCGGTGTTTTTGTCGAAGTTTTGCGGCATCATCAAAGGGTGACTCTTCCTGCAACATAGAAGACAGCGCGGACAGGGTCTTCATGCAGTTTGTTTTCTCTTCTCATTCTCGGGGTTTTTCGGGGTTACAAGCCCTACGAACATACCGAGCTAAGACTTCGTGCTTAAAGCAAAGCACAAATGCCGTTTATAAATTTCTTTGTTTTCATCGTTTTATGTTTTTAATTAGAAAGTTCCATGTAATCATACAGCGTATATCACGCCCCATATCATGAGCGTAATAGCGGCTGCGGTTGGTGTATTCCTTATACTCACGGTTAAGGATATTGTCGCCCATCAGACTCATTCGGAGTGACATTCCCTTACGCATCGGCACAGAAAGACTGGCTTCAAAGCCCACGAGATGATAGGCATCGGGAGTGAAAAGCAATGAGATCTGTGGCTGGATTGAAGCGTGTCTGCTTGGCCACAAAGCGGTGGCTAAGCCCTATCTTGGGCGAATATGCCTTGCAGAAAGGCAGCGACCACGTCAGCGAATGCGTCAGGCGGAAACTCGGAATGTAGGGAAGATAGGCGTGAGACGGCATTTCACGCGCCCATATCATTGCCGAAACAAAGTGATAGTCGAGTGATTTGATGGGCTTGATGTGGGCATCTAAGTCTACACCTTGAAAGAAAGCACGTGTCTGCCTGTATTGAAACACGGGATAAGCTCCCGATACAACGGTGATATTTCGGCCCGTTGGCTGGTCATAGATGTAGTTGTTGATCCACTGAAGATAGCCGTCAAGCTGAACGTTGAAGTACTATGGAGCGTATTTCAACGATGTAATCCACTTGTAACTCTGCTCCGAACGAAGTGTCGAATCACCTCTGACAAAGATGCCAGAGCTTAGTTCATTGCCGTTACTATAAAGCTCATAGACGTGTGGAGCACGCCAAGCGACACCGAAATGTGACGTCACTTTCAGTTGTTTGTTGATGTGATAATGCGCCGATACTATAGGTGAAGTTCGTGAAATCACGTTTCCGCCATATCTCCCGCTCTGTCCAATCGTAGCCGTCGGCCTTGGTTTGCTGTCCGTCGAAACGCACTCCGGCCTCCAATCCCCAGCGCGGTTAGCCGTGAGTTTCTGCAGGTGCATAGAGGCCGAAAGCCACCTCGGTATAGTTCGGGATGATAGGAACGACGCCCGCTCCACGCTCATTATGGTTGTCGGTTACAAGCATCTGAGCGCCTGCTTCGCTTTTCCATTGTCCGTAACCCTTGTTCCAAACGAGTGCATTCTGCCATGAATTCAGATGCAGGCTGACCGTAGGGAATGTCGGAATGGTTCGAGTCTTCGGATGCGATTTTCACGTCGGTTGTCCTGCTGAAAGGTAGACTGGAAAGCGAAATGTCCTATATTTTGATAGTCAAAAAGGCTTTGAAATAAGCCGTGTGATGGTTGATTTGCTGAAAAGGATAGCCAATATGCCGACTGAAAGGCATGATATCGACGGGCCGTCCGAGTCTCGATACGCTCTTGAAGCAGCTGTTCATTGCCCATCTGTGCACTCTGCATGACCCCTACATTTCTGTGCAAACAGACTGTATCCGGCTTCCAACCGCCATGCCTCACGGCTGTAACCAAGAGTCAACGAAAGGTCGTTCTCGCGCATCCCTGTATTGTTAGCAAGTAATGTGCCGTGCTTCTGTCGCCTCCGTTCTCACTGTTCAGATGCAGACGCCACGCCCAGTTACCGCGCCATTTGAAGCTGCTCTCAACATAACCCGATGCTCCGAAGCGCCTGCCATTCGTGCCATAAAGGGTTGAAACCATGCCATGAAGCCCGCTGACTTCATAGGCAGAGGCGACGGTTGCATGAGAATGATACCGCCAGCGCCTCAGAACCGGTATTTAACGGCATCTGCCCTTTCACCACCCTCAATGTCACTATAGCTGTTCTTATCTCACCTCGGAGCGTGGTCTGCGCCCCCATTGTTGGCCGGTTAGTCGGGCACCATTGCTCACCATGAGAATGCGATTGCCATACATGCCATGGATAACGGGCTTCGAAACTATCGTTCCTGTCTGTATGGAACTCATGCCGCTGACGCCTTCAAGCAATGAACCCTATGAGGCGCCCCATGCGGCATCTGTGATGGCTGTCTGACTGATTTGGCTGCCTACTTGATTGGCTCCCATCATCTGACGGCGGGCCGAAACCACAACTTCATGTAGGCAAATGGAGTCGTGGACAGGTTTATCGGAAGTCTGTTTCTGTGCTTCTGACGGCATACACCAGCACAGGCATGCGAATAAAACGCCTGCCCACTGATGCTTTTGCCTGATTTCAATTTGAGCATCATAATCTGAAAGTTAAAAGTCAATAGCGGGTTCTTCTGCTTCCTCATTTGTGCGAAGAACCGATGAAAAGGCCATGATACGGCCATGCGTGCACACGCAAGTGCACACCTATCCCCTATGCTGTAAGGTGACGATTAGCCTACTGTCGGAGGCGAATAGCTGTTGACAGATGCAACAACCTGATAGACAGTTTGTTCTGTGAAGACACATCTTTCAATCCAACTTACCGCTACAACGGCACAAAACACCATCGGTTTGACCACAGTCGACTTGTGCATGATAGTCATCACACGCTGCAAACCTGCTTCACCGAGGCTTCATGACTGGCCGAAACCTTTGTTTTGCTGTGATAAGAGGAGTCGTGACAGTGGAAACCTTTAAGCACGACGAGACGATGTGAACATTAAAATCAATGTCCAGACATATATGAGTTTTATCGTCGTTCTTGGCTTCATCGGTGTCCAAAAAGGGGCAGTGTCGGCGTGTCAATACGCATGCCTTGGAATGATATCCGCCGTAAAAAGTACGAAAAACAATGCATTATACCCCTGTCAATGATTTATTTATACGATTTTAAATAGCATTAACATCTTTGAATAGTCTATGATAAGGCAAAATAGAGGAGTTAACACCAAACAGCCCCCATTTCTCTTTTGGGAATAAACGTTCCTTCAGTACGTGAAATACCAATCAAGCGCTCCCCCTTCGCACGTTTGCGCTAGCAGCTCTGTGCCTTGCTCGTAATCTCCATATTGTTCAGAGGATAGCCCAATCTCAAACATTCGAATATGGCTTCGTCGCAATCTGCCTCACTCCTTGATGCAAACACAACACGTATTCCATGGCACTTTTGCCGTTTCTTAAAAAGATATGGATAATCTTTTTCGTCCATATTTCAACATACATTAGGGTTTTGATGCAAAGATAAATAGATATTATCTGAAATTCCAAACGAATGCATATAAAGTGTTGGAAATGGGATAAAAGCCATCGATAAAACGGCATGTTGAAAAGTTGCAAGACGATTGTTGTTGCAGGAGAAAATCAATTATAAATCATGCATCGTGAATTGTGAATTGAAATTCATTCTACATTCATCTTACTCCCTGTAAGAATAGCCGAAAAATGTAAAAATGCTTGATGTCAGATTTGCATTTGCCTCAAAAATCGATTATCTTTGCCGTAGGGAAAAGTGACTGCGTCTTTCCTTTTTCGCGCCTTGCTGCGAAAGGCCTTGTAAGTGCCGAGTCAAACGGTGCCGTGCAGTGCAATCTGCGTCCAGGTCGCATTGTAATCATGCGTCAGGTTATTGTCGCCTATTCTGATCTGTAGAGTGCAACGCAATATGCCTCATATTGCGAATTAAAAAGAAAGAAATGAGCACCCCATTTGGCTTTTACGGAAAAACAGAACAATGGCTGCCAACTTTCAATGTCATTAATTACGAAAAACTTTCAACTGTGCAGTGCCAAATGGTGCTTTTCACACTGATTTCAACGCTGCTCACTTCGCCTTGTCAGTATGAAAGACACAGGGGTTAGAAGTCTTTAGAAGTGTTGGTTGCCATTGTTTAATGTCTGAGAACAAAGGATAAAGAACGTGAATTTTTAAGAAAATAGAGGATAGAATTAAAATATTTTTATGTAGCTTTGTGTCAGGAATAATGTCGAATACTCATAAATATGAGACTTTTTATTGTTTTTATCTGTTTTTATTCCTGCCTTGGGTCAGGCATGCCCAAAAAGCTGATTCGCTGCACATGGACAGCGTTGTTCACACCCTCCCTGACGTGATGATCAAGGGCGAAAGACCACTTGCCAAAAGGTACAGGGAAGCGCCATTATCTATGACCTTCCACGTCTGATTGCCAAGAAAGGTGCATCAGAATGTCTAGTGAAGCCCAAAAGGTGCCCGGCATCATGGAACATGGATGGGAAGCTTCCTTAGCAGGTTTTGATACAACTTTCATCATTGACGGCAAAGTTTCAACGCTTTCTGCCGACGAAATTACAGCCTGAAAGCTATGCCCCCAAGTAAGATAGACAAAGTAGAGGTGTATTACAACGCTCCGGCTAAGCTTCAGGTGCGTGGAGCAGTAGTAAACATACGACTGAAACATGGCGGTGACAGTGAAACGCCATTGCAGGGAGAACTTGGTGGAGTATGGGCGCAGAAGCATGAACCTACATTTGACGAGCATGGAACCTTGCTTTTGAACAGCAAGAAGTTTGCCATGGACCTGTTTTATCAGCATGTTAACCGGAAAACCGATAGGACAATAGAATTCAACTCGCGTCATACCCTCAATGACGGAACCACACATCACATCGAATCCTTTGCGCCAAACCGTTATAAAGGCTATGGTCACAGGGTGCGGTTAGGCATGGATTACAATTTCAGTAAGGATCATTCGCTCACTCTGGTCTATCAGATGACCAACACAAGCGGTTCAAGTCAGCAGACCACTACAGGGAATATCACGAGTCTTTCGGATATTAAAACACACACATGGCTGCACAACCTGCGGCTTGACTACACAGCTCCTTTCGAACTGAAAGCCGGTGGAGAGCTTACATATTACCACGACCCATCGCATGAGAACCTTCAGAGTACTATCCCGACCGGCATGATGCGCCTCGCTGTTGATAACGAGCAGCGGATTAACCGATGGCGATTTTATCTTGCAAGAGAACATCAATTGAAAGGCGGATGGGGAGGCTGAATTATGGGGCAACTTATACCACAAGTATCAATCACGGCAGTCAAAACTGTGCAGTACACTCTACAACAGGCTACAGTCCGCAGTCCTCATACACGCGATTGCGTGAAGAGAGCGTGAACTTCTATGTAGGAAGCAATAAGGAATTCGGCAAAAAGCTTTCTGCCGAGGCTTCTTTGGCCGCTGAATATTACCACACTTTGTTATGGCACGAGTGGCATTTCTATCCCACACTGAACCTTACTTACCGTCCCAAAGAAGGCCATTTATTGCAATTAGGGCACAAACAGAGTATCCATGCTTTATTGGACAATGACTCCATTCACGACATACTATGATGGAGGCTATAGTGAGATTACAGGAAACCCATATTTGAAGCCCTTCGAGTGAGTATCAGCTGCAATTACTCTATCTCCTGAAGAACAAATATCAGCTGGTTACATGGTTCACGCATATCGATAATTACTTCATCCAAACGGTATATCAGCGACCCGACAGGCTCGTCATTAAGTTATAAAACCTTAACTTTAACTTCTCAGAACAGGCAGGTGTGCAGATGGTTATCCCTCAACAGTTTTGGTAAAGTGTTGTCCTCCGTCTCACATTGTTGGGCATTTGGCGACACGAGAAGGCCGAAGACTTCTATGATATTCCATTCAATCGCCATAGAATCTGGGGCGCTGTGACGCTGAACAATACGCTGACCGTATCAGCAAAAAGCCCGACATCAACCTTTCAGTAAAATGCCGTGATACGCTCTGAAGAGCATTCAAGCCACGTATGATTTGCCGTCATCGAGGCAGCGTGAACCTTTCAGTGCGCAATCGGGCGTTTATGAAGAAGAAAGCTTTGCTGCGCCTATTCTGCAAACGACCTGTTCCAAACGGACAGATTGATCCTTACGTCCGTTTTCATGGGACAAGATCTCAGTGTCGATTACTCCTGTTACCACCTTTCTCTTTCACGTGCTAAGTTCGGTGGATAGGCGAGCGCAAAAGAAGCCGACACTGCGCTTCTGAAACAAGCAGAAGATAACAAATCGAATAGCCTTTTAAATCAAAGGAAAAGGCTAGGAAAAGATATAAAGACCCAAGAAATGTGATGAAATAAAGTTTCGTGGGTCTCATATCATTGATAGTCCATGGTCATTGGGCTTAGTCTCTGCGGAAGATGCCACGTGATAAACCTGCTTTCTACGTCGTCAAGGCAACTGTCGTAACGGTTGGCAATGATGCGCATCCGACCGGCGCTTTGAAGGTTTTCAGGTTGTTCACGACGCGGCTGCCGAAGAAAGCTGAACCGTCTTCTAGCCGTCGGTTCATAGATAATTACCTGTGCTCCTTTTGGCCTTGATGCGTTTCATCACCCCCTGAATACTCGCTCTGTCGGAAGTTGTCCGAATGTGATTTCATCGTCAGACGGAACACGCCGATGCAGCACTTTTTCTCTTCCTTTGCGCTGTAATCTCCATGGTGATAGTAGTCATAATAGCCTGCCATGCGCAACACTCTGTCGGCAATGAAGTCCTTTCAGTGCGATTACTCGACAATTGCTTTGGATTAAGTTCTCCGGAACATCGGCACACCATTACCAGAAGTTGCTTCGTATCCTTGGGTAAAGAGTAGCCTCCGTAGCCGAAAGAAGGGTTGTTATAGAACGTGCCTATACGCGGATCGAGCCCTACTCCACTGATAATCGACTTCGTATCTAAGCCTTTCGATTCGGCATAAGTATCGAGTTCGCTGGAAATAGCTCACGCGAAGTGCAAGATAGGTATTGGCAAACAGCTTCACCGCTTCGGCCTCGGTGAGTCCCATAAAGAGCGTGTCTATGTCTTTTTTAATGGCACCTTCCTGCAAGAGTGCAGCGAATTCATGAGCCTTTTCATCGAGTCGTTGGTCGCCTTCTGGACGTCCGATAATGATGCGACTCGGTAGAGATTATCGTAAAAGGGCTTTGCTTTCACGCAGGAATTCGGGAGCAAAGAGGATGTTTTCACAGGCATATCTCTTTCTTATTCCCTCGGTATAACCTACCGGAATGGTGCTCTTGATGACCATGATAGCTGTGGAATTGACCTGCATGACGAGTTCGATGACCCTTCAACATGGGTGAGTATCAAGTAATTCTTTACCGGGTCATAGTTTGTGGGCGTAGCAATGACGACGAAAATCTGCATCGCGATAGGCTGCAACTGCATCCGTAGTAGCCACAAGATCAAGCTGGTTTCTCAGCAGATACCTCGATATATTCGTCTTGTATGGGCGACTGACGACGGTTTATCATATCCACTTTCTCCGGAATGACGTCAACTGCCGTCACATGATGATGCTGGCTGAGCAGCGTTGCAATGCTCAACCCAACGTAACCTGTACCTGCTACTGCTATCTTTACACTCATATTTGGATTTATTTTTATGGTTCTTATTCTTTAACTGATTATAAAAACCGACCCTCAGACACGCATCTCCCGAAAGGCCGAATAAACGATAGGAATGGTCACAAGCAATGAAATGAAAGTCGCTGCATGCCTGACAAATCTCAACACCTGTAAGTCCGAAGAAACGCGGAAGCACAAGAATGAGGGGATGAAAAACAGGCCTTGGCGTGAAGCTGCAAGGATATTGGCCCGTATAGGCTTTCACATGTCTGCATCATCATATTGCGCGATGAGAAAAAGCCCAGAAAGGAAATATCAACAACTGGTATCTCAGCGCACGGATGCCTATGGAAATCACGTCAGCATCATTGCGGAAGAGTTCTATTGCAGCGTCACTGAAGATGAAAAGCACTACAGACCAGAAGAGCAGAAAAGCCGATCCGAGCTTCACACAGAACCAAAAATCCACCCTTTACACGCTCATACAGCTGCGCACCATAGCAGAAACCGCACATCGGTTGATAGCCTTGTCCGAGGCCAACGATGATACTAAAGATGAACATCATAATGCGGTTGACGATGCTCATGGCTGCAATTGCGGCGTCACCATACTGAGATGCGCTCACATTCAATGCGATTGTTGCCACGCTTGCAAGGCCTTGTCGCGACACGGAAGGCGTGCCTCCGGCGATGATTTCCTTGATAAACATCCGGCGAGGTGAGAAGTTTCGCGGTGTATAATGGATGATATTCTTATGCTTGCTCATGACAAACATCACCACGAGTCCTACCAACTGGCCGACTACAGTAGCGGTAGCTGCGCCCTTGATTCCCATGTCGAAACCGAAAATAAAGAGGGGATCGAGCACGCAGTTCACTACGGCTCCCGCGATAATTCCATACATGGAATAGCGCGCATAGCCCTGGAAAACGCATCTGATTGTTCGTGCAGAGGGTGCACATAATGAGCGGAGTGCCGAGCAAAGAGATGCCGAGATACTGGCGCGTATAGGGCAGAATGGTCGGTGTGCTGCCTAAAAGGATTGAGATTTTATCTAAGAAAAGCAGCCCCAAAGCCACGATGATGAGCGATGTAAAGAGTGCATAACCGAGTGCAGTAGTAGCCATAAGCTCGGCATTTTCGACGGTTACGGCTGCCCAACTGCCGCGAGATATAATTGCCTGAACCGTTTCCAAAGAAGAAAGAAAAGGCCTGAACGAAGAACATTACAGAGAAAACGATGCCTACAGCTGCCGTTGCCTGTGTGTCAATCTTACCCACAAAGTAAGTATCAACAATGTTATACAAGTTGGTGACAAGCATTGAAATGATTGTCGGAACAGCCATTGTTCCAATCACTTTCGGTATCGGTTCCCGGGTGAGAAATGTGTAGTTATCCTCCTGTTGCATGCGCCCTGTTCAGTCTTCTGCCTCTAAATCTTATTCAGAACACGTCGTTTGTCGTTCTTTTTCCCTATTTCATTGCAGTTCACTTTAATGTAAGCAACATTCAGCAAGTCGTGAGAAGTGCCCGCCTTGTTGGTCGTCTGATTCTGCAATAGTGCCTCCGATGGTCGTCAATATGTTCTCTTCAATGGAGGAAACTTCATGCTTTCCAAAAAGCCACATTGAAGGGTTGTGTAATCATCAACTCATTGCTCTCATCCATCGTTTTTCTACTCATTATTGATTTTAGAGGCAAATATACGATTATTTTCTGACGGATACAACCTTTTCATTCCTTTTTGTTAAAAAACGCCATATACTTGTAAATATAGGCCAAGAAAAACGAGGAAAACATGGAGCATTCCAGTCTCTGCGAATTGCCATTCATTCTTTCATAAAAATACTTTACAATAGCCTTCAAATGCTTAACGAATTCAAGAACAGATTTATTCTCATCTCGAAATGCGCGCAGTATTCAGCGAGTTCGCAATGTGTTGGCTGTCAAAGCGTTACGAAAATCAAGGCAAGTGATGAGGTAAAAATCACGCTGAAAAACATTGTGATTTTGCGTCACAATCTGCTCGCAACTTGCTTCACTTTTACCACGCAACCTGATGCGAGATAGCAACGTGATTAGCGCCGGTTACAGCGCAAGATGATAGGGAGTGAGGGCATCAGAAGCCACAAAAGGCTTCGACAGGCATGGAAATGGCTTCACAAAAATTGAAAGCAGGTTTTCATTTCTATTTGGTGGGGTCTGGAAGTGTTAAAAACGGAGAAGAAAAATGAACACAAGCAGTTGATAGACTATTGACTTCGGCGTTTGACAGTACGGTCTGAAGCGAGGGAAAGCGATGCAGTAATAAGCATAAAAAGAGGAATTTATGTGGTGTGTTGCCATAGATTTCAAGTCGCAGAAAGGAGTCTCATGGTGTTTTAATACACTATAAGGTTAAAGATAGTTAGTCATGAACATTAAACAGATAAAACGATTTCACTATATCATTTTTATCTATCTTTGTTCCAAGTAACGAGCAATCTAATCTAATAACAAAATAATTGATATGGTAAGTAAAAACATTCCTACAGTCAAATTGGGCATTGTTGCCGTCAGTCGTGACTGTTTTCCAATTGCACTATCTACTAAAAAGACGACGAAAAACATCGTAGAAGCTTATAAAGGCGAACTGTTTAATTGCAAGACAACTGTAGAGAACGAGCAGGATATGCTCAAAGCCGTTGCCGAAGTGAAAGCGGCAGGTTGCAACGCATTGGTGGTGTTCTTGGGCAACTTCGGCCCTGAAACTCCCGAAACATTGATTGCAAAACACTTCGAAGGGCCATGTATGTTTGTGGCTGCAGCAGAGGGAGATGGCGACATGATCAATGGTCGTGGCGATGCTTATTGCGGCATGTTGAACTGCTCCCTACAATCTCGGCATGCGTCATCTTAAGGCATATATCCCTGAATATCCTGTCGGAACGGCAGAAGACGTGGCACAGATGATGGCCGACTTTGTGCCCGTTGCCCGCACGGTTATCGGTCTTCAGGGGCTTAAAATCATTACTTTCGGGCCGCGCCCGCAGGACTTCTTTGCCTGCAATGCACCGATAAAGGGACTTTATGAGCTTTAGTGTTGAGATAGAAGAAAACTCTGAACTCGATCTTCTCGTAGCTTATAAGGCACACGAAAACGACCTACGTATTGACGGCGTCTGCGAGGATATGGCCCGCGAAATGGGTTGCGGTAAATACTATCCCGACTTGAGTCGCCGCATGGCTCAATTTGAACTTACGTTGTTGGATTGGGCGAAGAGCACAAGGGTTCACGTGAATATGTGGCCTTTGCCGACAAGTGTTGGCCGGCATTTCCGAGCCAGTTTGGGTTTGAACCCCTGCTATGTGGAACTCGCGATTGGTGAGCCGTGGCATCCCTGTGGCATGTGAGGTTGACATCTATGGTGCGCTTTCTGAATACATTGGTATGTGTGCTTCGGGCGACACGGTGACGTTGCTCGACATCAACAACTCCGTGCCGAAATACATCTACGACGAGGATATCAAGGGCAAATATGACTATAAGCTGACCGACACTTTCATGGGGTTCCACTGTGGAAACACGCCCGAATGCAAGATGTGCAGTACACGTGCCATTAAATATCAGCTCATTCAGAACCGCCTTTTGGAGCAAGGGGGAGAGCCAGACTTTACCCGTGGCACGCTCGAGGGCGACATTGCAGCCAGCAAGGTGACTTTCTATCGGTTGCAATGTGACGCACAGGGCAATCTGCGTTCCTATATTGCAGAGGGCGAAGTGCTTGATGTTCCGACGCGTTCTTTCGGTGGTATCGGTGTGTTTGCTATCCCGGAGATGGGGCGTTTCTATCGTCATGTGCTCATACAAAAGGGTTATCCCCACCATGGAGCAGTGGCTGTGACCATGGGCAAGACTCTTTTCGAAGTGTTCAAGCTATCTTGGCATCAAGGATATAGCCTACAACCAGCCTGTTTCCTTGCCTTATCCGACGGAAAATCCATTTAAGTAAGCATCTATTCCTACCCTCCTGAAAGGGAGGGAGGATTGATTTACCGGACACTTCTTTATATCTTATACTATCTTTATCGTATGAAAAACGAATGTTTTTATCGGTTGTTGTCTTCTCGCATGTGTCTTTTCGGCCTGTAACTCACGGCAGCAGAAAGGAGAAACGCAAAAGTCAAAAGGTGAAGAACAGCGTTCAATTGAATTCTCCTTTCCTTAAAGATACATCGGCGGTCAAAGCTTCTGTTGACACCATTTATACTACCCTCTGCGATACTTACAATGGGGCATTGGACGAAGAAGAGCAGAGTGAGATGTCATTGGACCGTAGATTTTGCACCAAAGCATGGAATAAGACGATGGAAGATTGCGAGCGTGAGCGGATGAAGCGGCATGACCAGTTGGGCTGTTTTCGATTATGATTATTGGATAAGTGCCCAAGATTGGATGTGCTCTCCCATAAAAATAGAAAAAGGTGAGCATGCAGGATGCTACCCATGCTGTGGTATATGTGGTACTGAAAAATCGGGAAGTAAAGACTCTCTTTCAGCTTTGGATGCGAAAAGAAGATGGACATTGGCGCATTGACGACTTGAGGTCAGATAGCGAAGCTCCTTCTTCTCTCATGCAGATAGCCCGAGACTATATTGCAGAATAAAAGCGTAGGAGCATGAAAGCCATTCAACATGGGGGCAGCGGGCCTCATACGGAATGGCAGATATATAAAAAGAAGAAGGTAAAAGCGATTGAAAACAGCATGTGTCTGTTTCTACTACTTTACCTTCTTGTTATTTTTAAGCTCTGAACAGCTGTCTATTGTCGTTTATAAGAGTTCAACAGTAGCGTCTCCTCCTTTCGGAGGGGTTAAGAGAGGCTTTCTACGCTTTGATTTTACCTAAAGTTACCTCCTTACCAATCTTCCCTTCAAGAATCTTTCGGCTCAAATCATTGAGCACATAGTCTTGAATGGCGCGCTTTACAGGGCGTGCTCCGAAGTCAGGATCATAGCCAAGGTCGGCCCAAATCATCAATGGTTTCCTGCGTCCAATGCAGCTTAAAAGCCTTGCTGTTCGAGCATGCTTTGCACGCGTTTTCAATTGCAGTTCAACCACCTTTCCAATCTCTTCCTTCGTCAAGGGTGGAAAGTGATGATGTCATCGATACGGTTCAGGAACTCCGGACGCATCAACTTGGTGAGCTGTTCGCGTGTAGCGTTGCTCGTCATGATGATGATTGTGTTCTTGAAGTCTACCAAACGGCCCTTGTTGTCGGTGAGTCTTCCGTCGTCAAGCACCTGTAGAAGCGTGTTGAAGACATCGGGATGAGCCTTTTCAATCTCGTCGAAAAGCACCACACTGTGCGGCTTACGGCGCACTGCTTTCGGTGAGTTGTCCGCCCTCATCATAACCTACATACCCCGGAGGTGCACGCGATCAAGCGCGTCACACTGAATTTCCTCCTGATACTCACTCATGTCGATACGCGTCATCATATTCTCGTCGTTGAAGAGGTACTCGGCAAAGCTTTCGCCAATTCTGTCTTTCCAACGCCTGTCGTTCCCAAGAAGATGAAGGATGCAATCGGTCGTTTGGGGTCCTGAAGTCCTGCCCTACTGCGTCTGACTGGCATTGCAAACGTATCGATAGCCTCGTCTTGTCCGGATGACACGTTTGATGCAGTTCGTCCTCCAAGTGAAGTAATTTCTCACGCTCACTCTGCATCATTCGGCTCACAGGAATGCCTCGTCCAACGACTCACAACCTCGGCAATATCGTCGGCAGTTACTTCCTCTCTGACGAGTGCTTCGCCTCCTGTTCATCGTGAACACGCTTTCAGCGTATCCATTTGGTCTTGGAGCTGTTTGAGTTCACCGTATGTCTAATCCGGCAACACGCTGGTAATTGCCCTCACGTTCGGCCCTTTTCAGCCTCTAATTTGAGGTCTTCCATGTGTTGTTTGATTTGCTGAATGTGATCAACTTCACCTTCTTCCGGCCTGCCAGCGGGCACGGAATGCGTTTACTTTCTCTTTGAGTTCGGCGATTTCCTTTTCGAGTTGAGCAATCTTCTGCTGGTCATCTTCGCGCAGAATAGCCTGGCGTTCAATCTCCTTCTGCTTCAGACTGCGCTCCATTTCATCGAGTTCTTCGGGTACGGAATCACGTTCCATAGCGCAGCTTTGCGGCTGCTTCGTCCATCAAATCAATGGCTTTATCCGCAGGAAACGGTCGGAAATGTAACGCTCCGAAAGTTTAACCGCAGCGATACAGGCATCATCCTGTATTCTCACCTTATGGTGGTTCTCATATCGTTCTTTTAATCCGCGCAGGATACTGATAGCATCCAATTCGTCAGGTTCATTCACCATGACCATCTGGAAGCGTCGTTCAAGGGCCTTGTCCTTTTCAAAAATACTTCGATATTCATTCAAAGTAGTGGGTCTAACGGCACGGAGTTCACTGCGTGCCAATGCGGGTTTAAGGATGTTTGCAGCATCCATTGCACCCTCACCTCCACCTGCTCCGACGAGCGTATGTATCTCATCGATGAACAAGATGATGTTGCCTTGTGCGTTCGTTACTTCCTTGATGACGCCTTTCAAACGCTCTTCGAACTCCCCTTTATACTTGGCTCCGGGCCACAGCCGCCCCATATCAGGGCGAGTAAAGTTGCTTGTTCTTGAGGTTCTCTCGGCACATCTCCTTCATGATTCGCTCGGCTAAGCCCTCTACAATCGCGGTCTTTCCTGTTCCGGGTTCACCTATTAATATAGGGTTGTTCTTGGTTCTTCGGCTCAAGATCTGAAGCACACGACGTATCTCTTCATCTCTTCCCGATGACAGGATCAAGCTTTTCCTTGCCGTGCACGTTCAACGAGATTGATAGCGTATTTGTCGAGAGATTGATAGTTTTCATCACCGCTTTGTGACTGAACCTTTTGCCCCTGACGCAACTCTTCGATAGCTTTTCGCATACCGTCTTCCGTGCAACCGGCATCTTTCATGATGCGTCCTAGGTGTTGTGCCTTTTCATCAGGATAACAAAAGTGGCTCGATAGAGACAAATTCATCGCCCCTATTGTGGGAAATGGCCTCTGCATTGTTGAGCACTTGCGTCAAGTCATTACTTAAATAAGGCTGACCACCATCCACTTTCGGCAGATGTTGCAGTTCTTGTTGCAGTGCCATTTCGATGCTTTGTGCATTGGCACCCAACTTCTGGAACACGAAATTGGTGATGTCTTTGCCTTTGTTTATGATGCCACTCAACAGGTGGATAGGCTCAACACTTTGCTGATGCCCCTGCTGGGCGGCCTGCACTGCGGCTTGAACTGCCTCTTGTGCTTTGATAGTGTACTTGTCAAATGTCATTTATATTCCTCCAATTAATATATTTATTAAGCCTTAGACAAATGGCATGCTCTATATAGTTTCATGACATAATGACGTAAAATTTTGACAAATTGACATCAAGCAAAGGATGGATATCTACCGTGAAAAGACTTGAATGCTAGGCGTAGATATTGATCTGTAGAATGAAAAAGGAGACCAAAATCGGCCTCCTTTTCCTTTTATTACTTTGCAAACAGATGGCAAGACGTTATTCTTCTACGCCCATATTCTTGATGTTTGCTCACACATAGCCATGAGCAGGCGCTGTTTCCGCTTGCTGTCAAGCAGGCGATGAACGAAGATATGCGGCAACGCAACACCCAAAGTGATGCACAGGATGACGAGTGAAGCCTTGATAAGATAGTTCATTGCCGTCGTCACCTCACCGATAACACCATTCATTTTCGATAAAGGCGAAGAGCGCACGATACATTAAACGCCCGGAACCATAGGGATAACGCTTCGGTATGGAGATACATTGATGCGGCGGTGGAACCACTGTTGTGCCCGCGTATGATAAGACTGACGAGCGTTGAACCCGCCAGCGAGCTGATGATTAGCCCCTGGTCAAGCCCTATGTTGTCATTGCTTTGGACCGAGAAACACAAAAATTTCTGAAGCAAAACCGCAATGATACCACCCACTGCAATCACAGGAAGCAGACGCTTCGGCGTGTTGTAAATCATCGAGAAACCCATGGCAGAGATAGCTGCGGCAATAGCAACTCAATGTAATTATGATGAGGGAATTGTCGAAAGCGTAGTCACTAAGTTGTCTCATTCCACATACTCTTTTATGGCGCGTTATGCCGAACGACATCGCGCCTACCATTAAAAGCGTGTTCAATGCGCGTGATACCCGTCTGAATATGGCCATCGAGCATGTCACTCACAGTTAATCAGCGGAACCCGGGCACAATGAAGAGTGCACAGGCCAGAAATGGATGCTAAGGGGTTTGCAGAATGCGTGATTTCGGGCACCAAATGAGCGATTGGCCCGACTGAAAGGAAAGTGAAAAGCCACGCCAGCATGGTCGATACGAAGGCTGCAATACCGATGCCGGCATATACATTCGTGCCCTTCTTTGCCATGTACATCTTCAGTCTGAAGCCTAAGATAGCGGCGATAGAAGCATAGAAAAGGCCTCCAGTCACAGCCGAACTGAATGCAGAAGCTACCGCTGCGAAGCCACTCCTGCGGCCACCTGCCACGGTGTAGGCGGTTGCGCTTCTTCCCGATTTCCTTTGAGTGTCGCATCATAGGCATCAGCGAGATTTCTCGATGCTGTGCCAGCGAAAGATGGCTGACCTCGGTGATAACTGCCATGTCTATGATGTGTCGTTTGCAGTGTTGGAACTTCGTAAATGAATGGATGTCGTCGTGATAATCTCACCATCAGGATGTCGTAGTTGATGTAAAGATGAAGGTTTTCTTCACGGAGTCCGAGGTAAACTATCGTTCTTTTAAGCGTCTCGCTTGATACGCGTTGTGTCGGCTGAGCACTCCATTAACAGACAGCCTGTTTCCAAAAGAAGCCCTAACTTGCGGTTTACGACTTCTTCACTGTCGTTCAAAACTATTTTATTGTCCATTGTGTTTGTGTGAAATACGCTGCAAAGTTAGTGCTCCCGAAAAATGAGTAGGTAATTCCTATTATATTATTCCGCGGTTTCGTCGGCAAGTGCTCATCAATGGCATTAAAGGGTATGCTTTTTAGGCTTATTCACACCTGAACGACCCCATTCTGACTTTTTCATTACCTTGCATGACAACAGAAACAATGAAATGAACATCAGAACTCTATTCAGCATAGCGCTGCCCCTTCTGCTCTCAACGTCTGTTCTGAGCGGTTGTGGCAGCAAAGACAAGGATAACAACGATACAGACAAGGTCAAGAGTGAGGCCAACATCCCCATAGATAACGATTTACGTGGGCGACTGAAGACTTTCGCCGACAAGCTCCTGACCGCGTGGAGCCTTTTGGTTTCACGTCTCATGACCTCACGGCCGATAAGCCCGTTTATGGCTGCAACGAAAACAAAGTGCAGCCCTCGGCTCTTGCATGAAGCTTTTGACGGTGGCTGGCCTGCATCTGCTCGGCACGAAATATCTTTTATGCCACGTCACTTCTATACGAAAGGCACCGCCACCGACGGCACTTTCAAGGGCGACATCAGTCTCAAGGCAGGCCTTGACCCCAACTTAACGGCCCTGATCTGGTCATGTTTGCCAAGGCTCTGCGCCGAAAAGGTGTTCAAAAGATTGACGGACGTCTCATCATCGACCTTGTGATATCCAATCCTGTGCAAAGCGAAGAGCATTGGTATCCCTGGGATTTGTCGTTCTCTAAATATGGATTGTTCCCACAAAGGAGCCGACCGCATCACGAAAGAAGTGAAGAATGCGCTTCGCACGGCAGGCATTTCTGTCGACGATAAGCAAGTGCTGGTGGGACGGACACCGCGAGGTTCGCATTGCATCTTCCGCCTCTACCGCTCCATTGACCGTGTCATTCAGCGCATGATGAAGAACAGTTCCAACACGCAGGCAACCGCTTTGCTCTATACTATCGGGCATAAAGCCAACCCACATGCGTCACCCGTCAAGGCAGGAGTAGCCTACTTGCACGCTTTCGTGCGTCAGGAACTCGGCCTTCGCGACTCTTCTATCGTCATCCATGACGGCTGTGGACTCTGCACCCACAATCAGATTGCCCCCACAACGCTGACAACTGTCTTGCGCTATGCCTACAATCATAAGCTCCATCTATCGCATGTTGTACGACAAACTGGCTGTAGCCGGTGTTGACGGCACCTCTGCGTCGTGAGCTGTCAAGCCCCGTTTTGCATGGCAAGGCATGCGCAAAGACCGGCACGCTCTTCATCCTTACGGCATCAGTTCATTGGCCGGTTACCGCCAAGGTGCCAATGGTCATCTGCTCGCCTTTGCCATTATGGACCGCGACATGTCGGTGCTGATGCCCGCGTCTTGCAGAAAAAGCTGTGCGAAATATTAGTAAAAACCCGCACAGAAAAATCGTTGAAAGTTTTCGTACACTGACATCGAAAATTGGCAAGCATTGTTCTGTTTTTCCGTAAAAGCCAAATTGCCTGCTCATTTTCTTTCATTTTTGTTTCGCAATATGAGCATATTGTGTTGCATTTTGCGTCAGATTATGCGGTCATCTGATGCATCTGCAATATGATTTGACGCAGATTACACCGCATTTTGACGCATCTTTGCGAGGCCTTTTGCTACAAGGTACGAAAAAGGGAAAGACTTCGATACTTTCCTCACGGCAAAGATAATCAATTTTTGAGGCAAATGCAAATCTACTATCAAACATTTTTACAACTAAAAATGTGAAAAACGCCAACTCGTTCCCTCCTTTTACCCTTCTGTTCTTTTTCCTTTTCATTTTAAAATGCTATTTTTGCAGGCATGAACAACACTTTTACTCCTGATAGTTTCCAAGCTGCCGTGATTGTACTGCAGGCAGGTTATCATCTTGTTTTGGCCTCGCCGGGTTGCGGAAAGACGCAGATATTGGCCGAACGCGTGGCACGCGTCCCATGCTCATGGCGTGGATTTCGGCGACATGCTCTGTCTCACTTTCACCAATCGGGCCGCTCGCGGCATGCAGGAACGCGTGGGCAGCGACTTCACGCGCCTGCCGACGATTTGTTTATCGGCAATGTTCATCGTTTCGTTCGCGTTTTTGTTCGATGCGGGTTTGTTCCTGCGTCTACATCTATCATTGATGACGACGATGTTTTGAGCATATTGTGCGATTTTTCGGGGATGATGAGTCGCAGGTTGGGGCAAACTATCGGCGAAAAAGGCCAATATATGGGGGCCATGCAGCTGTCGCATCTGATGTTTCAGATAGAGAATGCGCATCCGCGCGACCTCCGTCTGCATCCCTGATTGCCTTTCTTCTGACGACATTCATGCGCTGAAAGCTATCTGTAAGGCGCAGAATGAGCCGTTCACGGCTGCCATGATGATTGACATTTACAAGCATGCTGACACCTATCGCGATGCTTGCAGCGACCTCGGTGAGCAGCAGCTGATTTATGCTTTGCTGAAGAAGATGCAGCTTGCCCACCAATATGAGCGCTATAAGAGCGACAACCGACTGATGGATTTCGAGGATATTCTCCTGCTTTTCCTGATGCACATCGCGACCAGTTGCCACGCTATCGGTGGATTCAGGTGGATGAAGTTCATGATCCTAATCCGTTGCACTGGCGCTCATTGATGCCTTGACTGCCAATGACGAGGGGCAGAAGGGGCGTGGTCTACTTGGGTGACCCGCAACAAAGCATCTTTTCGTTCATGGGAGCGAAGTATTCTACGCTCGAATTTCTGCGTAACCGCTGTGCAGGACACATTCATTCGCTCGGTCAGAACCACCGTTCGCCGAAGTATCTGCTTGACCCTTTTCAACACTTATGCAGCCCAGGAATTGGGTCATTTTCGGCAGAATTGCGTCGTCGACAAGCTATCATCCGACGACGATAGGCAACGAACTGCAGCTCTTTCAGTCGGACACTATCGACACGGAATACCTTGATGCCGCACAGCAGGCAGTGAGATTGCAGCGCGATTTTCCCAGCGATACGACGGCAATCATCGTGAACTCCAACCGCGATGCCGACGGAGTGAGCGACGTTTTGAAGCAGTTGCGCACGTCACATTTTTAAGGTTTCGGGCGAAGATCTCGTTCACTTCGCCGCAGATAAAGCTGTTGTTTGCCCATTTAACCGTGATGAACAATCCTCATAATTTCATTGCCTGGGCGCGTATTTTGCAGGGCATGCAGGTGTTTCTGAACGCCTACTGCCGCGCGGAGATTTGTCAGAGCGTGCAGCGACAGGGCACTTTTGCCGTCGGATTTCTGCGCGATGACGGTCAGACTTATGTGGGAAAGTTCGTTCAGTCTTATGAAAACGAAACGATAACTATCTTTGATACCGAGACGACAGGACTTGATGTGTTTCATGACGACATCTTGCAGATTGCCGCCGTGAAAGGTCAGAAATGGGGCTGTCAGTCGTGTTCGGCGCTCTCACCCATTTGAAAGCGACCGCGAAATCCCCGAAATGCTTTGGTGATATCGTTAATCCTATCATCGAAGAACGCAGAAATCAAACGCTTCTTCCACGCCGAGAAGCCTTGCAACGCTTTGTGGATTATGCCCGAGGAACAGTGCTCTTGGGGCACAATGCCGACTATGACATTCACATTCTTGCCAACAACTTGCGGCGCGAGATGCCCGAAACGGCGTTGCTGAATGAGCTGAGCGACTATTTCGACAGCCTGCATCTGATACGCCTTTGCGTCCTGGATTGCGTGGCAATATAAATTGAAATATCTGCTTGAAGGTTGCATTTGAGGGCGAAAACAGCCATTTGGCCGATGCAGATGTCAATGCAACGCAGTCATTGGTGGCCTTTTGTTATGACAAGGCAAAGGAGATTGTGGGCGAACAGCAGGCATTTATCGGGCATAAACGCGTGCTGGAGCGTATCATAACGCTGCGAAACAACTATCTTCCTCACTACCGTCACACGGTGGAACGGCTGTGGAAAGAGGATGAAAAGTCTGAGTGCTGGTTGAAGAAAATGCGTCATCTCTATGCAACCTGGGTGGAAGAAAAACTCCTCATTCAGCTTTTGCCGACGGTGGATTATATCTTCCGTTATGTGGCTTTCTGACCTGCTTCGGGAGGATGAATCATCGGTCTTTGTGATGCAGATAGGCCGACATATTCTTGAAATGAACACCTTTGAAAGAGGCTCGATCTCTGTGGAAGCACAACGATAGACGACAAGATTTTCGTCACTAACAGTGCACAAAGCAAAGGGTCTTGAATTTGATAACGGATTGTGTTCGACGTGATAGAAGGTCGTTATCCCAATTATTACAGCCAGCAAAAATCCGGCACAAGTGGCCGAAGATGCCCGTAAATTTATGTTGCCATGACGTGAAGTAAAGAAGTGGTTAATGGTGATGCAGAGCTGTTTCCTGCATTGACTTTCATGGTCAGCGCAAGCCTGCTGCACCTCACGCTTTGTGGAAAGCATCAGAGATAGCTAAGCGTAACCCACTCCTGACCTCCTGAAGGAGGGAGAAAGAGCGTGGACGAGAAGCTGTGAATGAAGTTTATAAGCTTCAACTCTCCCAAAGGGAGAAAAATGAGCTGCAAGAACGCTGTAAAAGCATGAAACAAGCATCTATAAGCTAACAGTTTTGGTATATTTTCTGCAAAAACGAGTGCAATATACCATTATATACTGCATCTTCTAATATACCCGCAGTTCATCCTCCTCTGGGAACCGAAGGTCCCATTACTTGAAATGAGGAAAGCAAAGGTTGGGGTGGGTTTATAACACATAATCCTCCACAACTTTCCCCACACCATCATTGTCGTTGAGAGCGTAACGACATCAGCACATCTGTTGAATGTCGAGGTGCGTGCATGGCTACGCCCAAGCCCGCAAATTTAATCATACTTCGTCGTTATATCCGTCACCACAGAGCGATAACTCTTCGCGATGAATGCCCAAAGTGTCGATGAGTTTGATGAGTGATTTTGCCTTGTCGATGCCCGAGGGAACACATTCCAAGAAATAGTCTGCCGAGCGATAAAGGTTCATTCTGCCCCTCAAGCCGTGACAAGAGACGCTGTTCGAGGGCATGGAGTGGGAAACAGGGATCGCCTACACTCAGGCATTTGTTTGATAGGATATTCCACTTGATTCAAGAAGTCATTATATTGCACAATAGGCATCTTATTGATGTGAGCTTCCTCTTGAACATAAGGGTCGTCAGCCTTTGTAGCGGCTATACCTTCACCTTGATAAGTAAGGATTTGCATGCCTGCTTGCATGGCTTCGCGGTAGAGAATGGGCACAAGTGCAGGGTCAAGTGTCTGTTCAAACAGCGTTTTTCCCGTTTTGCAGTCGATGATTTTTGCCACCGTTGAACGCTAAGATAAAACCCTCCGTAGCGAGCAAGTTCAAGTTCGTTAGCCAATGGCATGATGCCAAACGTGGGTCTTCCCTGACGCCAATACTAATCTCACCCCCTGCTTTTGAGCCTCCATTAAGGCTTTCTTTGTGCGTGGAGTGATTTGTTTTTCGCTGTTAGTAAGTGTTCCGTCGAGGTCAAGTACAATTAATTCACAATTCATAATTCGTAATTCATAATAATGAAAGCGGGCAAGAGTTGTCATGCAATATTTAAGATTGACACCTTAATTTTTATTTTCCACTCTTTTCATTCCTCATTCTAAAGGTTCCAATCCCACTTCACTTGACATCAGCGTAATGCTGCCGTCTTCGCGCATATAGCATGGAATGCAGACGTCGCCCATGGCTTTTTCCTCAGCAAAGGCAGGATTGTTGTCGCGCAGATTGAGGAATTCTTCATGTCATGCACATCGTTACCAATATCAATCACCTTAAAATTTGGGTTGCTTCCACCTGTTTCATCACATGAGCACAGTAAGGACAGGACTTCATCACATACATCTTAATCGTCTCTTTTACCTTATTATATTTTAGAAATATTGTTCTTTTCGGTTTCTCAGAACATGCTTTTTGTGCTAAAAACAACGCTCAAAAAGCCAGTCGCATTCCATGTGCTCCATAGTCTATTTTCTGCCACATGCTGTGAAACCAAGTCGATGGAGCAGTGCGCATCTCGCGGTTGTCGTGTTCGTATCGACTTTGATGCTGTGGATGTCCGCTCCCGACACAGCCTTTTCAACATTCTGAAAGAGTTGCGCGCATAACCTTTCCACGCTCATTCATGGCTACTGCCACGCGATGCACCACCATATAATCGCCTCTGAGCCATTTTTGCCGAGCGTTGGGCGTAAGCCGGTTCGCCATTCGCTATCACAACGGCATACGCTGTCACATCATTTCCATCGGCGAGCACATAGGCATGGCCCCTGCTGAATGTCGTTGGTTATCTGTTCGCGCGAGGATATTCTGCCGTCCATTGATGCCTTCCGTCGGCCAGCATCTTCCACCTTGCAGCGTCAATCACCGCCCAGCACGCATTGAAATCCTAGTAAGTTGGCTTGTCTGAAAGTTGTCATCGAGAATGCAATATCATTCGTTATATTCAATTAAAAACTCGTCTATGAGGTATTGGTCGCTACGGCAATGCAGGTCGGCAACGCCATTCTGAATCATTTGGAAAAGTCACAGAGTGATAGAATTTGTCCATTGCTTCCTCCAAAGAAATACCCAACTGTTCGGCTATTCCCTTGATAATGCGGGCATATTTCATTTGCAAAATCAAGTTGGTCGTAGGTCATCGTTACCTATATTATATAGACAAAGATACAGAGAAACTTCCAGTTGCAAAGAAAACCACTTATAATATCTGGTACGCAATAGCTGCGCAGGCCTCGGCATCGGCAAGTGCGTGGTGATGATTGGTCAAATCATAGCCACAGCGGGACTGCAATGATGTCGAGATTGTGGTGCCTTGTGGCCAGACTCGACGTGACTGGGGCAGAGCGTGCAATAGAAAGGAATAGTCGGGATAGTCCATTTGATAGCAGCGGAAAACGGCTTTCAAACAACTCTCATCAAAGGCTTTGTTATGGGCAACGAGGGGCAAATCAACGATGAGTGGCTCCACTTTGCGCCACACTTCGGGGAAGATTGGCGCATGGTTGGTGTCTGCTTGCGTCAACTGCACGCAAGTGTTCCAGTAAGTGTAGTAATCGGCTCAGGATGAATAAGCGAATAGAAGCGGTCGGCTATTTCCCCGTCGCGTATAACCACCAATCCTACGGAGCAAAACGCTGGTCCGTTCGTTGATGGCTGTCTCGAAATCAATGGCTGCAAAGTCTTTCATTACAACTGCAAAATATAATGAATCTTGAGGAAATATGCAAGAGGATAGACCACCTCTCTGTTTATTTATTTTCTTTGTTTTTGTAGATATGCGAGCATTTTAACTACGGGAAAATTAGATAGTAGGTTTAGATACTCTAAATTATTGTGTTTGCAAAAACTCGATTCTCTTGTTTAGATGAATATACTATGCATAGCCTTATTATATGAAAATACTAATTTTTAAGGTATTGTTTAGTTATAGGGTAGTATTATCTTTTGTTCTCGAATAAAAGCCACCATTAATTTTGAAATTTATATATTTATGAAACTAAAATCAATTATCGCATTTGGATGCCTCTGCAGTATTAACTTCTTTCGTCATGCAGTAAGGATGACATACACCTGTAAATCAAAAATGTCAACTCAAAACGTCTCACGCTCAATGCGTCTCCTCGTGACTTGGCTTTATGTGAATTTAGAAACGGTGATACTAGTCACTGCAAGATGTGGAATGAATGGGAATATCATGGAGTTTATCAGAAAATGGGAAAATATAAGAAGAAACCGGACGGCACGATTAGACTCATAAGGTAACCAAGACTAGTTTCTGCAGGAAACCCAATGCACCTAAGACGTGGCACTTGGCTTTCCATGTGTATGATGCCTTATCAGCAATGGAGGCACTTTGCATGACCAATGAAACTGAACTTTCTAAACTGACAGAAATGCCTAAGGGAAATTATGTAGCCAATAAACAACTTTTCATTCCTGTAGACATGTCTGGTATGCAGAATGGTGTGATGGGCTATTCTAAAGGATTTTCCAATCTTGAATTGAATAAGTGGATTGAGCAAGGGCATGCTCAAAGCACACGATGAGCGACAGTGTTCTCTGTGCGCTTCAAGGATGGAAGCTATGCTTTGATTAAGTTCAGGATTATGCAGATAAGAAAGGTAAAAGAAGTTGGTAGACTTTTGAGTATAGGTTCGTGAAAAATAAATAGTTTCTTAATTAAAATACTATATATAATGAAACGATTTTTCATTTATATTGGTCTTATTGTTAACGGTGGCTTTGGTCACCGTTACGCTAATGTCCCTGCTAATCCTCCTAATTATATTATCAAGGGTGTTGTCATGACAGCTAATGGAGAACCTTTGGCAGGAGCATCTATTGTGGTAGAAGGAACGAATATCAACTGCGGCAGCAATTCAAAAAGGAGAATTTAGCTGAATGTTCAGAAAGATAAGGTGTATCAGTTGCGAGTGAGTTACTTAGGCTATACTCCTCGATTAATTACGGTTCCAGCATCAGGACATCCACCGTTGAAAATAAAACTCCAGCCTTCGGAAACTGCACTCAATGAATTAGTTGTTACAGGATCACGTTATGAACGCCAATTGAAAGACGTGCTGGTTATTACGTGTTATTTCACGTGAAGAGATAGAAACAGTCAACTTGTAGATTTCACTACATTGTTGGAATACACTTTACCTGGTATCCAATTCTATTATAATACGATGAGTCAGGTACCTGAAATTACTTATCAAGGTATGGATGCAAAGGCTGTACTTTTTTTACTTGATGGAGAGCGCATCAGTGGAGAGAGTGGCGATAGCAATATTGATTACAGTCGGTTTAATATCAATGATATTGAGCGTATAGAAGTGGTGCGAGGTGCAGCTTCCACTTTGTATGACAGTAGGGCTATCGGTGGTGTGATTAATATTATCACAAAGAAAAGTGTTCGTCCGTTTACTGCCAGTATGCATACACGCTATGCAGGTAAGAAGGGGCAGTCTTATTCGGCTTCAGCTGGAGTAAACCTTCATAGGTTTTCATCGCTTACATCTTTTGGATGGAGAAAACGCGACTCCTATCTTGTGAAAGATGAACAAGGTGAGCAGAAAGAAATCATCAAGCCCTGACGGTAGTGTGACCAAAAGCGAGACAGATCCCTGTTGCATTCAATATTTACGGCTATTCTATTATGGATGTTTCTCAGAAGTTATCCTATAATTTCAGTGATCGCTTTACTGGATCAGCCAGAATTTCTTATTATACTAATAAACGTGACAAGTATGATAATGCAAGGTATTATCAGCGATATAGGGATCTGTTTTGAGCGGAAAGCTTAAATGGCAGTTTGCTCGACAATCAGAATCTTGATTTATCGTATATCCGTGATAACTATATCAAAGGATAATGTCTATGTGGGACGATGATGAACGGGTATATGGAAATGTGAACAGTACTATTCGCTTGTATATACAGGTATGTTTGGCAAACACACTCCTGAGTGGTGGCGTAGATCTGTTGCGTAGAGGACATAGAAGCATCATTTCATGAAAAGATACAGCTACGGTACACATGAACCAGTATTCATTCTGTTGCAAGATGATTGGCAGCTTACCGATAAAATGAATGTTGTCGCTGGAGTGCGCGGAGATAAAAGGTGGAGGTTATAGGCTGCATTTTACTCCTAAGGTGTCAGTATTATATCGCCCGTTGAAAAAGCATATCACGCTGCGTGCCGGCTATCTCAAGGTTACGTCGCATCACCGAAACCTGAAAGAACTCTATCAGGAATTTCAATATGGGGGAATGGGATCATGATGTGTGGTACAAGAATTTGAAAGCGGAAGAGGGAAACTCAGATTTCTGCTTCGGTTGAGTATGATTATAGGGGTTAAACTCATCGTCTCTACCTATCATAATAGATATAAGAACAAAAATTTCGTATGAATATATTTCTCCGGGAAAGTCGCGGAACATGAAAATATGCCAAATGCTTTGAATGTTAAGACGACAGTGTGGAGGTTACAGCCAATTATCAAAGCTTCCTTTCGGACTGCGTTTTCTCAGGAGGATATTCTTATGTATATGACTATGATGAGCGTGATGGTTATAACAGGTCATGAGTGCGTCCGCATAGTGCACGATTGAGTTCTGTCTATAAGCATCGCTTTTGGCAAAACTACTGAAAGTGTAGCTTTCAATACATCATGGGTGTCGAGTATAACTCGATACGCTTACAGTAGCAGTGACAAGACCTATACCAAAACGAAATACGATCCGCGTACTTTGTGTTCACTGAACTTACGGTCGGAGCTCCCGAGAGGAATTGCAATAGGGTTGATGGTAGATAATATCTTCAACTATAGGGATAAGGCGGTGGATTCTGCTGTTCACGTTGCCTGAAAACGGTCGTACATTTGTTGCTACGGTGAGCATCAATATTGCCGATATGTTTAAACTTTAATAATCGATGGAAATGAGAAAAAAGATATTTCTCGCAATTGCGGCACTGATATTGCTTGTTGCGGGTGGTATAGTCTGGCACACATGGTTCAGTGTTACGCGCATAGCTTTTGTCAACTATCAAACCATTACGCTTAGCAGGATAGCTAAAGCCAATGATAACTCCTTTATCAAAATTAAGGATGTAAGTACGGAAGAATTGTCAGAGTTAGGGCACTATGATGCTGTTTGTATTGAAGCCATGGGACTTCGACTTACTATGGAGCAGCGCGAAGAGATAGAGAAAGCGCGTAAGAAGGGGGTGCCAATTGTGTGTACAATGATCACAAACCCTGATAATGATTTCACTTCTATGGATTCAGTTACCGCCGATACACTAAAGCGTTATATCAGCAATGGCGGTTATAAGAACTATCGAAGCATGCTTAGTTATATCCGTAAAATACATAGATAGGAAACTGATTTCGGCACCGGAACCCGCAGCCATTGATAGAGAAGATTTTACGGATGATTCTATCATTCGGACCCGAAGACATGCTGATGTGGAAGATATCTCACAGTTCAATACCGTTGGCGAGTATCATGCTTTCTTGAAACACGATGGACTTTGGAAAGTCTCAGGCTCCACTGCGATATTGATTACGGGTTCGATGGTGAACCCAGAGAGCTGATAGCTCGGTTTGGAGAGCTACGGCAACATGGCATCATCCTGTAAACTCTATCAAGGGAGCTTTATAGGAGAGCACCATGCAGACAGTATTCATCGTGGCTGCAGTTATACATGGCCATCGGACGTATGGGATGACAATGTGGTGGAGTTTCTGAGAGAACAGGAATATCTTCTGTCTCCGCTCTACATGAACAGAACAGTGCAGTCTTTGGGAAGATGATAAAATGGGTATGAATGGTGGCTTTCTCGCAGAGTAGTAGTGATGCCCGGAGATAGATGGTGCGCTGCGATCGATTGCGTTGTTCTGGTCATTTTTCTTGGCGAAAGATGGTCTGCAAATTATGTTGCAACATTCCCAGAGCAGGCTTGATCAGTTTGTCAAGACCGTCAACAATTATATCAGCCTTGGCAAAAAGCAGAATAGAGATAAAGCGTGTAGCCACTATTATTAGCTACAAGGCCCTGGGGCAAAGAAATGCGATGATGGTAGGTGGGATGGAAGTCGCTCCTCACTTTACAATCTGTCAGTCAAAGTTGAAAACGAAGGCTACGATGTATCAGGGTCTTCCCAGTTCGCCTCAGGAAGCTCGGAACGGATGATCCAAAGTCGCGATGCAGTCTTTGACTGTATGCCAAGGGAGCATTTTGATACGATGATGAAAAACAGGCACACCCAGAGCTCATACGCGGCAACAATATGAAAGGTTGGGTGAAAAGCTGTACAGCACGCATAAGTATGCGGAGGTTGTCAAAGGCCTTTTCGGTGAATTTCCTGGAGCATACATGAGCACGTCTGATGGTGCAGCTCAGTGTAGCCGACTATGTTTTGGAATGTGGTATTACTGCGCAGAATGCTGCTGGTAAAGGGATAACTCTCAAAGAAATAGACATGGCACTGATGCTGCACCTCCCCACACCTATATAGCTCTCTTGTCTCTGACACAGTTTGGATTTAAAGGCAGACATGCTTATCCACTTTCCCGGGACGCACGTAGCCTGGAGTTCACGCTCCAAAGAAAAACAGGTGGCATTAAGCAGTCTTGACATGGCCGACAGACTTGCTAGGGAGCACAGCCTCATTTCTATCTTGTACATATTGGTAATGTAGAGAGGGCTTTGATAGCGAAACGGCGTTCCTATGCAGGGACTTCAGTCATACCTACCGCCCGTTCATGGAAAGTAATCTTAGAGGGACCTACCGTGAACTCGCAGAGAAGATAAAGATATATAACGACAAGCTCTGCCCATCACAGACCCGATGTAGCGAAAGCTTCACTGCGCTGTCAAGGCACTAACTATTAAAGTCGGCATTCACCTGCGAACTGGAGCTGACAGCATTCCCTGGGATAAACCATATTCGGAGAAGCGATATTCTCAGGATAGACAATTTTGCAGAAGAAATAGCTACTAGCAAAAATCAATGGTCAACTCTTATACGCTGGGGGTGCCCTATGAAACCTAGCTCGCATTACTAAGTAGCGTCTGTGCGATGTCTCACCGACCCGATAGCCTATTCGCTCTATGCCATAGACAGGCTTTGAGGCGTACAGATAACTACGTAGCTGAAACATAATGTACGCTTTTACACAGCGCTATCTCTACACCGGCAAAGTCGCTGTGGGCAAGTCTGCTTGCACAACCCAGCTTATGCGACGGATGGCGTGGTGTGCGCTGGTGGCTCATATTACTCTCAACAGCTGTCTAAAAGCGCGTCTTGTCATCATGAAATCGCAGCGCCTAAAGACATGATGGCTATGATGATGGGGGAATGTCAAAAGGTAAGTGCTTCAATGAAAGTATGCCTGAATGGTGAGGCATATGATCTAAGTCTATGGGAAAAGGCCTGCCTGAAGACAGTATGTCAAAGCAGCGGAACCAAGAATATGGGGCAGAATGCCAAAAGATGATGAATGGGAGAATGTCCCTAGAAGGCTTCATACAACGAGCGTGATAAAGATTTTTGCTTTTGCTGTTGTTGAACTGGAACGCACCATCCGTCATGTTTCAGTGTATAAGAAGCACCTGTTGCGCAGTCCGCAGACTGGAACTGAAGTAGTCTGGTCACGCTATGAATGGCGGATACACCCAGCTCCGTCGCCCGGCGGAGATCCCATTGCTAATCCTACGTACCATCCCCTACTGGACGTAATTTATATGGTATCAATGCAGAGGCTACACCCAGCGAGTCGGCTTTGGGAGAAAGGTAAAAGACTTGGCAGAGAATACCATTGAGATCTATAAACGCCGCCACCATGACAGCATTCCACGCAAGGTGAGCTACACGCTGTGGAGTGGTGAGTTCATCGAAAACAGAGGGAGCCAAACCATCGCTCAGAGTGCTATGTATATGCTTGGTGGAACTGGTGTAGAGATAGTTTTGGCGTGTGAGCGACCTTAAAGCTTATTCCTTCCGCTGAGCTTGGACGTACCCAGAATCGATGTTGTCGTGCAGACCTCTGATCAGTGCGCGACCTCGCTGCTTCGCGTCTAGTTTCTCATCAATCGTGCCGTTGAAATGGCCGCAGCTGCTAAAGACGATCGGTCTGAGAATCAGGTGAGCCGAAGGGTCAGGAAACCGAACGTGTCTGACTGATATGGCGTGTCTCCAAAGAGGCGAGAGAGCTTGCTTCAAGGCGTGTGTTGGCGGAATGAATGGCAACTATGGCACAGGAATCTGAGGCAATGGTACGAGCGCGACCGATCGGAGAAGCGTTCAGAAATTGCCGACACATATTTGAAATAATATGGAGCTTATGGCGACACCAAACATTGGGAGGAGTTCAGAGAGTATGCCTTGAAGCAGCACTGACACGGACAGACGTCGTGATTCAGCCACGCCAGAGCAATACTCTGGGAGCACTTTAAGTCTTGACCATGTGTATGAGTTTCATGGTGGTCTTAATCTTGCTCAGGTGCAAGGTAACTGGCAAGGATCCCGATGCTTATTTGAGCGACTATCGCAACAGCAGAACATGCATGCAAGAAGTGAAAGAAGCTATAGGCGTAGAGAGTCGCACCACCATCTTCAACCCAACATACATCAAAGAGCAGATGAAGGGTGGAGCCCGTTCCGCTGATGGATTTGCAGCCATTGTGCAGAATACATTACTGGTTGGGAAGTGATGAAACCGACAGCTATAGACGATGAGCTGTGGAACGAAATCTATAGATGTTTATATCAAAAGATAAGTTTAATCTGGGTATCAATGCCTCTTTCGAGGGATCCTGCAGCCATTGAAGAGATTACGGCGGTAATGTCGAAAGTGCCCGCAAAGGGAATGTAGCTTCACATCAGCAAGTGGAAGCTTTGGCAAAACGACACGTGGAACTTTGTGAATAAATACAAACCTTCTTGTCTAGGGATTTGTTTACAGACAATGCGAAGCTAAGACAGTTTATTGTTGACAATAACGTAGATAAATGGCAATGAAAGTTAAGTAAAAGCATATAGAGAAGATACGTGAAAGTGGCCTTATGACAAAAAGGGTATAAATGCAAGACTAGATACTAATACTGAGAAGCATATATTACAACTTGTTGTTGTTGCAGCAGACGGCTAATATTGTCATTAATTCATATGGATAGTGTCAATCAAAAGTTAAAAAAATAGCGAAATAATATTTGCACGAGATGACAACAGTAGTTCTCTATATTGATGATATTGGTTTGTTTCAATTTCCTGAAGCAAACTTTGTCACCCGCAACGTTCTTGCCATTACTACCTTGTATTGGTATTTCGCAGCCTTGATGCAGGTAGCGTAACAGTCCAAAACACAAATCATCGACTGTTGCATCGATACTGCCTCATGTGCATGCTATATTAAGCATAGATGGTGGCACAGCTATGTTCTTGTATTTCACCGTCCGTAGTGCAGGGCAGTCGAGGCAATATACTTGAAGTCGTATCACAGCAAAGGGATCCTTGTTTTATCCGATTCACTATTTTCCTGTTGTTTTCGCATTACTTGTACAACCCATTTTCCTGACCGGAGTTTCTTTTCACGCTTGTTTCACTTCATTGGCGTGGTAATTTCTTTGTCGTACCGCTTGGCAGAATGGCATTGCGCACCATTTTGCCCCGAGTCCGACTTATGCTTCAGAAATACTTTTCCTCTAAATGTTCTTGCCGCTCTGGTCGGTATAGTGGCAACAACAATGGAGAGGGCTCAAAATGCTCCTGTCAACACCGTCGACATAGCCTCGCTTTTATAGGGTTTTGGTCTTCTTGCTGTTCATAGGAGGTGTCATCATTTTATGTGAACAGATGGAAAAGAAAAATGTTTAATAAAAAGAATATAAATAAATGACTTATATATCAGGATTTTGTCGGATTTCAACAGGCTTACCTGTCCCTGTCAATATCCCCACTTTGTGCTTTTTATAGGCACCCACTGCTCGGCACATTCTTTGATGCAGGAACATGAGGAAACTGCGTATGGCAATCACATGCAGAATGGAAAATCTCACGGTTGATAATGTAAGTTCGCCCAGTACGCTTACCGGTTCCAGACTTCTTCACTCTTGCTATCAATATACATCGTGCGCTCAACGCTCAAGGAAGTCAGCGCCCAAATCAACCGTTTGCTGCCTGCAATGGAAATCGCTATGACAAAGAGATGGGTATTTCAAAGACTTATCCAAGTTAGTCTGGTGTTAGGACTCAAGTGGGCACGCTTATACCGATGGGTCCAACCTTTAGTAGGACTGTCTACAGGAGATATTGCTTCCATGGCTTATAACATGCAGGTAGCATTTACATGAATGTTGTCGGACCTTTCAGGTGCAGTGGCATGTGGACATTTTCAGTAAACGGTGGCATATGCAGGAACTCACTCAACTTGAGTTTCTCGCAGAGTTATTAACTTGAAAATCCAGTGCATGAGACGTAGACTACTCTCCCAAGATAGTGATTTCGACCCGATGAGTGTGGTTGGAACTTTTGACATTGCCATGGTCTTCGCGCATTGATGGTGGCAATTTGTCACACGCTATAGCCATGAGACTGAAATAAGCCGAGACTGAGACTCTGGCTACCGGTGAAGAACCCAGGTAAGGAAAACATGAGATTGTCAGTAAGAAAGTGACAAAAGATTGAACGTTATATGCCTTCGCACAATCAAGACAATAGTAGAAAGCAAAGGAAGGAAAGTAGAATAGCTATGAACTTGAGAACGGTGAAATTATCTATGTGCCTGAATGAAGTGTAAGCACATCAAGCAGAATATTTTCTGCGAAATCATAAGAGTGTGTTCTATATGTCCATTTCTTTTATTGTTTCTAAATGCAGAAAAGGAAAAATAGGCTTACACTCTTCATGAGTGACTTTCTTTTTCCTGGAAACTTGCATAATTTAATGTCGCTGGCAGGATACAGGAAGCTGCCTAACCTCCGAAAGACGGTTTTCCTTACAGGTTATAGTATGGTGCCAACTGTCGCAAATATAGGATAGGATTGCTCTATGGTCTTGAAACTGCTGTGGTGGTACGCCGTTCAAGCCCCCAGTTCGTCGATAACCGCCCCATTTTTCTTGGTGAAAGTCCAGTCACAACCCACGGTAAGCCCCACTCTGCAGACGGCGGCGTGGTTGCTGAAATCGTAATTCCATTGACCTGGCGCTTCTCCGATGCTGATTTTGGCCCCGGTAGGCCCTCCCACGCGTAGATATCCACCGTGAGCATAGCCTTCAAACTGGCGCGAGAGCATGTAAGAAGCATATTCCGGCTTTCAGTCGCACATCATCGCTCTGCGATGAAAGGCAGCCATTACAGGCACCGTGAACATCCATTCGTTTACTTTCGTCTCTACATCGCCCGTAACTACCTTCAAGATGCTGCGTTCCCGCTCAATAGCCATGATAGTTCTTCACACGAGCGTCAACCTGCATGCCTTTATCTCCAAACGAAGTCCCAACATGACGCCCATGGCGTGCCGGCGAAATACGGCGTTCGGCATCAATTCCAACCGAAAATTCGCACGTGGCAGCTTTCGTTCGCGTGTCGAATGGTGCGGGGCAGGGCCCACTGGTGCCGTTCCTCCTGAGCGAATATCCCACTTTGCAGTCATCAGCGAGATGCTGTCCCCGAGAATGTTTCGCGTTTGCTGAGAGGCTGATGAGCATTGCGGCAAAGGCTACTGCGACTTTTTTCATACGCTTATTTCTTTTCCTCATAGATAATTTACTTGTCAATACACAATGTCGAGCCGATGCACTGATAAAGTGGTCGCCTTGTTTACCGAAGAGAACACAGCGCCAAGTTGCAGCCGTTCTGTTCAAGCACGTCGAGATCGATATCAGTCAGGTATTTGAATTTGATTTCGAATTTGTCCAGCCCTTTTTGGCTCCACATAGTCCATGTCGCCATTGCAACGATAAGATTGCTGGTCTTGATGTTAAGCCCATCGAGCACAACTTTCTGGCCGCTATCGTCATGGTTGCGATAGAACATGGTATAAATGGCGGCACTGTCCTTGACATCTCAAGCACTTTAGAAGCCCGGATCGGTCACAGCTTTTGCAGGAGGTATTTGTAATAATTTCGCAACCGGGCGGCTTGTGGTTGAACGATGCCCGAATTGTGGCTTTGGGCATCTGCGAGTGCATTTCTCAAGTCGAAAGTACCATAGAAAAGGTTACCTGCAGCAATAGCATCTTTACCAACTTGCCTAAGCCACCCGTGTACTGCGTGTTGTCAGCTGTACAGCTTTGCCGTCAAATCCGGCCAATCGGTAAGGGTCGATCGGCTTCGGCAGGTTGATCCCAGGCCAGACAATGAGAAGCCGGCATTGCCAGATCCCCACATCTCGGCATGCCCTCACCCCGTCTTTTTCCCGCCACGGTAGAAATCGGCAAGGCCGGTGAGGCTGGCTTACATAGTGTTCGAAGTCAAACTTGACGGTATCGCCCACCATGACTGAAGCTTTTAGCTGACGCGATAGACACGGCTGTAGTTCCTGTCTTGAGAAGTGATTTACAAACGACAGGGCCCTTGGCGAATCATGCCCGAGCCGTTTGCCGGACTGGATTGTTGCCCCTCGGTGAGTTTTCTTGAACTGTGGCGCAAAGTTCGTGACAGTGGCCTCGTTTGATTTGGAAAGTAAGGTCAGTCGTTGTTGATGGCACCCAGAAGGTATAAAGGTCTGAAAGGTTGTTGAACACCTCTGCATTTTCGCCACACCACAAAAGCCTTCAATATCGCACCCGCATTCGGTGCTCTTCTGTCTCGAAACATGAGGCAGTGGCGCAAAGTGCGCCACTGCCACCATTTTGAAATATACTTTCATCTCCTTGTGAGCTTTGAAATGGTACAAAATTACGAAAAAGGAGAAAATGTAAGCGCTTGATACATGCTTCCATATCGCCATTACACTCATTCAATCTTCATGCGACCAATGCAATGCGGTTGGGGTGTGCTTTGGGGAAGAGTGATAGAAAGTTCTTGTTTTGACGACTTGAAAGCCATTCCCATAGCCCAACAAAGGTGACACGGTGCCTTTAGCAGGGCTTTCAGTTTCACGGTGGCGCCTGCCTGCGGCACATCTAACGTCGTTGCATGGATGTATTTTGCCTTTAGTGACATAGCTAGAATGCCCATGAAGAGCGGTTTCACTTGCCCTCATTGGAAGCCCTGTTCCTCTATCGGATTGACCGCTTCGACGGACCTCACCAAACTGATACCAAGGACGCGTGCCATAGATGCTTTCTCCGTTCACATATCCAGCCATGCAACTGATCTCTAACGACTTCTATATTCGAGCGAATCTATCGTGCCGTCGGCTCCAGGCGTTCAACAGCAGGTTTCCATTCTTGCTTACCACATCAACGAGCGTCTGGATAACCCTTTGCAGTTTTATATGCTGTCATAAAGCGCGCTGTTTGTCGTAATGTAAGGCGACCTGATGGGTGCAAGTCTGCCAAGGCAGGGGCTGAATTACCGCAACGCGTTCCACATCCCAAACGATAGCCAGCCAGTCTTTCAGCACTTTCCTGTTACAACCATTTGTTCTCTGACCGTTGTTTTCGGCCATACTCTGCTTATAGAGGTGGGCAGTGAGCTGTAATCCCGCATCAGAGAAAGCGTAGAGGGGCAGCACTGTGTCGTCAAAATAAAACCACAGAAGGTCATATTTGTTAATCAAAATCCATGGTTCGGTTGTAGAACCCATGCAATAAGCCTGGTCAACCATTACTGCGCCGGATCCCAACCTATTCGGGCGCGTTTTTAAGGAGTTCGTGGCGCTGTTCAGGAGGTTCAGGGTCAAAGTCCGTCCTACCAAGTGCCCTTTCCGTCGACTTTGGTCAAGTCGCATCATATTTTTGCCTTTAGTGCCCATCTTGTCTGCCCTGCTTGTTTCATACCAGGTCCAAGGTGTGCAGTGCACACTCAGCCCAAAGGAAGCCCTTCAATTTCTGCAGGCTGCGGCCCAACCTACAGGTGAGATTTTTCTTTCGGGCTGATGTTTGTTGCGTTCCAAGGCTGGTACTTACTGTCCTAAAAGATCAAAGTTATCAGGAGCATGAGCGCAAAGAAATACTTTGGTAACTGCATTCCTGATAGAGTTTATGCTTTTGGGGTTCCAGTTCCCGGCTTTCCACTCGGATCCAGCTCCTGAAGCCGAAATCCTTTGCGGATTACGTGCCTCATAAAGGTGTAGACATCGAGCCTGTTCATACATCCTGCGTGCAAACCAATCACCGTATTCCGGCTGGCATTGTGGCCCGTCGTGCCCAGATACCGAACTTGGCATCCTGCGGGACTCAAGTGGGCATCTCATGAATCGGAGAGCGACTCTCCCAAGTGGGTTTATACTGTGCCTTTGCGAATGGGCTCGCGTGATGTGCGTCCACTAACGGTCACGGCCTTTTGCTGCTTCTGCACGTTATAGATGCTGTGGGCTGCCACAAGGCAAATGCAGCAATGCAGACACGAGTGACGGTGTCTCTTTCATATCGGTTGCTAGATTGACGCGTGATGGTTCGGGCTCTCAATAGCATGATAGCCGCAAATACACCACCTATGATAGATGCTGCAAAAGATACCAACTTTCGACTGAATAACGCTCTCCGGCGAGTTGAAAAAGCAAGTATAGTGACAAACATTGACATGGTGAAACTGATGGAGGCTCAAGAAAGCCCGTATGACCGATGATGCGCTATGTCATGGAGTGAGGTGAACGGCGTCCAAGCGGTTTCCGCACGAGCCAAACGGCAAAAAGTATTATGCCAATGGGCTTGCCAAGCAGCAGACCTGCTCTGACACCGAGCGCTACATGATTGGCGCAGCGCATCTGATCCATGTCGACAAAACGATCGCTCCTGCGTCTCGAAGAGAGGGCATGGGCATGACAACAAACGAACAAGCAATTACGGATGACGTGCATGCTCCAAGCAACGCTGTAGCGCGTGCGTCGCATGGAATCACGCCTCACTCGCGCCATAGAATATCCAACTGTGCGCTCAGCGCGCACATCATTGAGGTCTGGCTTGCCCGAACCGACGCGTCAGTCTGTGTATGCTCGCGGGAGGAATGTTGCAGAAATGTTAGCGCGAGTGTGCGGCATAACCGCGGCAGCAAGTGCGGCAGAAATGGTGGCATGCATGCCTGAAGAGGAAAAGAAAGCCAGGTACTCCGATGCCGATAAAGCCCGTAAAACCATCCCACACGTTTTTGATGCCCAATCGGTTGCCGGCAAACATGTGATTCCGAGGAACAGGATGCCCAAAGGCAAGACTCGAGAAACGAGATGTTTGGATGCATAGAAAAGGCTATCACAGCCACGGAACCAAGGGTCGTCCTACGACAGCCGGCGAAGTGTGGTCGGAAACACTTTGCTGACACTGGAATGCGATCGCCTAACATATATAATACGGCCAAAGCAAGGCGATGTCCGTGGCCATGGGTATTCCCCAGTACATGCGAAAAGGGCGTTCCAAAGATTGGAAAAGCAGATAATGCGTCAATGCGGAACAAGCATGCCGGAAGACGGCCGCGGCGGCAGGAAGTAGCGTATTGCTCACGGAGGTCGCGGAAAGCTCACCTACTGACTCTCTCTTCGTGTTCCAAGCCCACAACGAAGAAGAACATCCGACATGGGTCCGTCGTTAATCCAATGGGCAGCACTCGAAGTTGAGCACTGATTTTCCATCTACGATAAAAGCCAAATGATGCTCTAAGAAATGGAGATAATCACTGCGTACAGCGAGTTGGCTGCGAGAAGTGCAAGCACACAGCGAAGACGGCAACACTATTCGCCGACTTTCGCGTTGTGTGAACTGTAAAATCGGTAAGAGTAAGCGGTGTTCTATCTGCTTTTTGATAACGTTTTCTCATTGTTTCTGTCGTTTGTTTTCTTTTCTATATATGTGAAAAATGAAATGGGGTTGCTTCAAAACTGCGCTGCCTTTGGCATGCCTTTTCGCTTTGCAAAGATAAACGAAAAGTTGAAAATACGCCTATTTTTCTCCCTTAGCTTTCGCTGATTTGGCTTGAGATGAAGGAAGCGGTAATGGAGAACTAATATAACGGCAAAGCGTTAAATTACTCAACGTAGGGCAAAATGGCTTAGGGTATAAAGGGCAATATGCAAACTCTTTTGTAATTTTGCAGCAAAACAAATAAATATGGAAAGCAATGAAAAATCGCTATGCAGGTGATTAAAGGGATTTCAACGCACCGCCAGATAAGGAGAACTGAGGAGGAAACTATACAGCAAATTAGCAGTGGAGTAGCCTTCATGGCTCCAATTTATGGGTCTTAGTGTTTGCTGTTTTCATAGCATCTTTAGGGCTGTCAACTGTCTACAGCAGTCATTATCGGTGCAATGCTACCTCTCCACTCATGGGACCCACTCATTGGTAGTGGGGTTTGTGGGTATAAATGACCTGGTCTTGCTGAAAAGATCAATGAAAATTACCTTGTTGCGACAGAATCCGTTTTAACAGCCACGCTTTTACTTTTCTTATTACACCTTTGAACGAAGCTCGTCAGAGCTGGCGCGTGCTTACGCCCACGCTTTACGATGTTCTCATCGCTCTGCGGTGGTGTCTGCAGCATTTTGGCCTCTCTGCAAAAGGGAAAAGGCAATGTTATCCCCTGGCGTTGCTATTGCTACAGCCCATGCCAGCCCCTGCTGCACAGCTGGATATGGACTTGCCATGGGCGAATCGAGCTTCTTTTGGAGCATTCTACCCTTTTTATCAATACGGTGTTGTCATTTTACAACTTTCTATTGGTGTCTGAATGCTTCGCT
>BNJU01003272.1_pt1 | contig 61323 bp, 94 predicted proteins | sample 8539281 | NCBI WGS metagenome assembly BNJU01 (sample SAMD00202456, study PRJDB9452) | human saliva metagenome | isolation source: human saliva | place: Japan
AAATAGAAAAAGTCTGCTGATTGACAAGAACAGAAAAAGACTGGGAGGCCAGTCTCAAACATATATTATACAAATTCTCGTTAAATACTTTCACGAATATTCAAGAGCATGACAAAGGCAACTAGAAGGAATAGCAATAAAACAAGGCTAACTGCCAGAGTTCCAAAAGCTAGTAGCAATGGTTACCAAAGCTATTGTAAATAAGCTAGGTAAAAACAACCGTAATGGCGCCGATAGAGGATTGAACTGCTCCCATTGACTCCTCAGGTATTTGTTTAAAAACGAGTTCCTGTAGTCGAGGAGAGAGAACACCTGCGAAAAAGGCGTCCAAAGCACTAAAGATGAGAATCCAGTCAAAACGAACTGTGGCAAATCCTACTAGAAGAAGCAACTGGATGACAAGCGAGGCATAGAGGCTGTTTTTATAGCAATCGTATTTTTCAGATAGGCACTTACAAGGCTTCCGACAATAAGGGCTGCTAATTCAAGAGTGGATAGCAAGGCAAGAGATTGACCTGTTTGTAAATTCAAAAAGGGCTGATTCCTCAAAAACAGAGTAGAAACAGGAACTGTAACATTTATCACTGCTTGACTAATAGAGATAATAAACAAAACCAAGAGCACATGATTCATATTCCATATCAATTTGATGACTGGACCAAATGCTGGCAAAAGGATTTTACAGAGAGTCCTTCTTGATAGCTAATCGTTTTTTCTACTTTCAAGAGATCATTTTTTATGAATAGGATACCTAAAAATGCGATTAAAAAGGTAAGAGCGTTCAGTAAGGAAATAAACTGGATGGATAGAATACCTAATAAGACTCCTCCTAAAATATTACTGATTGTTTTCACTAAACTAACAGTTGACTGTTTAAATCCAATAGCTTCTGCCAGATGGTCTTCTCCAATAATTCTAATGAAAATCGGAGTGAGCATGGCGCCTGAAAAATAACTCAATGTGTCAGACAAGAGGTTAATCAGACAAATAAATGCTACTAATAACAAGGAAAAGGACTGCCCTGAAAGCGATAGGGACACTATAGAGTAAAGCAAAAATTTTGCAAAACTAATAATTGTATATTTTAGGACACGATGATGTTGAAAATCCGCTAAAACTCCCAGAAAGATTTGTAGAACTTGAGGAAGGGTTTCTGAAATCGTAATGAGTAAAATCGCCAAAGGGGCAAAAGATGCATCTGCCACATAATTCAAAAAGGCCAGATAAAAATCGTATCCCTCAACCGTTGAGATCCACTGGTTGATGGTTAATTGCCTAAAATCTCTATTTTGAAGAAATACTTTCATCACAACTCCTTTTTAAATTCAAATGGGAATCTTTCCCCAAGGATAGACCAATATTACTCAGCAAGTAAAATTACAGCAACAGTAAAATTTGAGGAATGGCATTATCGACTATATGCAGTCCAATGGGCCAATAAATGGACTTTGTTGCTCTAAACAAGATCGCAAATATGAGTCCGCCACCCATATATACGAAAAAGTCTGCCAAGACCCAACCATGGTTACTAATATGCAGGATTCCAAATAATATAGCTGAACCTAGTACATCTAGTCCCCATTTCTTTCCCTTTTTTTCCAGAGCTGTCATCACCAATCCACGATAAATCATCTCTTCAAAAATGGGGCCTGCAATCACAGGATAGAAAAAATACATCAAAAACGAAGTGGCTCCTGTAAAATTCGGAGTGGCCAGTTGATAAGAAATTTCATTTTGGGTAGGTGGAAACATATAAAATGTGACGAAATTCCAAACACCAAAAGCAAGAAGAGCTAAAAAAGAATAGAAAAGATAGGAACCTTTAAATTTTCTACTGTTGATTTTCTGCCATTTCCCTGACTGAATCATGACAATGAGCGCAAGCAAAACCACAAGGAAGTTCAACATCATATCCGACAGATAAAATGCAAAATCAGATAGACCAGCTAGCAAGTCGCTGTGTAAAACCAGACGAATGAAGAACTGGTCAGCAATAACTAGTAGCATGGCCACAAACAAGTAGTAGCGTGAGATTATCTTTTTCATATATCACCCTTCTAAAATCCAAACACCAATAAACTAACAATAAGTAAGAAGGTATTCCATGAAGCATGTAAAGCTATGGCCCAATAAATAGAGCGTGTATAGCGAAACATCATGCAAAATATCAAGCCCATTACAAAATAAAGTATGAAATCTGTCGTTATCCAACCATGCTGTAAAACATGCATAGCGCCAAATATGGCAGCAGAAACAAGAACATCAATATAGTAGTTTTTGAATTTAGACAAACTTGTCATCAAAAAACCACGACACACGATTTCTTCTGCTATAGGTGCGATAAGGCTACCGTAAAGTACACGCGTAATAAAATAGCTAATTCCTGTCAAACTGGTGGCTACTTCCACGATTACACTTCCATTCTGGGTACGAGGAAAGATACGAGTTGCTAGATTTGCCCACACAAATAATAAGAAAAAAGAAAGAAAGAAAACACCTAGGTAAGACCAACGAAACTGGAAGCGACCATACTCTTTCCAATGTTCACTTTTGACAAAAATAATTGTAGCTACAGTTCCCAGAATAAGTACCAATAAAACCTGGAATACATAGTAGATCTCATCCGACAAAGCATCAGTAAAATCTAAGTCTGGTATGCCATTAAAAATGAGGTAATAAGTCAAAAGCAACAAGCCAGTTGCTAGGTGAAATTTCATTTCTTTCATTTTCTTCATTTAATCAACTCCTATAGTATCCTATCTTCTACTACGCTTAAACAACTCACCTGTTGGATCTACAGCCCAAGCAAAAGCACCACGACGAGGACTCATCCCTTGATTTATGATTCTCAAAATCCTCTAAAACAACAAAGGAAGTAGATGCCCAATACCGTTATAGACTATATGCAGTCCAATAGGCCAATAAATAGACTTTGTCACTCTAAACAAGACCGCAAATATAATACCACCGCCCATATATACGAAAAAGTCTGTCAAGACCCAACCATAATTACTGATATGCAAAATTCCAAATAAAGCAGCAGAACCAAGCACATCCAGTCCCCATTTTTTCCCTTTTTCCAAAGCGGTCATCACCAATCCACGATAAATCATCTCTTCAAAAATGGGACCTGCAACTACAGGATAGAAAAAATACATCAAAAATGCCGTAGCGCCTGTAAAAGTCGGAGCAGCGAGTTGGTAAGCAAGTCCATTTTGGGTAGGTGGGAATAGGAAAAATTTAATAAAATTCCAAATAAATAAAGCAAGAAAAGCTAAAAAGGAATAAAAAAATAGGACCACTTTAAATTTTCTACTGTTGATTTGTTGCCATTTTCCTGCCCCTACCATAAAAATAAAAACAAGCAGAACCACAAGAAAGTTCAACATCATATCCGAAAAATAATAGCCAAATTTAGATAGACCAGCAGCAAATTCGCTGTATAAAACTAGACTACTGAACTCCTGGTAAACTATGACCAGTAGCATGGCTACAAAAAAGTAGTAGCGTGAGATTATCTTTTTCATATTTCACCTTTCTAAAATCCAAACACCAATAAGCTGACGATAATTAAAAAGCTATTCCACAAGATGTGAAGTGCCATTGACCAATAAATTGAACGTGTATAACAAAAGAGCATACAGAGTATCAGACCTGCTCCTGCATAAACGATGAAGTCTGTTAACACCCATCCATATTGTAAAACATGGATGAGACTAAAGAGTGTGGAAGAAATGATGACGTCAATATAGTAGTTTTTTAAATTTAGATAGGGCTGTCATCAGAAGTCCACGGAAAACTAACTCCTCAACTATCGGAGCAATGAGACTACCATATAAAATGCGCGTTATAAAGTAACTAATTCCTGTCAAATTAGCTGCTTCTTTCACAATTGCACTCCCATTTTGCGTACTAGGAAAGATCCGAGTCGTTGTATTTACCCACAAAAACATCAACATAAAGGAAAGAAAGAAGATACCCAGATAGGACCAACGAAACTGGAATCGACCGTACTCTTTCCAACGTTGACTCTTTACAAGAATGACAGTAGCAACAATTCCCTCAATTACTATCAATAAAATTTGCATCCCATAAAATCCAAAATCGGATAACTGGTTCACTGAGTCTAATTTTGCTACAAGATTAAAAATCAAGTAATAGGACACGAGCACTAAAATGGTCTCTAGATAAAATTTCGTTTCTTTCCTTTTCATAGTTGATCCTTTTAAGTTTTATTTGCGTCTTCTTTCAGCCAAAACCTACCCAGAGTCCTTTCATCCAATCAAAAGCTCCGTAAGGGCTTGGTCCAATACCTCCGCCTCCCCAAATCGGTAAAAGCAATTCCACCACCATTGCCTGGATTAACCACAAGGTTTCCTCCATAAACTGTCTCCAACTCCACTTCTGTTAGTTCCATTGTTTCTGCAAATTGTAAATTCAACATTATTTACACTCCTTCAATTATTTTATTCGTAAACCACTTCCGCGACCTAGGATTTGCTATATATGGACAGTATAACACGAAAACTTATATATTTTTAGAAAATCGCATATTTGACATTTTTTTCTGATGGCAATTTCACATTTGCGATTTCTAGCTAATCAATAAGTGCTTTGTATTGCTGTAAGCGTAATTCAAAAAGGGCTGTTAATTGTGGATTTTCTAATATTTGCAGAGATTGGATAAAGTGTTCAATCTCTTTTTGATTGCTTCCCTTGGTCTGAAGGAAAACACTCATTTTCTTTAAAAACTGCCACAGTAATTTCTCAAAAACATCATACGGGCGAAGCATACTCTCCAACTCGGCTTCAAAGATTGGGATGTAAGAGAAAAGTTTGCGCTCCATGAGCTCTGAGATGATATTGAGATAACCACCTTTCAAATACAATCGATTGTGCACTAACTCTTTAAATTCCTTGGTTTTTTCAAGCAAAGAGGTCGATAAAAAGATCAGATCTTGATTACTCAAGAAGGGCATAGTATTGCAAAAAATATAGAGTTCAAACCAGGTCCAAGATTCGATAGCATAGAGGTAGGTAGTTAAAAACTCGCTATCCTCCTCTGCTAGTGGGTAGCTTTTATCTAGTGAATGGATAGCATCTTTAATCACAATAGAGTTCAAACGGCGATAAGTCTGCGCCATCTGTTCTTGCTCAATTTCTTTCAACAATTGTTCTAAGCCAGCTATATCTTGATGGACAAAAGCGATCCACAATCCTTCTACCAAATCGCATATGTGGAGATTCTTGGTAGTTGTTGAGCTTGTGCCCAAACTCATCAAAGGTCACATTGATCCCTTGGATCGCTAGGATCAACTTATCCGCAGACAGCATGGACTGCCCTAGTTCAAACTTGGATAGCTGAGAGGCTGTTAGTCCAGCACAAGCTACATCTGACTGCTTGAGCTTTCTTGCCGAGCGCAATTCCCTTGTAAAATTCTCCTAATTCCTGTTTTTTTCAATCATAGACAAACTTCCCTTTACTATTCTATTCGTAAAAACTTTTTACTTTTTTTAACATATTATAAAATATTTTTAGCAAAAAGCCAGCTCAAAGCTGACTCTTTATTCCATGGTATCAAAAGCGAGACTTGGTTTGGCATTGAGGTCTAAGTCTGCAAAGTTTTCTTTGTTCCACTCACTAACGCTAGCATAGGCAATCATGCCTGCATTGTCTCCGCAAAGTCGCAGGGGAGGAATGATGACCTTGACATCAGTGATTTCAGTTGCTAAGCGTTCTCTGAGACCTTTATTAGCTGCTACACCACCAGCCACAACCAGGGTTTTAACAGGGATATTTCTCCAGTGCCTTCTTGGTTTTTGCCATGAGAATATCCATGACAGCCGCTTGGAAGGAAGCACACAAATCTTCTCTAGACAGCCTTTCTCCTTTTTGCTCAGCATTGTGATGAAGATTGATAAAGGCAGATTTCAAACCTGAGAATGAAAACTCCAGATTATCTTCCTTAATCATGGCACGAGGGAAATCATAAACATCCTGACCTTGATGGGCCAACTCATCAATCTCTCGACCTGCTGGATAGGTCAAGCCCATGACACGGCCGACCTTATCATAGGCCTCACCAACCGCGTCATCTCGTGTTTCGCCAACAATCTTATAATCACCAGCCTCAGAAACATAAACCAACTCTGTATGCCCACCACTGACTAAAAGGGCTAGCAAGGGAAACTCCAAAGTCTCGACACTTTGAGCTGCCATGAGGTGACCAGCCATGTGGTTAACGGGAATCAGTGGAAGTCCGTGAGCCCAAGCAAAAGCCTTGGCAGCTGATAAACCAACTAGCAAGGCTCCGACCAAGCCCGGCCCATAAGTAACAGCAACAGCTGTCACGTCCTCTTCGGTAATTCCTGCTTCTACTAGTGTGCCTCCTCGATACAGGCTGTAATGACCTCGACATGATGACGGCTAGCCACTTCTGGCACTACGCCCCCAAAACGTTTATGACTTTCAATTTGACTAGCAATGACATTGGACAAGAGCTCATCATCGTTTTTTAAGACAGCGACACTGGTCTCATCACAGGATGTCTCAAATGCTAAAATATATCTATCCTTCATCTATTTCTCTCTTCATGATAATGGCGTCCTCAACTGGATCATGGTAATAGGCCTTACGCTCAGCGATGACCGCCATCTTTTCTTTCTCGTAAAATGCTTGCGCTCGGTGGTTGGACTTTCTAACTTCGAGAAAAATCTCCTTGTCTATCGGTAATGTTGCAAACAAGGCTGTGGCTATCCCCTGACCTTGATAAGCTTTCTTGACAGCGATTTGCAGGACTTCTGCTTCAAAAAGATTCTCCTGAACAGCTAGAAAACCTATCACTTCTATCCCATCATAGGCTAAAGCATACCAGGTCTGGTCTTGGGACAGGTCTGCTTGAATTTGTTCCAGAGTCCAAGGACTGACTGGATACACATCTACCATAACAGCGTAGATGGCTTGGGCCAAGTCAGGTCGCTGTTGGATTCGTTTAATCTCTATCATAGGCGTTTAATGTAAGACTCGCCAGACTCAGTATGATTCTTGAGCCAATTTTCCTCTGCTTCGACACGTTTGAGGTAATTCGGCACAAAATCATGCAAGGAGTCTGCTTCCTTGTCCCAGGCCCAAAAGAGCAAGATTAGCTGCATTTGGCAGGGTTTCTTGGTAGTTGGCATGTGGCAATTGTTCTTGGATTTGATCCACAAAGGCTCCAACTTCTCCAACAAAGGTTACCTGATCAGCATCCTTGACTTTTTCTAACACCTCTTCAAAAGATAGGTGCGCTTCTGGAAAGACTGGCTGGGCATTTTCATAAAATCCTGCATAAACATTGTTGCGACGTGCATCCATCAAAGGGACAACCAAACCTGCTTGCTGGCTTGGTACCAGAGCTAAAAGGCTAGACATACCAACTAACTCAATGTTCAGGGTATGAGCCAAAGTCTTGGCAGTTGCTACCGCAATTCGCAAACCTGTGTAGCTACCTGGCCCCTCTGCCACTACGATTCGATCCAAATCCTTGGGTGTCAAATCCAAACTTGCCATCAAAAAATCGATAGCAGGCATCAGAGTGATACTGTGATTTTTCTTAATATTAATAGTCGTCTCGGCAAGAAGCTGCTTGTCCTCTAAAATAGCTAGAGAAAGAGCCTTGCTGGACGTATCAAAAACTAATACTTTCATAACACATTCCTATCTTTTTGTCTGCTTACTATTATACTACAAAAGCTGACGCATGGGAATTTTCTTTGTCTTGAAACAAAAATGTCCTGCCAAATTGACAGGATAAGTACTTAAGTATTCAAGCCAAAGTAAAAATACAAACCAGACCACATAAGTCACAAGGAGAAGGAAAAACGAATACAGAGTCACGAAGCCAATCTTCCAAAGGAATTTGGTTTTTCGATGCTCTAGCCGAGTATACAAAACATTTCCTCCGTAAACACAGGCAACAAAAATCATAAAAGCTACCAAACGAATACCGATAGCAAAAGTAAATAGGCCATTCATCTTTCAACCTCCTTGATATAGAAACGTCTCTTCTAACTTTATTATAGCACTTGCATCTGAAGTCTTCAAATACTTATACAAGGCAAAATGAAACCCATTTCAAGCTCCTTACTTCCATGTTTCCTGCTTTTACTAATTCCCCTTTTTATGTTATAATTGAGATAATTGTAACGAATCAAGGTCAATAAAGACAAAAAAATGAACTGGAATCAAACCAGCTTCAAAACTGAGCATTTTTTTGAATATAGCTGACCTTAAAGCAGAAAGGAAACATATGATTTACAAAGTTTTTTATCAAGAAACAAAAGACCGTAGCCCACGTCGTGAAACAACACGCTCACTATACTTAGACATCGATGCTAGTTCAGAACTTGAAGGACGTATCGCTGCTCGCCAACTTGTCGAAGAAAATCGTCCAGAGTACAACATCGAGTATATCGAACTCTTGTCTGACAAATTGCTAGACTACGAAAAAGAAACTGGCGCATTCGAAATTACGGAGTTCTAATATGGCCTACACTCTTAAACCAGAAGAAGTTGGCGTTTTTGCTATTGGTGGTCTAGGAGAAATCGGTAAAAATACATACGGAATCGAATATCAAGACGAAATTATCATCGTTGATGCAGGAATTAAATTCCCTGAGGATGACCTGCTTGGTATCGACTACGTTATCCCTGATTACTCTTATATTGTAGAAAATATCGACCGCGTCAAGGCTCTCTTGATTACACACGGACACGAGGACCATATCGGTGGGATTCCTTTCTTGCTCAAGCAAGCAAACATCCCTATCTATGCGGGTCCACTGGCTCTTGCCTTAATCCGTGGCAAAACTCGAAGAGCATGGACTTTTGCGCAATGCTACACTTCACGAAATCAACCACAACACGAGGTTGACCTTTAAAAAAACCTTAAAAGCAACTTTCTTTAGAACAACCCACTCGATTCCAGAGCCATTGGGAATTGTCATCCACACCTCAAGGGAAAAATCGTCTGTACAGGGAGACTTCAGTTTGACTTTACACCAGTTGGTGAACCTGCAGACTTGCACCGCATGGCAGCTCTAGGTGAAGATGGAGTACTTTGTTTGCTCTCTGACTCGACCAATGCTGAAGTTCCAACCTTTACAAACTCTGAAAAGGTTGTCGGCCAGTCGATCATGAAGATTATCCAAGGTATCGAAGGACGTATCATCTTTGCATCCTTTGCCTCAAATATCTTCCGTCTCCAACAAGCAACAGAAGCTGCTGTTAAGACTGGTCGTAAAATCGCTGTCTTTGGGCGCTCTATGGAAAAGGCCATTGTCAACGGGATTGAACTAGGTTACATAAAGGCTCCTAAGGGAACCTTTATCGAACCAAATGAAATCAAAGACTACCCTGCGGGTGAGATTCTGATCCTCTGTACAGGTAGTCAGGGCGAGCCTATGGCGGCCCTCTCTCGTATCGCTAACGGAACTCACCGTCAAGTGCAACTCCAACCTGGTGATACTGTTATCTTCTCATCTAGCCCAATTCCTGGAAATACCACCAGCGTCAACAAATTAATTAACATCATTTCTGAAGCTGGTGTTGAAGTTATCCATGGTAAGATTAACAATATCCATACATCTGGACACGGTGGTCAGCAAGAGCAAAAACTCATGCTTCGCTTGATCAAGCCAAAATACTTCATGCCTGTTCACGGTGAATACCGCATGCAGAAAGTCCACGCTGGACTAGCGGTGGATACTGGAGTAGAGAAGGACAATATCTTTATCATGAGCAATGGTGATGTACTTGCCCTTACTGCTGACTCAGCTCGTATCGCAGGTCATTTCAACGCCCAAGACATCTATGTCGATGGAAATCGTATCGGTGAAATCGGCGCTGCTGTCCTCAAAGACCGTCGCGATCTATCTGAAGACGGTGTCGTTCTAGCAGTCGCAACAGTTGACTTCAAGTCTCAGATGATCCTATCTGGACCAGATATTCTCAGCCGTGGTTTCGTCTACATGCGCGAATCTGGCGACTTGATCCGTCAAAGTCAGCGTATCCTTTTCAATGCTATTCGTATCGCTTTGAAAAACAAGGATGCCAGCATCCAATCTGTCAATGGTGCTATCGTAAACGCCATTCGACCATTCCTTTACGAAAACACTGAACGTGAACCAATCATCATTCCGATGATTCTCACACCAGATGAAGAATAATAAAAAATTCTCTGAAATCCTATGACTTCAGAGAATTTTTTAGGCTCTATAATTTCTGTAGTGGGTAAATCCCTATAGATATTATGGAGCCTATTTCGTTGTAGAAAAAAAGTCCCATAAGACCTATAATGAAAAGCAACCAAACCATCATTAGAAAGAATCTTATGGAACAATTAAATTTTATCACAAACTTACTCGGAATTAAAGACAAGAACATCATAATCTTGGATTATCTTGATGCTGGAACGCATAAAGAAATCATCGCTAAGCTAGATTATACTGCACCTGTGTGCCCTCGCTGCCTAGGGCAAATGACTAAATATGACTTCCAGAAAGAATCTAAAATCCCTTATCTAGAGTGTGCAGGCTATAAGACACTCATTCGATTGAGAAAACGCCGTTTCCATTGTAAAGTCTGCGGGAAAATAGCTGTTGCAGAGACTTCTTTAGTCAAAAAGAATCACCAAATCGCGACCATCGTCAACCAGAAAATCACTCAAAAATTAATCGAGAAAGTCCCTATGACGGCTATCGCAGAAAGTCTATCTGTCTCTACTTCGACAGTCATTCGTAAATTGAAAGAATTCAAATTCAAGACAGATTTATCTTTCCTTCCAACTCACATGTCTTGGGATGAATACAGCTTCAAGAAAGGTAAGATGAGCTTCATTGCACAGGATTTTGATTCCAGAAAGATCGTAGCTATCCTGGATGGGCGGACTCAAGTGACCATTCGCAATCATTTTCTTCGTTATTCTAGAAAGGTGAGAAGTCGCGTGAAAGTCATTACCATGGATATGTTTAGCCCCTACTACGATATATGCCAGAAAAATTTTTCCTAACGCTAAAATCGTTCTCGACCGCTTTTCACATTGTCCAACATCTCAGTCGAGCTATGAACCGTCTTCGCATCCAAATCATGAATCGTTTTGATAGAAAATCGCACGAATATAAGGCATTGAAAACGTTACTGAAACTCATTCAACAGGATAGCCGTAAACTCAGCGATAAACGATTTTTATCGCCCTGACTTTTCGCTCACACCTGACCAATAAAGAGATTCTCGAAAAGCTTCTTGCATACTCTCAAGAACTTAGAGAGCACTATGACCTCTATCAACTATTACTGTTTCATTTCCAAGAGAAACAAACAGACCATTTCTTTGAACTGATTGAAGAAACGATTTCTTGTGTAAATCCTATTTTTCAAACTGTTTTCAAGACCTTTTTGAAAGACAAGGACAAAAATCATGAACTCACTGGAACTGCCCTACTCAAACGCGAAACTAGAGGCTACTAATAACCTCATTAAGGTCATCAAGCGCAATGCTTTTGGCTTCGGAACTTTGAAAACTTTTAAAACTATAGTTAATTGAAACAAGAGCAAGACAAAAGAGCCTCGAAAAAAGTACTACAACTTGGCAATACCTTTTTGAGATGCTTTTTGATATGGGCCCATGTTTTCTCAATAGGATTGTACTCAGGTGAGTAGGGAGGAAGTGGTAAAAGTTTATGCCCAAATTCTTCACATAAGAGCTCTAGCTTACCCATTCTATGGAATCTTGCATTATCCATAATAATAACTGATGGTGTGTTTAATGTTGGTGAAGAAACTTTGAAACCAAGCTTCAAAAAAGTCGCTCGTCATTGTTTCTTCGTAAGTCATTGGAGCGATTAACTCACCATTTGTTAGCCCTGCAACCAAAGAAATCCTCTGATATCTTCTTCCATATACTTTACCTCTTATTAACTGACCTTTTAATGAGCGACCATATTCTCGATAAAAATAAGTATCGAATCCTGTTTTCATCAATATAAACAGGTGCTAGATGCTTTTAAACTAATAAAATTTTTTAGAAATAAGGCTACTTTTCCTGGGTCTTGTTCAAAGTAGGTGTGGTTCTTTTTCGAGTGTAGCCCATAGCTTTAAGAGCATAGTGGATAGTAGTTGGATGACAGTCAAATTCAGCAGCTATCTCAGTCAAATAAAGCATCTGGATTGTCAGTAAGATAGTTTTTGAGTCTATCTCTATCAACTTTTCTTGGTTTTTGTTCCTTTGCTTGATGGTTTAATTCTCCTGTTTTTCTCTTTTTAGCTTTAACCAGCCATAAATGGTATTACGTGAGATTTGGAAAAATGTGTGATGCTTCTGTTATACTACCTGTTCGCTCACAATAGGAGAGAACTTTTTTACGAAAATCTATTGAATATGCCATAAGAAGATTATACCACATTATGTACTGTTTTAGGTTCAATTGACTATAGAATCCTCATTGCTTTGAATATCAAAAAGGAGAGAACCAAGTTGGTCCTCTCCAGGTTATAACTTTTCATCAACCCACTACAGTTGACAAAGAGCCATTTTTTATTATTTAACGACAATTTCGTAACGAGTTTTGCTAGTGAAAGTCTCACCTGCTTTTAGAATGACTTGATCCTTCAGGTCACTATGAATAGCATCTGGCAAAGCCTGTGCTTCAAGAGCAATCCCATTGTGCTGAATCATCGGCTGACCAGCGATGATGACACTCTCATCCACAAAGTTTGCTGTATAAACTACAAAGCAAGGTGCTTCTGTCTTAAAGAGTAAGAAACGACCTGAACCCTGGTCATAGAGGAAACCAGCATTATCATGTCCTGCAGGCAGAGCAAATGGGTGGTCCAAACCAGATACGAGTTGGATTTGTTCATCTTTGTCTGCAAAGATATCTTTCAACAAGGCGCCATTGTAGATATGTTTGACCACATCACGATTAGCATCTGGAGCTTTAGCTGGGACACCGTCAGGAGCGATTGGATAAATACCTTCTGTATTCAGTTGGAAAACATGGCGGTCAACCGTCTGCGTGAAATCACCAGATAAGTTAAAGTAGCTATGGTTGGTTGGATTTACCAGCGTATCCTGGTCTGTCGTCACCTTGTAACTAACTTCGTAGGCTCCACTTTCTTCCAAATAGTAGCTAATCCAGATTTTAAGGTTTCCAGGGAAACCTCCTGTCCCGTCTGTTCTTTCTGTGTAAAGAGTTAAGCCATGGTCGCTCACCTCGACTAGCTCAAACAAACTAGAATCCCAACCTGTTGAGCCGCTGTGGTTACAGTTGCTAGCATTGTTGACTTCGAGTTCATAGGCTTTCCCATTCAATTCGAATGTCGCACCTGCGATACGACCTGCAACTGGACCTACACTCGCTCCATGTTTGAGGCTATTGCCCACATAGCTTTCAAAAATCGTCAAAACCTAGGATAACATTGCTAGTGCCAGCCTTATCTGGAGTTACATAGCGTAAAATTGTTGCTCCATAAGTCATGATTTCCAGTTGGTATCCTGCCTCCGTTTCAAAACGGTAAGCGAGGACATCCTTGCCATCAACTTTCCCAAATACACGTTCTGTGTATGCTTTCATCCTTCTCTCCTTTTTCTATTTCAATTAAGTAAACAAACCATAGAAAGCGCATTCACTCTCTATGGTTTTATTGTATGATTTACAAACACCTTTGTCAAGAAACCATAGATATTTTATTAACAAAAGTCGTTTCTTCTATTTCTGATCTATACTTCTACACGTTCAGTCCATGAAGTTGCTGTTGTTTGAAGAACCTTGTTGAGTTCGTCAATGTTCTCAAATCCAGTTGTTTGCAACCACTCACGAGCTGCTGCTTCACCGTCTTTGATGTAGGCTTCAACAGAGCCAGCCCATGTTGCACGTCCACAAAGAACACCATTGAAGTTTGCGCCTGATTCATGGGCAAAGACAAGAGTTTCTTGGAAGAGTTTAGCGGATACACCTGCACTCAAGTAGATGTATGGAAGGTTAGTTGCTTCGTCTTGAGCTTTGAAGAAAGCAGCTGCTTCTTCACGTGTATGAACGATTTCGCCATCGCCAAAACCTTCAACGTATTTAACGTTAACTGGAACTTCTACTTTCAAGACATCAATGTTGAAACGTGGGTCTGAGAAGACTTTCATCGCACCAATAACTTTGTGTGGTTTTACTTTAGCGTATTCTGCAGAACCAGCGTCAGCAATCTTTTCATCGTAAGCCAAGATTTCAAGGAAGAATGGAATATCTTCCGCCACACACTCAGAACCGATACGTTCGATGTAGGCTTGTTTTTGTTGATTAAGTTCGTCAGAGCTGTCTACATCATAGTAAAGCAAGAACTTAACAGCATCTGCACCTTGTTCTTTGATACGTTTTGCAGACCAAAACATCCAAAGCAGTCTGGCAAACGTTTTTGCTTGTTGTGTCGTATCCAGTTTTCTCATAAGCTAGGAGAAGACCAGCTTTTGGATCAAGAGCTTTAGTCGCTGGAAGTCCGTACTCAGGGTCAAGAAGCATAGATGAAGCGTATTTAGTCAATTCATCTGCTACCAATACTTTAAGTTCTTCCATTTGAGCTACTGTTGGCTCTTCTGTTTGGTATTGAGCCATAAGACGTTTCAAAGCACCACGTTGGTCAAAGGCAAGAGCTGAGATGATACCATTCTCATCAGAGAGTTTTTCCAAACATGCACGTTTATTTGAGCTTAATGTTAATTTACTCATAGATTCTTCCTTATTTTTCAAACTCGTGAATAATGACACCTTGAACGACGCGGTTTACTGTACCTGTAGGTGATGGTGTATCTGGTCTATTTTCCAACCTTAAGCGAAGTCAGAGAGCAAAATAACTGACCGTAAACGATATAAGGGAAGACACAGTAAACATCATTCAAAACGCCACCGCAGCCAAGCGCTACTTCCTTAACATTTTCAAGGCCAAAGGCTTGGTCACTCAAGAGAACAACGCGACGAGCGATTTGGTCCCCTGCAACTTCACGAACCAAGTCTAAGTCATACTTACGAGTATAGTCCGTTGTAGTACCAAAAACTAAAACTACAGTATCTTCATTGATAAGAGATTTTGAGGCCGTGACGGAAGCCGACTGGACTTTCATACATTGTGGCAACCTGACCTGCAGTCAATTCCAAAATTTTCAGTTGTGCCTCATGAGCAAGTCCGAAGAATGGACCTGCACCTAAGTAAATCACTCGGTTAAAGTCTAGGTCAACCAACTCTTTCACATCTGCCACATTGTCAAGAACTTTACGAGCAAGACTAGAAAGCACTTCAAAACGTTCAGCTTTAACTGCAAATTCTGTTGGATCAAATACCAAAAGTGCTGTCAACATCATTGAAGTGAAGCTTGAAGTCATAGCAAAGCCAGCATCGTTAGAAGCAGCTGGTTGTAGCAACAAGAGGTTGTGAGTCATCACCATGCGCTTGGAGAGCCAATTTCCTTCAGCAGCACAAGTAATAGTCACTTGATAAAGTTCATCAACCAATGACTTGGCCAAGTCAACTGTTGCCACACTCTCAGGTGAGTTCCCGCTACGCGCGAATGATACCAAAACAGTCGCCACATCTTTTTTCAAATAAGTTTGTGGGTTTGCTACGATATCAGTTGTCGCAATAGCATTAAAATTCCATTTACGTTCATCATAAACTTCCTTGAAGTAAGGAACGAGAGTATCACCTACATAAGCAGAAGTTCCAGCACCAGTCAGGATAACCTTGATGTAGTCATGTTTGTCAGCAATTCCTTGTAAAAAGGCTGCAATTTCATCTCGTCGTGCTTGATAAGCTTCAAAAGCTTCTTTCCAAACGTCTGGTTGTTGGTAAATTTCGCGAGTTGTGATTTCTGCCCCAACTCAAGCAATTCTTCTTTTGTGTAATCTAGCATTGAGTTCCTCTAATCTATTATTATATTGTTTTTTTATTTAAAAATATGGGAATAGGAGTAAGCCCCATTCCCATTTATATTCTATGAAATATGTTCTAACAGTATTTCTGTTATTACACCTTATTCATCTTCATCGTCATCGTCGAAGCCAGCCAATAAATCATTAACTTTGACAATGCTTTCTGAAGCACGACTCTTATAATCTGCATCAGCGCCAGTTAGACTCTGCATTGATAAATTCGATAACCATTGGAAGATTCATTCCTGCATAAAGTTCAATGTCACGACCTTCCATAATCAGACGGCTCACCACATTACATGGTGTTCCACCAAGGAGGTCAGCAAAGACTAGGAAATCATCCAAACCTTCGACAGCGGCTTCAAATTTCGCAGTGAAATCTTCTGGTCCATCTTCTGGAAGAAGAGCAACTGCATGAATATTTTCCTGTGGACCCATAATCATTTCTGTGCTACCTTTAAGTTCTTCACAAAACGTCCATGACTCACTAAAATTAATGATTTAGTCATAAATTATGCGCCCATTCCAAGTGCAAATTTGCACAAAGGCAGAAAGAGCCAAGAGCAAGCACGATAATGATACCGATAGCTTTTGTAGAGTTCATACCTTTCTTACCAAGCAACCAGAAGATAAAGGCAGTGAAGATTGCTGGAAGCAAGCGTGGGAAGATTGAGTTCAAGATGTCTTGGAAGTCAATCATCTTTTCACCGATTGGCAATTTGTATGAAATTTCAAAGTTGATCATTGTTGCTACAAGAGCACCCATCATGAACACACCAAGTACAGATGCAGCTTCAATCAAAGCTGTCAAAGTGCTTTGCATGTTGTTGATAAGGTTAACCCCCTTCTTTGTAGGCAAATTCCAACTGTTTCCAACGGAAGATGTCATACGCTACTGCAACTGCGATCCAAAGGAAGATACCCCAAGGTTGACCAGCGATAGCCATTGTTGCAGCGATAGATCCCATGATAGCAGGTACAAGTGAACCAAAGATAGTATCTCCAAGAGGAGCGAATGGTCCCATCAAACCTGTCTTGATACCGTTAACCGCATCTTTTGAAACAATCCCATCTTTTTCTTCCATGGCAAGGTCAAAACCAGCGATGATTGTGTGGAAGAATGGTGAAGTGTTGAAGAATTGAGTATGAACTTTCATCATTTCTTTTCAACTCAGGAGTTCCATCTCCATACATTTTACGCAATTGTGGCAAGATCATGTAAAAGGTAACCTGATGCTTGCATACGTTCGTAGTTCCATCCCAATTGGAAAGTGAACAAGCTACGTTTGTTAATTTGATTAAAATCTTCTTTTGTTAATTTGTAATTAGAATTCGTCATCTTCAATTTCCCCACTTTCTGATGGTGTAGAAGGTGCTGCTACAGCAACTTTTTGGCTGTTTTTGAAGTGAACAACTGCAAGGAAGATACCTACGATAGAGATACCGATCATAGACAATCCTTTGAAGTTGTTAGCAAAACCGATAGTTTCTGCAACTTCAGCAGGAAGAGTGCCAATGAGACCAGCAACTGCTCCACCAAGACCTGTTACGTATGAGTAAAGAACAGTCAACATAGCTGTCAAACCGAATCCCATAGCAAGGTAGTGAAGGTTACGTTTAACTGGAAGGTAACGAAGCAAGATAGCGAATCCAAGACCTGGAAGCATACGACCTGCAAGAGTCAAACCGTCTGCAACCCATTGGAATTCTTTAACAAAGTTTACAACTGCTTGTACGAATTCTCCACCGAAAGCTAGGGCGAAGAATACTGGAAGGGCACGAGAAGCAGCCCATGGAAGCGCACCAAGAAGGTAGTTACGTTCGATTCCTTTGTAGTCAAAGCGTTCGATCGCAGCATCAATACGGTGTGCGAAGAATGTAGTAGTCATACGACCAAGTACGTCGAAGTAAGTTAAAAGTGCCGCTACAGGAACCGCAATTGTTGTAATTGCAAGAGGTGCGTCAATCCCTTGTGAAACTGAGAATGCTGTTGCAAGAACCGCACCAGAAGTTGCGTCGATACGAGAAGCACCACCGAAGGTACCAACCCCAAGGACAAACAACTGCAAGTTACCACCGATAAGCAAACCAGTTGTCAAATCTCCCATGATCAAACCAGTAATGAAACCAGCGAATACAGGGGAACCTGCAGAAGAAACGATCGTCAACTCATCACAGATTTGATAAGCTGAGTACAAAGTGAAAGTAAAATTTGCCACCATTGTATCATAACAATGACCTCCTAAAAATTTTTCCTATTTTAATAAGCTCAAAAAGTCTGAAACTGGATCATTTGGAACCATTTGAGCAGTAAGTTTTACACCTTTTTCCGCCAATTTGTGGAAATCTTCTACGTCTTTATCTACAACGTTGATTGAACGTGTGATAGAACGAGTTTCTGGTGTTTGAGACATGTTGCCGACATTGACTGTTTTTCAAGCGGTACGCCTGCTTCAACCAAAACCAAGGAAACGGTCAGGTTTGCGTGCTACAATCAAGAGACGTTGGCTGTCATATTTGCCAGCAAGGATATTGGCTGCAGCTTTATCAACCGGCAAGATACTAAGTTTTACACCTGGTGGTGTTGCAAGTTTCAATCCGCTCTTCTCAACGTCATTGTTCACAACCTCATTGTCAACGACCATGATGCGTGAAACATTGAGTTTAGCAGACCAAAGATTGGCCACTTGTCCGTGGATCAAACGTCCATCGATACGGCATCCTACAATTGTCATAAATTTTCCCCCTTTATATGTTTTAGTGTAGGTTTACGAGTTAAATGTATTTGTTCTTTATAATCCCCTTCAGTTTCAAAGATAATGATGCGGTTAGCACCTTCCTTGAGATAGCTGTGCGGAATATAAAGCGATAAGGTTGGACCAACATTCCAGAAACGTCCTAGATTACGGCCATTGACATAGGCAATCCCTTTACCAAACTCAGATAAGTCTAAGTAGGTATCCTTTGGCACCTCAACTTCAAAATCATAGGCGTAAAAGGCAGGTTGCCCTTCTGTCCATCCTTTTGAAAAATCAATTTTCTCAGGATTGTCTAGTGGGAGTGGATAGTGTTTCCAGTTTAGTAAGAAGTGCAAATCCTTACAAACCCCTGTCCGAATTCCCTTACGTTGCGTATCCGCTAAGAACTTATGCCCATAGTTGACACGTCCCATATTTTCTACCAAGATATCTAACCTAGATAGCGCTTTCTTTTTACCTTGATAAAAAATATCTTCCCCAATCTCTGTCTGATATTGGGTTTTAACCCACTGACCATCGACATAAAGCTGAGCCCTATCTCGACCGTCAATGATACGGATGCGTTCTTCTTCTGCATCCCAACTAGCTTCTGTACGATAGAGTAGGTAGCCATAGCTTTGTCCCAACTCTTCCATTTTCTTAGGATAGAGACTCTCGATAGGACTTGTCAGGCTATCCAAAGTTTCAAAGAGAGAAACTTTCTCACCCAGTGGAATGTTTTCGACTTCCATACTCTCTTTGTAAAGTGGCTCTAATTGTGGATACTCAGGATAGTAAGTCGCCATCATTTCTTTAACTGCCATGTATTTAGCAGTTGGATTGCCAGCTTCATTAAGGAGAGCGTCATAATCATAAGATGTTACTTGTGGTAAATCGATGGTTCCTCGAGCTGAACAACCATTCATAAAACCAAAGTTAGTTCCACCGTGGAACATATAAAGGTTGATAGAGCCTTGCTCTAGTACCTCATGTACGGCTTCTGCTAACTCCTCTGGCTCACGCGTGATGACTGGTTCTTTCCATCGGTTAAACCATCCATCCCAAAATTCCATACACATGAGTGGCCATTTCTTGTCATGCTCATCAAAGAACTCTTGCATTTGCGAGAAGTTAAAGTTAACACTTTGAACCAAAGTTCCCTGTCACAAAGAGATCATCTTCAATCAAGGTTCCAGCTTTCAGAGTTGCTCGCCATGGACCATCAGATGTAAGAGCGGACAAGTCACTGAACGTTCTTCCATCAATCGGCGAATCTCCACGCAAGTAGGTCTTGTCCTCACCGTATGAACCGTACTCATTTTTCAACCTGCATCATGAGGATGTTACCACCATTGTCCAACAATCTTGAAACAAGACGCGGAAGTAAATGATCGTAGTAACGTCCTACCATTTCAACAAAGGCTGGATCAGAGGAGCGGATTCGCATGTCTTTAGTTAAAAGCCATGCTGGTAAACCACCAAATTCCCACTCTGCACAGATAAAGGGAGATGGTCGAACAATAGCATACAAGCCTAAATCTGAGCTGTCATGAAGAAATTTTTCAATATTAAGATTGCCTTCAAAATTGAAGTTTCCTTCAGTTGGCTCATGCAAATTCAAAGCGACGTAAGTTTCAACAGTGTTGAAGCCTAAAGCCTTGAGATTGTACAATGAATGATACCAGTCTTCTTCAGGAATTCTAAAATAATGAATGGCACCAGATAAAATTTTGAATGGTTCTCCCATCTAGGTAAAAATCATTCTCAATTTTAAAACCTTGTCATTTTACCACCCCATACTTTTTCGTTTGCGCTTTCATTTGTTGTTATATTAAATGATAAACTAATGAATCCATCTTGTCAATAGATTTTTCGAAAATTATTTTAAAATTTTTCTTTTTACTGAATTGTTTTCTAAAATTCTTGTAAAAATTTTTCTTAAATATTTTCGATCTAGATTGCATAAATGTATGAGTTTATAACCCGTAAATAATATGTAAGTCAATCACTTAGCCTATTATTTTATTTTTACATTATTTACTATCATTTTCAAACTATTTATGGTAGAATCGAAGATGGAGAAGGAAAAAATGAGGTGAAAATATGGCAATTCCAAAGTATCAATATATCAAAGATGAATTGAAAAACAAAATCATTTCAGGTCAATTTGCAAGTGGCGACAAGTTCTACACTGAAGCAGAATTGATTGCAATGTATGACGTAAGTTCAATCACTGTTGTTCGCGCCTTTAAACGACCTTGCTAAAGACGCAGTTATATTGTCCGCCAACAAGGTAAAGGGAACCTTTGTGGCTCGCGCTCATAGCACAAACTCGTAGAATTTTTCTGATGTAGAAATTTTTGAAACCAAGGACGATAAAGTCACTGTTCTTTCTATTGAACGCGGTAACGATCTTAACTACTTAGAAAAATTGGGATTGCGTGGCGATCAATTTTATTACAAAATCGAACGTATCCGTGAATCTAACGGTGTTACTTTATATCTACACACATCTTATATCCCTGAACAATACATCAATGCAAACTATCCAAATCTTGAATACTATAGTTCTATCTATAATCGTTTCAAATTGGACTACCACATTCACATGAATGACGAGCATTTTGAAGAAATCAATGAAATTGTATTTCCAACTCCAGAACATGCTGCTTCTATCCTAGGAATCGACTCTCAGTTCCCAACTGTTCTCCAAACCAAGACAACTAAACTTGAGTCAACTGGCCAAGTGTTGGAATACATTGAAACTTACAAACGTTCTGATTTCTATAAGATTAAATTTATCTCATGTGATCGCGATCACTAAACATTAAAAGTCTGAGCCTCATCGCTTGGGCTTTTTCAATGCTTATTATATCCCATCAAAACTGTATTTTCTATATGTCAATGAAGATCGATTAATACTAATTCAAACCACGTCAGCGTCGCCTTACCGTACTCAAGTACAGCCTGCGGCTAGCTTCCTAGTTTGCTCTTTGATTTTCATTGAGTATAAAATTTGTTTTAAATTTTACTAAAATATTGAGAATCTTTTTAGCAAAAAGCTTTTAATAAACAAGAAAAATCGAAGTTCTGCTACTCCTATAAATGGAGTAATAGAAATTTGATTTTTATTCTAATTATCCTAAACCAAGACGTTCAAAGATATCATCCACTCGTTTAGTGTAATAAAGAGGGTTGAAGATTGCGTTGATTTCTTCTTGTGTGAGGCGTGATGTCACCTCTGGATCTGCTTCGAGAAGGGGTTTGAAGTCGACTTGATTGTCCCAAGATTAGCTGTCTTTGGTTGCACAAGTCATAAGCTTGCTCACGGTCATACCTTTTTTTCAATCAAAGTCAACATAGCCCGCTGACTAAAGATCAGACCAAAATGTCGAGTTCATGTTGCGGATCATGTTTTCTGGGAAAGACTGTCAAGTTTTTGACAATATTTCCAAAACGGTTGAGCATGTAGTCAATCAAAATGGTTGTATCCGGTGTGATGATGCGCTCAGCTGATGAATGGGAAATGTCGCGTTCGTGCCAGAGAGCAACGTTTTCATAGGCTGTAATCATGTGACCACGGATAACACGCGCAAGACCCAGTCATATTTTCAGAACCGATAGGGATTGCGTTTTGTGAGGCATAGCTGAAGAACCCTTTTTGGCCCTTAGCAAAGAACTCTTCCACTTCGCGTTGCTCAGACTTTTGGAGACCACGGATCTCCGTTGCCATACGCTCGATAGAAGTCGCGATACTAGCAAGAACCGCAAAGTACTCAGCGTGAAGGTCACGAGGAAGGACCTGTGTAGAGATTTCTTGAGCACGGATACCCAGCTTTTCGCAGACGTATTCCTCTACAAATGGTGGGATGTTGGCGAAGTTTCCAACCGCACCAGAGATCTTACCAGCTTCAACACCAGCAGCCGCATGCTCGAAACGCTCGATATTGCGCTTCATTTCACTGTACCAAGTCGCCAATTTAAGACCAAAGGTTGTCGGCTCAGCGTGAACACCATGGGTACGCCCCATCATAATAGTGAACTTGTGCTCCTTAGCCTTGTCAGCGATGATGTTGGTAAAGTTTTCAAGGTCACGACGGATGATGTCGTTGGCCTGCTTGTAGAGGTAACCGTAGGCCGTATCCACCACGTCGGTAGAAGTCAAACCATAGTGAACCCACTTGCGCTCTTCGCCAAGCGTTTCAGAAACCGCACGTGTAAAGGCAACCACATCGTGACGAGTCTCTTGCTCAATCTCCAAAATACGGTCGATGTCAAAGTCCGCTTTCTCGCGAATCAAAGCCACATCTTCCTTAGGGATTTCCCCCAACTCAGCCCATGCCTCGTCAGCCAAGATTTCCACCTCAAGCCAAGCACGGTATTTATTTTCTTCACTCCAAATGTTCGCCATCTCAGGGCGAGAGTAACGTTCGATCATTGTTTTATTTTCCTTTCTTTTGATGTTTCACATCAGTTAGCAAACGGCAATCACTTTATTCAAATTCTTCTTTCCCAATCCACACAGATGGATAATGATTGAGTGTATTCAAATCCGTATCAAGCGGTAGATCATAGATAGCTAAATAGTTATCAGGATACTGAGCAGTCAGCTCTTCATACTTAGCTTTCACTTTTTCATGATCGCTACTAGCATACAAGACTTCGACGACTGCTCCGGTCTTCTCTTTTTCAACAAATGCGTTGACAATGAGTTGAATCATAAAACCTCCTAAATCGAAAGACCCTTCATATTTGCTTCCAGAATAGGCATCTTCACACCTAACTCCTGACCGGTCTGATAAACACTTTGACAACAGTAGAAGATGTCCTGCTTATCATTGTGCAAGGTCATAATTTTTCGGGTCAGCTCATTTTTCGCAAACATGATTTTCATGGCTTTTCCTGCAATCCAAGCGGGAATTTTGTAAGGTAAGAGTTCAGCTTTATAAAGCTTCAAATTTACACCACGCGCTTCTACGACTTTCAAAGCCTCTCGAATGGCCTTGATGGCCAATGATAATTCCGAAGAACTATTCATCAAGTTCAGAGCCAGCTGTTCTGGATTTTCCAAATTCCCCGAACGCGCAGCTGTCGAAGTGACACCTGCATTAATCGCCATGTGAATCCAAATCCACTCGACCATATCATGAGGCACTTCCCACTTCAAATCTGCAGAAGTCAGTAAAGTCGTCAGATCACCATAGTTAGAAATGTGTGCTTTTTGCTCACCTTCTAGCATTAAATGATCAAACAAGACACCATCCAAATGGTCCTCTTGCATGTGACCGCCCGCTGTCGGAAAGGCCAGAATATAGTCGTAATCCCCTGCCCACTCTTGGACCTCTTTTTGAGTATCCCAGAAATTGCAGAAGAAAACGAGAGTGCCTTTGATATTATTTTTTCGCAAGGTCTCCACAGCTTCTTTGACAAACCCATGGCGCACACTGAGAAAAATAAAATCATATTCCGAATCAACTTCTGCCACACGAACCTCATAGGTGTCGTGTTTGTTCTCACCTTTGGAATGATAACGGCCATCTAGCAGATCAACCAACAACTCCTTGGGAGCATTGTTTTTCTTACTATCTCTAAGTACGTGTTCCACTTGATGACCTGCTTTTTGAAAAGCATAAGCATAAGTAGTCCCGATAACTCCAAGTCCTAAAATCGCTATTTCCACTTAAAAATCAATCCCTTTCAGCAGTAGTTGACTGGCTTCTCTTGCTGACTTTATCAGCTACGACAAACCTAGTCAACCTTGCAGGGGTAAGACAACGGACATTGTAATTAGGGTCCTGTCTTACTCCCCAAACTCTTCCACACTATCCGGCGCATCACTAAACAAAGTCACATGTCCCATTTTGCGGTTGTGCTTTGCTTCTATTTTACCATACATGTGGAGGTGGGCGCTTGGATTTTCTGTCACATATTTTTCAGCAACCTCGACGTGTTGGCCGAGGACATTGAGCATAACAGCTGGAGCATGGAGGTGGATGGCTGGCAATGGTGCTCCGAGAACACCCAAGAATATGGGTATCAAACTGGGAGAAGTCGCAGGCTTCGATTGAATAGTGGCCCAGAGTTATGTGGGCGTGGGGCAATCTCATTGACAATGATGTCATCAGCTGTCGCAAACATTTCCACGCAAAGGGTCCCAGAGAGGTTCAGTTGTTCTGCGATTCGCACTGCCATAGCCTTGGTTTTCTCTGCCAAACGATCCGAAATGCGGGCTGGCACGATGGTCTTAGACAGGATATTGTTGCGGTGGATATTTTCCTGAACCGGGAAAACTGTCACGTCCTTGCCATTCCCAGAAACGATAACAGAAATTTCAAGATCAAAAGTTGACAAATTCTTCCAAAAACGCAGTCTGCTGAGTCAGCTAGCGCATAAGCTTCTGCCAAATCTGCTGCTGAGCGAATGACCTTTTGTCCATGGCCATCATAGCCACCAGTCGCAGTCTTGAGGACATAGTTTTTCGATAGGTCCATATTTGCTAAATCTTGGCTTGAGGTCACAACCTTGTAAGGTGCTACAGTGACTTGAGCCTTGTTTGAGAGAAAGTCCTTTTCAAAAATCCGATTTTGGGAAATGCGAAGCAGGTCTGTCCCTTGAGGGAGTTGTCCATCCTTGATGACAGCATCCAAACCGTCGGCATCGACATTTTCAAACTCATAGGTGAGGACATCGCAACGCTCAGCCAACTGATGGAGAGCGTCTACATCGTTATAAGGCGCCACGATGATTTCCGCCACGCGAGAGGCTGGGCAATCCGCAGCAGGATCCAGCGCAATGACCTTGTGCCCCATATAGATAGCAGAAATGGCCATCATCTGACCCAGCTGGCCGCCACCTATAATTCCGATTGTTTTAGATGAGCTCATTTGTCGACTCCTCTGCGATTTTTCCTTGCTCTTCTGCAAAATCTGCCAATGCTGTCGCGATAGCCTGATCTTCTACTGAAAGGAGACGGAGGGCAAAGAGGGCAGCGTTTGTCGCTCCTGCTTCACCGATAGCCATGGTCGCAACAGGTACTCCACCCGGCATCTGCACGATAGAGTAAAGTGAATCCATGCCACTAAGGGCACGAGATTTGACTGGCACGCCGATGACTGGAAGAGTTGTTTTGGCAGCTACCATTCCTGGCAAGTGGGCTGCGCCTCCAGCACCTGCGATGATGACCTTGATACCACGACTACGCGCTTCTTCGGCATGCTTGAACATGAGGTCTGGTGTGCGGTGGGCAGATACAACCTTCTTCTCGTAGGCTACACCGAAGCGGTCTAGGACTTCTGCTGTTTTTTTCATGGTTGCCCAGTCGGATTTTGAGCCCATGATGATGGAAATAATTGGTTTAGTCATAATTTTTCCTTTTTTCTTCTTTTTTGATAATGGTCTTAGGTGGTAGGGACGGAAGCAAACCTTCGGTTTCATTCCTAAACTTTGAGCCTAAGGTCTCAAAGTTTCCCTAGACCAGAACAGAAATTGTTCTGGTCTTTTCACCACGGCGACCATTATCGTACTTTGGCTCGCTTTCGCTCGCCATGACAAATTTAGTAGCTGTTAATCTTTTATGGCCTTGCTTCCGATATCGGTTCGGTAAAAAAGGCCTTCTGTTTTTTGTTGAGCGAGTTCTTGATAGATAGTGTTTTGGGTTTCTTTAACGGTGTCTGCTGTGGTGACGAGCATGTAGACACGTCCACCGTTTGATAGCAGTGCTCTGCTATTTTCCGCAAACTTAGCCCCTGCATAATAGGTGATAATGTCGCCTTCTGTCTTGGATGGCAACTTGACACCTTTTTCATAGTCTAACGGATAACCGTTGGATGCGACAACCACACCCAGAGTCACACCCTTGTCCGTCCAGGTGATGTTTGGCTCCTTGCCATCGATGATATCCGTAATATTTTGTGCAAAGTCAGATGTTAAACGAAGCAAGATGATTTGCGTTTCAGGATCTCCAAAACGAGCGTTGAACTCGATGACCTTAGGTCCATCAGCTGTCAGAATAAGCCCTGCGTAAAGGACACCAAGATACGGACGACCTTCTTTGATCATCCCTTCAAGAACTGGCTTGACAATAGTCTCCACTGCTGTGTCCACCACGCTCTGTGGCAAGTGAGGAACTGGTGCATAGGCACCCATCCCACCAGTGTTAGGCCCCTTATCGCTATCGTAGGCACGTTTATGGTCCTGAGCCGTTGGCATGATGTAGAATTTGTCCCCATTGACAAAGGCAAAGAGAGAAAACTCCTCTCCTTCCAGGAATTCCTCGATAACCACACGCGCACCTGAGTCACCAAATTTATTGTCCAAAAAGCATCTCGTGAGCTGCTTCGACTGCTTGCTCAACCGTCTCCGCAACGACGACACCCTTTCCCAAGCGCCAAAGCCATCTGCCTTTGACTACGATAGAGCGCACCCTTTCTTTCTCGATATAGGCCTTGGCTTCCTCAAAAGTCTGAGAATGTGCCATAGGCTGCTGTCGGAACGCCGTATTTGACCATGATTTCCTTAGCAAAAATCCTTGGACCACTCCAACTCAGCTGCCAATCTTGTCGGACCAAAAGGCTTTTGAGACCAGCTGCATTGAAATCATCCACGATACCAGCCGCAAGAGCATCATCTGGACCAATGAAGGTCCAAGCAATATCGTTGGCCTTTTGCAAGTCAATCAATTTAGAATGTTCGGAAATAGAGATATTTACCAATTCCAGACCATCCAGAGTCATCCCGTCATTTCCCAGGAGCTACAAAAGACCTTTTTTTCAACGTCTTTTTGACTCAAGCAACTTCTTAGCAATCGCATGTTCACGACCACCCGAACCGACAACTAACAGCTTTCATCTTTCAACCTCTTTTTGCGAATTATTTACTAACATTATAACATAAACGTTCGTTTTAATCTCGTTTCGTTCTGCCTTTTAATCAAAAAAAGGAAAGAAACTGTTTTCTTCCCTTTAACGTTCTTAATGTCTAAAATGTCTCACGCCTGTGAAGACCATAGTCAAGCCATATTTGTCAGCAGCTTCGATGGATTCTTGGTCACGGACGGACCCACCCGGCTGGATTATCGCCTTGATACCTGCTTTGGCGATTTCTTCCACGTTATCCGCAAATGGGAAGAAGGCATCTGAAGCAAGAACAGCGCCGTCAAGACGGTCTTTAGCTTGGTCAATAGCAATACGAACTGAAGCCACGCGATTGGTTTGCCCAGGGCCAACACCAAGTGTCATGTGATCATTGGTCACGATGATACCATTTGATTTGACATACTTGATAGCCTTCAAGCAAACTCAAGAGCAGTCGCTTCTGTCTCAGTTGGTTGGCGTTTAGTCACCACTTGCCAGTCAGCTGGGCTTTCTTTGACCACGTCTTGGTTTTGAACGAGGAGACCACCAACAACACCAGTGTATTCTGCTTCTACTTCGCTAGCGTCTTGAGCATCAAATGGCAAGGCAAGGATCCGCAAGTTTTTCTTTTTGTTGGTCAAAATAGCTAGCGCTTCATCCGTATAGCTTGGTGCGATGATGATTTCAAGGAAAACGCCGTGCATCTTCTCAGCTGTCGCAGCATCTACTTCACGGTTGAGAACGACAATACCACCAAAGATAGACACTGGATCAGACTCATAAGCGTAATCCCAAGCAGTTTCGATATCGTCAGCTTGACCAATCCCACATGGGTTCATATGTTTGAGAGCCACAACAGTTGGACGATCTTTGAAGTCACGGATGATACGGATAGCGGCATCAGCATCACGGATATTGTTGAAGGACAATTCTTTACCGTTAAGCTGCTTCGCTGAAGCAATTGAGTAAGCAGTTGGCAAACCCTTTTGGTAGAAGTCTGCATCTTGTTGAGGATTTTCACCGTAACGCATTGGTTGCTTAAGGTCATAAGTCAAATGTGAGTTTTTTTCAGGTTTTGCTTTCACCCACTTGAGCTGTGAAGTATTCTGCGATCAAGGCATCATAGGCTGCTGTATGGCGGAATACTTTCGCTGCTAACTGTTGACGAGTTTCATAAGAGGTTTCGCCGTTTGCTGCCAATTCCTCCAAAACCACAGCATAGTCAGCAGGATCTACTACAACTGTTACGCTAGCGTGGTTCTTCGCTGCAGAACGAAGCATGGATGGCCCACCGATATCGATGTTCTCCACAGCATCAGCATAAGTCACATCTGGTTTGAGGATGGTTTCCTTAAATGGATAGAGGTTGACCACAACAAGGGCAATCAATTCGATTTTGTTATCCTTGGCTGCTTCTAAGTGGCTATCCAAGTCACGACGAGCGAGGAGACCTCCGTGGATATTTGGGTGAAGGGTCTTCACACGACCGTCCATCATTTCCGGGAAACCAGTCACATCATCGATGGCGATAGTGTCCACACCAGCATTATCAAGGGCAACTTTGGTACCACCTGTTGAGATGATGTCCCAACCAAGTTTTTTAAGTTCTTGGGCAAATTCAACAATACCCGCTTTGTCTGAGACTGAAATAAGTGCTCGTTTTGTCATGTTCTTTCTTTTCCTTTTTAAAAAAGTTCTTTCTTTGCTACAGTGCTACAGTCGAAAATTTTCTTTCAGCTCGAGGGCTTCCTTATTTTCGTGCAGCCCCCAAACATTCCAACACTTCTGGATAGAGTTTGTACTCTGTTTCGTGGATGCGAGTCTCGAAAGTATCCAGGGTATCCCTCTTCAAGGCGTGGCACACGGACTTGTTTGATGACCTTTCCTGTATCCACACCCGAATCCACCCAGTGAATGGTCACGCCGCTCTCACTAACACCTGCATTCCAAGCATCCTCAATACCATGAGCGCCTGGAAATTCAGGGAGAAAAGCTGGGTGAATATTGATGATACGACCTTCATAAGCTGCTAGTAAAGTTGAGCCAACGATTTTCATATAGCCTGCGAGACAAACCAAGTCAATCTGGTGCTCATCTAAGAGTTCGACGATGGCTCCTTCGTAGTCTGCTTTGCTCTCAAACTCCTTGAGTTCAAAGGCATAGGTTAAAATACCAAGATTCTCTGCACGCTCAAGTACATAGGCATCCCTATGATCTGAAAAGACAAATTCTACTGGAAATTGTTCCGCAATCACCTGAAAGTTTGAGCCGTTACCAGAGGCAAAAACAGCAATTTTTTTAGCCATTATTTAATCACCACACTTGCATCTGTCTTCTTGACAATCCGACCGATTTCATAAACTGGTTCGTCAAGAAGTTCTTTGACACGTTCCACATTCTCTGGTTTTACTGCAAGGATGAGACCGATACCCATGTTGAAGATTTCAAACATTTCTTCGTGTTTGATTTGGCCATATTTTTCAAGAGCTTTGAAAATTGGAAGGACTGGCACTTTGCTTTCGTCAATTTCAGCAGCCAAGTCATCTGAGAACATACGTGGCACATTTTCAATGAATCCACCACCTGTGATGTGGGCGATTCCGTTGACCAATTCTTCTTTGATGAGTGGCAAAACAGCCTTGACGTAAATACGAGTTGGCTCCAAAAGAACGTCTTTAAGTTTTTTGCCTTCAAGTTCTGGGAGAACTTCTTCACCTGTGTAATCAGCAAAGACACGACGAACAAGTGAGTAACCATTTGAGTGGATACCGCTTGAGGCAAGTCCAAGAATCACATCTCCTTCAGCTACTTTTGAACCGTCGATGATTTGAGATTTTTCTGCAACACCAACAGCAAAACCAGCCAAGTCATAGTCATCTTCACCGTACATACCAGGCATTTCAGCAGTTTCCCCACCGATGAGGGCTGCACCTGCTTGTACACAACCTTCAGCCACACCAGCAACGACTTGTTCCAATTTAGCTGGTTCATTTTTTCCAGTTGCGATATAGTCAAGGAAGTAGAGAGGTTCTGCACCTGCAGCGATGATATCGTTGACACACATGGCCACACAGTCCTGACCAATAGTATCGTGCTTGTCGTACTTGATAGCCAGCATAAGCTTGGTTCCAACACCGTCAGTCCCTGAAATCAAAACAGGCTCTTTGACACCTGTTTTTGAAAGGTCAAACATGCCACCGAAGCCACCCAGAGCTCCCATGACACCTGCACGCTCCGTACGAGCCACGTGCTTTTTAATTCGTTCAACAACTTCATAACCCGCTTCAACATCCACACCAGATTGAGCGTATGCATTCTTATTTGTCATTTGTTTTTTCCTTTTCTTTAATGGAGAATCTGCCGCCTACTTGTAAAAACTAGTCTTTTCTTCCAAACTTCTACGATAGTCTTCTTCATAGTCGTAGAGAGGTGTTGGGATATTTCACCCATCAAAGTAAGCGACACAGAGACCGCCATTTGGCGCATCTGTTTCAATACCAATAGAGTTTATCAAAGCCATCAATAGAAAGATAAGTCAGACTATCCGCACCAATGATTTGGCAAGTTTCCTCAACGGTATGATTAGCCGCAATCAACTCCTGACGTGTCTGGATATCAATCCCGTAGAAACATGGATAGGCAAGAGCAGGACTACCGATGGCAACGTGAACTTCTGATGCCCCCGCTTCTTTCAAGAGTTGGACAATACGACGAGATGTTGTTCCTCGTACGATAGAGTCATCAATCATGACCACACGTTTGCCTTTCACGACACCAGAAACAGCAGACACTTTCATTCGAACTCTTGCTCGCGCAATTTTGAGTCGGCTGGATAAAGGTCCGTTGGGTGTATTGGTTCTTGATAAGACCCCATTTCATTTGGCAGGCCTGACTCTTCCAGCAAAGCCCATAGCTGCGCTGAGTGAGGAATTTGGTACCCCAACTACAATATCAGCTTCGTGCTTGAACTCACGTGCCAATTGAGCTCCCATTCTCTTACGAGCCGTATGAACATTGACACCATGGATGTTAGAGTCAGGACGGGCAAAATAGATATACTCCATGGAACAGATAGCCAACTGAGTATCGTTTGTATAGCTGTCATACTGGATGCCATTGTCATCAATAATGACAATCTCGCCTGGTTTCACATCGCGAATCCACTCAGCACCGATGACTTCAAAGGCACAGGTTTCAGATGAAACGACAACTGCTCCATTGGCCATTTTCCCGATTGACAGAGGACGGAAGCCGTTTGGATCAAGCGCTGCAATTAACTTATCTTCAAACATCAAGAGATAAGCAAAACCACCTTTAACAAGACTGAGGGCTTCCTTAATTTTACCCATCAGGTTTGGATTGTGGCTACGGCGAATCAAGTGAGCCAAGATTTCTGAATCAGAAGTCGAGCTAAAGATTGCTCCTCTTTGTTCCAATTCTTTCTTGAGAGATTCTGCATTGGTCAGATTCCCATTATGAGCCAAACCAAACTGCATATCGTGAAAGCGGAAGAGGAAAGGTTGGATATTGTCTACAGAAGCTTCTCCCGCAGTCGCATAACGCACGTGTCCAATCGCTCCAGTTCCTGTCAATTTATCCAAATTAGCAGGATTTTTGAAGACTTCTGATAAAAGCCCCATATCACGATGACGCTTCAATTGTCCCATGGTCATTGGAGAGGATTCCTGCCCCCTCCTGACCACGGTGCTGAAGACTATGGAGTCCAAAATAGGTCAATTTGGCAGCGTCTGGGTGACCCCAGATACCAAAAACACCACATTCTTCATTAAGAGATTTTACTTCGTATGTCATTTTATATACCTAATTTTTATTTGTGTATCATTCCTTAACGATACTAGAGCGGAATGATACGGCAGAAGCTCGTTTCACTCGCAACAACAAATCATTTTCAATCATCGCAAGTTTCATCTACTTGATTTTACATTTACTGATGGTTATCTATTAGAAAATCTGCAAAGCCTATTTTCCAGTAAAGTATTTAACCGCTGATGCAAAGAGATATTGGTCTTTATTTCCTGGAATATTTTGGAAGAGACCGTCTTCGAAACGTTCTGAGTGCCCCATCTTCCCAATAATTTGACCGTTCTTACTGGTGATACCTTCAATCGCATTGACAGATCCGTTAGGATTGTATTTTGAATCCATGCTTGGTTTACCTTCGAAGTCAACATATTGGGTAAAGATTTGACCATTGTCACGAAGCTCTGCAAATTCTTCAGCTGTCACGACAAATTTACCTTCACCGTGTGATACTGGGATGGCATGAATGTCACCAACTTCTACTCCAGCAAGCCATGGTGAGTTCGTGTTGGCAATACGTGTTTCAACCATCTTAGCCACGTGTTGGTTGGCATCATTGTAGAAGAGGGTTGGACTCGTGCTGCTTGCATCTTCAAAGTTTCCGTATGGAAGAAGACCTGATTTGACAAGAGCTTGGAATCCGTTACAGATACCGATGATCAAACCACCACCTTCGATGAAGTTATCAATGGCTGCACGTACTTTTTTTCATTGAGCAAGATGTTAACGATGAAATTTAGCTGATCCATCTGGTTCATCCGCTGCTGAGAAGCCACCTGCAAAAGAAGATAATGTTAGCTTTTTTTCGATATTGTCAACCATAGTGTCAACAGACTTGACAATCGCTTCTTCATTCAGTGTTACAAATGGTACCAAGTTGACTTTTGCACCTTCTTTTTCAAAGGCCTTAGCTGAATCGTACTCAGAGTTGGTACCTGGGAATACTGGGATGTAAACCACTGGTGTCTCAACTGTTTCTTTAGCTTTGATCACAGCATCTGATGCCACAGCAGGTACTTCTTCCAACTCAGTTGCTTGTGCAAATTCCGTTGGGTAAACCTCTTCCAATTTACCTTGGAAGGCACTGTCAAGTTTGTGTCCATCAAGCGTTACACCATTGACAGTAAAGTGTAAAGTCAGCTACTGTTTCGTCCAATCTTGGCAACACCTGCAATGTCTTCAGGCGATGTGAAGACGAATCCACCCAATTGAGCTGTCAAGGCTAGTGTCAAGATCTGCTAAGTTCGACGTTTGCACCAATATGGTTACCAAATGTTGCAAGGGCAAGAGCTTCAACCACACCACCATATTTGACAGCTGATGCAGATGTGACTTTATGGTCAGCTTGGATGGCTTCAAATTGAGCAAAGTTAGACTTGATAAGATCAAAGTCAATTTCTTGTGCCAAAGCTTGACCTGGAATATAGTAAATATTTTTCACCAGCAGCTTTAAATTCTGGAGAAAGAACCTTACGGCTATCTGCAGTTGTTACACCCAAAAAGCAACCAAGGTTGGTGGTACGGTCAATTCTTCAAAGGTACCAGACATAGAGTCTTTACCCACCGATAGATGGCAAACCAAGTTGAATCTGAGCTTCAATGGATCCAAGGAGAGCAGCTACTGGTTGACCAAAACGCTCTGCTTGTTTATCCATACGCTCGAAGTATTCTTGATAAGAGAAACGAGCCTTAGACCAGTTTGCACCAGCAGCAACCAAACGAGCGGTTGCTTCGATGACCGCATAAGCAGCACCATGGTATGGAGACCATTCTGCTACATAAGGGTTGAATCCCTTGCGCCATAACAGAAGCAGTTGTTGTCACGCCATGTTGAACTGGCAATTTCTGTACAGAAGCTTCAGTTGGTGTGATTTGGTAGCGACCACCAAGTGGGTGATTGACTGTTGAACGACCAACTGAGCTATCAAAGATGGTTTGTAAACCCTTTTTGACTGGCATGGTTAAGGTCAGCCAAGACTTCAAGAGTATCCGCTTCAAGGGTTTCAGCAGATGTTTGACGTTCTTCTGGAAGCTTGACATCCTTGTCAACCACCTTAGCATCTACAACCACACGTACACCGTTTGTATCAAGGAAACGACGTTCCAAATCAACGATGGTTTCACCATTCCAGTGCATGACAAGATTTGGTTTTTTTCAGTTACTGTCGCAACGACAACAGCATCAATATTTTTCTTTGTTACATGCTGCAAATGAAAGGCATCTACATCTTCTGGACGAACCACTACAGCCATACGTTCTTGAGATTCAGAGATGGCAATTTCTGTACCGTTCAAAGCCTTGGTATTTCAATGGCACTTTGTCTAGATCAATTTCAAGACCATCTGCCAATTCACCGATAGCCACACAGACACCACCAGCACCAAAGTCATTTGATTTCTTGATCAGACGTGTCACTTCCCCATTACGGAAAAGACGTTGAATCTTACGTTCTTCGATGGCATTCCCTTTTTGAACCTCAGCACCAGCTGTTTCAACAGATTCAACCGTTTGAACTTTAGAAGAACCTGTCGCACCACCGACACCGTCACGTCCAGTCTTACCCACCGAGCAAGATAATCACATCACCTGCTTCAGGTTTTTTTCACGGACAACATTTTTCCTTAGGGAGCTGCACCGACAACTGCACCTAGCTCCATACGCTTAGCAACGAAACCTGGGTGGAAGTATTCACGAACATAAGTTGTTGCAAGACCAATTTGGTTACCGTATGAAGAATAACCGTGAGCCGCTGTTTTAGAAATCACTTGTTGTGGCAATTTACCAGCGCGAGTTTCTGAAATTGGAGCTGTAATATCACCAGCACCTGAGATACGCATGGCTTGGTAAACGTATGAACGACCTGACAATGGGTCACGAATGGCACCACCGATACAAGTAGCCGCTCCACCAAATGGTTCAATCTCCGTTGGGTGGTTGTGAGTTTCGTTCTTGAACATGAGAAGCCATGGTTCTTTCACACCATTGACATCCACTTCAATTTCAACTGAGCAGGCATTGATTTCATCAGACACTTCCATGTCATCCAAACGACCATTGGCACGCTCATAACGACCAAAAAAATAGTCGCCATATCCATCAAGGTTTGAGGTTTTTTTCTGTACGTCCCAACTCATCACGCATGGCAATATACTTGTCATAAGTCGCTTGCAATTGTTTTTCAAATTTAGAAGCTGAGAAGTCGATGTTTTTCAACTCAGTCTCGAAAGTTGTATGACGGCAGTGGTCAGACCAGTAAGTATCCAAAACCTTAAGCTCAGTCTCAGTTGGCACACGTCCAATAGACTTGAAGTAATCTTGAATGAAGAGAAGGTCATCCACTTCCATTGCCAATCCTTGCTCTGCCTTATACTGTGCAAAATCTTCTGCCGTATAAGTTTCAAAGAAATCCAAAGTTGGAATAGTTTTGTCAGACTCAGAGAAATCCTGTTTCGCAATACCAAAAGTAATGTCCTTGAAACGAGAATCCACTGGGTTCAAAAGGTAGTTTTTGACAGCTTCCAACTCATTCGCATCAATATCCTTGTTAACCAAGTACAGTTGTGCTGTGTTCACCGTTACATCATTTGAACTACCCAGCAAAAGCAAAGCTTCCTGTGAAGATGCCGCACGTTGGTCAAATTGACCAGGCAAACTTTCGATAGCAAAGAAAGCATACTTCTCAAGATCAGCCTTAACCGCAGCTTCATCCAAAACAGTATCGGTCACCTGCTCAGAGAAGATATGTTTTTCCGCACGCGCAAACAAGTCCTCTGCCAAATTAAAGACATCGTAAACCTGAACAATCCGAAGATCCTTCAAAGTTTTCAACTGAAGATTATGCTGTAATTCTTTTACTAAAGAGTCAGATTTGACACGAAAATCAGCTTTTTTCTCAACGAAAATACGTTTATCCATTTTAGTTCCTTTATTTCTATTCAAATAGGTTATCGAAGACGAAGGGGTTCCGTTCCAAAATGATTACTTCAATCCCTGCAATTTCTCTAACACAACCTTATAAACATCCGTTAGACTGCCCAAATCTTTTGACGGAGTGAAAAAGGTCTAGTAGACCTTTTTCAGCCTGAGTCCTTTTTACTTTGAAAGACGAAGGTTTTCCGTTTCAAAAAGATCACTTCAAACCCTTGCAATTTTTCTCCAAAACAACTTTATATACATCCGTTAAGCTGCCCAAATCTCTACGGAAAACATCCTTGTCCATATGGTGCCCTTCCGCATCCCAAAGACGGCAGTTGTCTGGAGAGAATTCATCTGCCAAGATGATCTTGCCATCCTTATCAAAAGCCAAATTCCAATTTGAAGTCAATCAAACGAAGACCAATTTGTGCAAACCAATCTTTTCAGCAATCCATTGATACGACGTGTTTCTTCCTTGATATAAGCAATTTGCTCATCATTGGCAATATCCAAGAACTTCACATGCTCATCATTGATGAAATGGATCATCCAAACTCATCGTTCTTGTAGTAAAATTCAACGATTGGAGTTTCTAAAGTCCAAACCTTCTTCAACACAAAACGTTTTGAGAAAGAACCCGCAGTCACGTTACGAAGCACAACCTCCAAAGGGATGATTGAAACCTTCTTGTTGAGTTGTTCTGTGTCAGAAATACGTTCGATAAAGTGAGTAGCTACACCCGCAGCATTCAATTTTTCAAAAATAAGAGACGAAATCTGATTATTGAGCACACCTTTCCCTTCGATGGTCTCTTTACGAGCACCATTCAGCATGGTAGCCTGGTCCTTATAAACGGACCTAATCACATGTTCGTCTTCTGTAGTATAGATATCTTTAGCTTTTCCCGTATAAATAAGTTTACTGGACATTTTATTATTCGCCTTTCGTATTACTTGGCCTCATTCTAACACAAAAATACAGCTAGAAAATCAAATGTTTTACGAACTATATTTTGATATCAGCATCTGAAAAAGTACAGAAAAAAATCGCAAACGAATTTTTCATTTGCGATTTTCTAAGATTGATTTGAGTTAAAAAAATAGAAACTTTATTCTTGTTTTCAAAAAAACGGTCCAGATAGTAGCGTAAGAAACTCTTCCTACCTGTAATCATGGTTAAACGACCTTCAAGTCCATAACGAATCTTTTCTGCCTGTTCAGCACTCAAGTCCGTCTCTGCCTCTAATTTAAAGAAATTGCCCTTTTCTGTCTGAGTCGCACTGGTATCGATATTCGTAATCTTGGATGTCAACACTAGCTGCTTATTGGCATCTGTTACTGTTGTAAATCGTACCTCATTTCCATGCTTGAGATCAGCCACTTCCTTAGAACTGATATAAGCTGTCAGTTTTGCCTTCCTCTCCCTAGCCAACTGCGGAAAAAGGTAAGCAAGGATCGTTCCTTCTGGAATGATGGTAGATCGACTATGCTCAGGATTCAAATGTAGAACACCATCTTCTGTTGCTGTAATTTTCCCCTTCTCTAAAAGATTTCCTTGAATCTTTTTACCTGACTCCACTTCAAGAATTTTCTGATCCAAGAGCGTTAATTCCTGACCTACCTTAGCTAGTTGCTGAGATTTTAATGACTCCAACTGACTTCCTAATCCATATGCATAAGCTTGCTGGGCTCCTGAACCTGCATACTGGACTCGATAAGTAGCGAGACTGGATTCTAACTGAGAAAGCTGTGCTTCAACTTGAGCTAAACTGCTTGTGCCTTTGGCTTTGCCGATTTTCCCTCGCTCCCTGATGACTTGATAGGACTGATAGAGAGAGTAGGCTAGATTCTGACTGGCCAAGGAAGCACCTGTTTCAATAGCTGACTTAGCTGTCTGGTAATCGCGAATTTTAGCCTCTGTTTGACTGATGAGGTTCCCGATTTCGACTTGGGTTTGGCTAGCTGCTGCATTTTGAGATGATATACTAGCATTTTGCTGCTCAACCTGACTTCGCAGACTAGCAGCTTGATTTAGATAATCTAAAAAACTATGCTGATAGCCAAATTTATCTGCTTCAGGAAATTGATCACTTCCTGCTTGAAGGCTTGCTTTTAAATACTCCAGTTGAAGCTTCTGATCCTTGAGCATTTCCAACTGACTAGCATAATTTTCTGCCTGAATCGCTTCTGCTCCCTCTTGGTATTGAACGAGAAGATCTCCTTGTTTGACAAACTTATTTTCAGCCAAATGATTCGCAACAATCTTACTATTACTACTAGACTGAATGGTAGCAATGATACGAGCAGGTTCTACCGTAGCTCCAGCTGTCAAGCTTATCTCCTTTTGTGCAAAGATTGAAAAAACGATCAGGGACAAAAACAAGATAAAACTTGGAAAAATCACATAACTAGAAAAATTATGGTAACGACGATTGTAAAACTCCGCACTTTCTAAAAATTCTGATTGCATCTTTTCTCCTCTCTAACTATTCACTAGATGGGCATAAAATCCACCCTGAGCCAGTAAATCCATATGTGTACCCTCTTCGACAATCTTGCCCTGATCCAAAACGACAACCTTCTCTGTCCGCTCAGCAATGGTCAAGCGGTGGGCGATGAAAATCAAGGTCTTGTCTAAAGCCATGAGATTATCGACAATTCGCTTCTCTGTCAAAATATCCAAACTGCTAGTCGCCTCATCCAAGATCAAGACCGGCGCATCTGTCAAGAGAGCACGCGCCAAAGCAATTCTCTGACGTTGACCACCTGAGATTCCTGCCCCATCCGAAGTCAATTCCGTCTGGTAATTTAGTGGCATGCGCTCAATGTCCTCCCGAATCTCTGCCAATTCGACCGCCCGTAAGATATCCTCTTGAGTCGTCCCTTCCTTGGCTCCAGGAGAAGATTCTCCAAAATCGTTCCGTTAAAAGACATAAGGGCTGCTGAGGCAGATAGTTGATGTACTGACGCAGAGCCTTTTTATCAATCTGATTGAGATTGACACCACCCAGACTAATCTCTCCCTGACTTGGGTCGTAAAAATCAACCATCATCTTGGCCAAGGTCGTCTTACCTGACCCTGAAATCCCCACAAAAGCCACTTTAGAGCCTTGCGCAATGGTTAGATTAATGTCCGACAAGACATCTCGACCATAGCCATATTTGTAGTGAACCTGCTTGAAAGTCATATCTCCTTCTAGCAAGCTCAAATCTGAGACTGTTTTCTTTTCCTCAAACTCAGATGCAACCAGATAAACTTCATTCAGACGGTTATTGGCAACCTGCGCTGTCTGAAGCTTTGGTTTGCAGATTGATGATATTTTTCCAAATGGATTTGTAAAAGTAAACAAGCAAGGTATTATAGGTAATCAACTGCCCCAAACTCATCTTGCCATCCATGACCAGAACAGCCCCCATCCAGAGAATACCGACATTGAGCAAGAGATGGGCAACCTTTTTCAGAGCCTTTTGCTGACTCTCTGCCCGACTATAGGTAAAGGATTTTTTCAGATAATCTACAAATTCCTTGTCAATCTTTTGGTAGCGTGAACTTTCACTAGTTAAGGACTTGATGGTCTCAATGCCATTGATGTCCTCAATGATAGAAGAAGACAGAACCGCATTGGCTTCCATAGTTTCCCGATTCATCTTTTCAAAGGGCTTCATAAAAGCAAAGATAATCACTGTGTAGATAGGAAGGGCTAGTAAACTCATGAAAAAGAGATTGCTATTCTGCGAAAATAGAACTACTGAAATAATCAAGACAGTAGATACGTCCAAAAAGATTGACAGAATAGTCGAAGCCAGAGCATCGATGATACTATTCGCATCCGTGAAACGAGACACGATTTCCCCTGTCCGTCGTGTCGCAAAAAAGGACATGGGTAAATGAAAAACATGCTTGATGTAGGACTAAAATCACGTCAATCGACAAGCGTTGCCCCAAAACAAGTAAAAGATACTCCTGAGCATAAGATAAGATTTGCTGAAGGACATAAACGATGACTAGCCCTATCGAAATAATTCCCAGTGTCGAGCGCATCTGATCTGGTACATAAGTGTCAATGATAGACTGCAGATAATAAGAACCCACAATGTTAATCAAGGTCACCAAGAGGGTCGCCAAAACGATATTAACAATCAAACCTCGCTGTTTCACTAATATAGGGATAAAGGAAAGCAGACCATTTTTTTGTTCCTTATGAGGCTGATAACTCGGAGATGGTGCCATAAAAATAGTGATTCCTGTCCACTCCTTGGCAAAGCGCTCACGAGAAATCTTGGTCAGCTTAACACTAGGATCTGGATCAGCAATATAAATGTTGTTCTTGTCCTGGCCAGTCACCACATAATAATGGAGCAATTTCCTTCCTAAGCACATGAGCCACAAAAAGGAAAAAGTTACATCCGGCAAATCAAACAAGGTCATGTCCGCCTTTATTGCTCGCGTCTCAAAAACCTATCTCCTCAGCAACCTTGACTAAAGCCTAAAGCCGTAGTCCCATCCATGGTCGTCTTGGCCAACTCTCGCAAGTGAGCCAGAGAATAATAACTACCATAATAACCAAAGACCATGGCTAATGAAGCCACACCGCAGTCCATCTGGTCTACCTGAGGACGATAATGCCGTTTACTAAATTTCATATCCTACTCCTTTTTCCTAACAATCTCCAAAAGAAAACTTTGTAAGATTATTTTATCCAAACAAAGAAGCAAAAAGAAAATTATTTCTAAAAAAACAATAACTGCACCTGAACAGCACTTTTTCCTAAATAAAAAAATAGGTAGAACAAACATCCTACCTAAAAATATATTTATAAAAGATTTCTTTTTCTTCCTAATTCTTTTGTCAATCATATACAAAAACTATAAATCGAAAACAAGGATGGTATAAGATAACTCTTTTTCACTCATTGTCATCTGAAATCCCAGAGTTGTTAGTATCTTGAGAATAAACATATTCATCAGAAATAAGAAAAGGAACGTTAGAAAGATTTTTAAAGTCTTATTCATTTCCATCCTGATTATCTTCTTTACCTCTTATTTTCTGGATAGCATGATATTTTTACCGCTATGTAAATGATTAAAAAAAAGTAGGGGATAAAGAGAATAAATCTGAAAGTTCCATGAAATTTATACTATACTTTCCTAGCAATAGTTTATAGTCTATTAAAACTTGCATGATAGAAAGTACAATACGTACTAGTAGAAGCAGCCCTAATAATATCACTTCTTTTTTTAAACATACGAATATCTTTCTAACTAAAATCAGACTACAGTTCATCAGCTTAACACCCCAAACATTCCCCAAGATTGCCCTAATACTGGAGCCACAAAGTTCAGATTCATTTTAATCAACCTTTATCATATTTTTTTCTTCACTTCTATAAAGTAAAATAAATACTATCAAGAATAGTGAAATTGTAGGCATGTCAAAATTTTCAAACCATGTAGGTAGATTTATTTTGTTTACATCAGCGACTATTCTAACAATGATATAAACCATCGAACTGCAGCATACAGTAAACTCTAGCCAAGCTTTTTGTAACACTTGAACGACTTTCATCTCAAACTCCATTTTGATGGTCCATCAATTCCCAATCTTACTTCCTTTTGTTTGATACTTGTATCCTACATAAAACAGACCAAGCAGAATTGGATAGTTTTCTGGATAAAACAAGGTATTGATCGGTTTTTTCAAAATCAAATACGTTGCGATATAGATAATGACTGACACTATAAAATAACCTTCAGCAAATCCCAATAAAAATTTTTTCATAGCAGACTCCTGCTTTCTTATAAAGAATTTACTAGCTTTTTATCCACCTCGTGATGCAGACTGATAACCATTATACGCACCCCAAGCTAATAGTCCAACAGACAAAATACCACCACCAATTAAAAAGTACCACTCCTCCACCATTGACTCCTTGCAGTTCAACATCACTTAACGTAGTATAATTTTTGTTCAATAGTTTGTAAATTCGACATGTTTATCCTCCATTTTAATAATAAAAATTAGTTTTCTTTTAATACACCAATAATAATCATCAATACACTCATAACAAACGCAGACAACAGTCCTTTAGTAGTACTATTGAAAAAAAGGTCTATCAAAAACATAATAATTATATGCAGATAATCCTAAACCAACGGCAGTCACCACAATTGTAATAACGAGTAGTATAATCCAAAAATGTTTTTCTTGCTCATATTTATCAAAAAAACTATGGATGAGTAATATAGTAGAACGTTTTACCAGCAGCTTCACCAACTTGGTAAATCCCCCAACCAATTGCAATACCCACAGAGACCACCTCCCAAGCAACTCCCCATCCACTTCCATTAGCTCTTCTTCCGTAAGAGCTACAAAGTTCTGTTCCATTTTGTCAAAGTTTGTCATTTGTTTTCCTCCTTTATTTTTTTATAGTTTTTGTTTGTTATTTTTAACCTTTAAACCATTTTTAAAAAGCCAAATTGAATAAATAACTGAAATAATCATTTCTAATCTCCTTCCTTATCTTCTCACTTGTCTATTCGAGAAATCATTTTAAAATAAACAGCTAAATCAAATTTATTTTTAAGAACCACTTAATTAACCATGGATACATGATTGGCATAAACATGAAGCAATCTCCTTCCTTTTTCTTCTCACTTATCTATTCGAAAAATCATTTTTAAAATAAACAGCTAAATCAAATTTATTTTTAAAAACCACTTAATTAACCATGGATACATGATTGGCATAAACATGAAGCAATCTCCTTCCTTTTCTTCTCACTTATATATTCGAGAAAATCATTTTTAAAATAAACAATTAAATCAAATTTATTTTTAAAAACCACTTGATCAACCACGGATAAAGACCTGTCACATACATCAGCAATCCTCCTTTTTTCTGCTCATCTCTTTATTCGTAAACTCATACTCTTCGAAAATCAAATCCAAACCACGTCAGCTTCACCTTGACGTTCTCTAGTACAGCCTGCGGCTAGCTTCCTAGTTTGCTCTTTGATTTTCATTGAGTATCAACTATAAAACTTCAACATCTTATCTTTTTTCGAGAAATAAAAAAACAACATGACTTGCATGTTGCTTTATGTTAGATTTTATCTTTAATGGCTTTCAATACATCTGCCACACTTTGGAGGTGGTCGATTTCTTCATCACTAATTTCGATTCCAAATTCATCCTCAATGGTTAGTACGAATTCCATCAAATCTACCGAATCAGCATCCAAATCATCCTTCAAGCTCAAGGCCTCTGTGACTACAAAGTCTTCTCCTTGACGTTCTTGGATGATGGTCACGATACGGTCAAAAATTTCTTTTTCTGTCATATATATTATTCTCCTGAAAATTCACGCGCAGTTTGAGCAACTACGTCTGTTTCTAGCATGGTACGAATCTGACGAATCGTACTGTACACAGCCTTGGCATCACTTGATCCATGAGTCTTGACAACCGGCGCCTTGACACCAAACAAGACTGCACCTCCAACGTCAGAATAGTTGAGTTGCTTTTTCAAACCTCTAAGACTATCCTTAAGAAGAAGAGCACCTAATTTAGCTCGCAAACCGCCACCTGTGATAGCATTTTTTAGTAAGCCCATGATTCCCATGGCTGTACCTTCAATGGATTTGAGCACAGCGTTTCCCGTGAAACCATCTGTTACGACTACATCAGCAACGCCATCCATCAAATCACGTGCTTCCACATTACCGATAAAGTTCAAACTCTCATCAGCTACTAGCAAGTCATACGTTTCCTTGCGGAGTGGATCTCCCTTGCTGCTCTCTGTCCCGTTATTAAGCAAACCAACTCGTGGTTTTGCAATTCCACGAACATTTTTAGCGTAGAAAGAACCTAGGATGGCATATTGATGAAGGTGATGGGCTGTGTTTTCTGCATTGGCACCGAGATCTAGCATATCAAAACCTTTCCCATCAACTGTTGGTAAGGTTGACATAAGCCCTGGTCGATCGATATTCTTGATACGACCTACGATGAAAAATCCGGCCGCAAGCAAAGCACCTGTATTGCCTGCAGAAAGAACTGCATCTGCCTCTCCATCCTTAACAGCCTTGGCCGCCAATATCATGCTGGCATTTTTCTTCTTACGGATGGCTTTTGTAGGCTCATCGTCTGAGTCGATTTTTTCATCAGTATGGATAATGCTAACGCGCTCTGTAGCTGTTAGATATTGCTTGATTTTGCTTTCATCTCCGTAAAGTTGAATCTCAATATCTGAAAAGTCAGCAAGGGCTTGATTGACTCCCTCTACAATAGCTTGAGGTGCATAATCGCCACCCATTGCATCTACTGCGATTTTTTTCATTTGTCTTCCTCTTTTAGTAATTGTCCCCAATCGGCTAGGGAATCAATAAATTTCTTTGATTTTAGGTGAATCCCGACGTACTCTTCGTAAATCTGGTCCATAAACTTGCGCAAGTCTTGCTTGATTTCAGGCTTGAGAGAAATAGTCTCTAAAGTCTCAAAGTTAATAGCTTGAAATTGATTGAGCAGATAGGGAATGTTTGGATTCAGATGACAACGTTTCTCATCCTCATGATAATGCTCAGGACATAAGCAAGCGCCATATTTGAAAGAAAAATCAAAGGCCTGACCCACCCGATGGCAAAAAACACACTCATTAAAGTTAAGACTGATCCCAAACCGTGTCAAAATCTGAATTTCAAAAATATTAGTCAAAACTTGATAATCCAGACCCTCTTCCATCAGCTCTAATGTCTTCTGCAAAAAAGCAAATAAGAGAGCATCCTGCTGATTATCCTGCAAACTCGCATCAGCCAAGGCTGCCACATAGGTCGCATAAGCCATGGTAAAGAGATTACTATTGATCCCTGGAAAGGTCATCACCTCATGATAATCCTCAATATAACTGAGTCCATCATCATTGATGCGCAAGAGAAAACGAGCTAACACCAAGGGCTGAATAACAGGAGCCAGTTTGGATTGCCCAGCGTGTTTAATGAAAAACATTCGCTTGCCTGCCTGTTCTGTAAAGATTTTAACAAGCTTATCATCCTCTCGAAAGTTTCGATTGTAAAGTACTAGCCCCTGACTCGTAATCGATTGAATCATGCTTCTCTCATGTACTCCTCAAGTCGTTTCATAGCTTCCCTGATAGTTTCCATACTAGCTGCATAAGATAGGCGAACATAGCCTTCTCCATACTGACCGAATGCAGCACCTGGGATGAAGGCGACAGCCTTTTTCTGGGCAAAATCCTTCAGAAAAGCAAAGGAATCTTGATTATAGCCTGCTGGAATCTTAGCAAAGATATAAAAAGCACCATCTGGTTTGATTATCTCAAAACCAAGAGCAGTCATCTTCTCGATAATGTAGTCCCGACGCTGGATATATTCCTTCTTCATAGGTTCCGCATCATTCTTACCAGCTGTCAAAGCTTCTACCGCAGCATGTTGCGCCATGGTGTTTGCGGCAGTGACCAAGTACTGGTGACTCTTGATGAGTTGAGCCGTAAAGTTTGCTGGTGCAAAGATAAAGCCTAAACGCCAACCTGTCATGGCATGGGATTTGGATAGACCATTGATAATAATAGCCTGGTCTCTCAGCATAGTACCCAGCGATACATGATTTTCCCCTGTGTAGGTCAATTCTGAGTAAACCTCATCACAGACAACGAAAACCTCATACTTACGTAAAACGTCTGCCAAGGCTTCCAACTGTTCGCGACTATAGGTAACTCCTGTAGGGTTAGCTGGATAGTTGAGAATGACTGCCTTGAGCTTGTCACCCTGCTCCAAAATTGCCTTCTCCAGCATTTCAGGAGTCAAGACAAAACCATTTTCAGTCGTGTCAATCTCAACAATCTCTGCACCAACTAGATTAACAATTGGTTCATAACCAGGATAGGCAGGAGCTGGCAAGAGAACCTTGTCCCCCTCTTCTAAAATAGCTGTCAAAGTAGCTGATAGAGCCTCTGTCGCACCAATTGTGACCAATATTTCATTTTCAGGATTATAGTCTAGCTGGTATTTTTCTCTTACAAAATCACTAGCTGCCTGGCGCAAGGTCAACAAACCACTCATCCCTGTATAGTAGGATTGGTTTTGGTCAATGGCGCGCTTAGCCGCCTCCTTGACATGGTCTGGAGTTGTGAAGTCAGGCTCTCCCAATGTCAGACGTAGAACCCCAGGAATCTCTGAAATAGCCTGGTCAAACTGACGAATCAAAGAAATTTGAATCTTATCTAATTGTTTATTAAATCGCTTGGTTAAGTCCATAGATACCCTCCTTACTTAAAGGACATATGACTATTATACTACAAAAGCTCTCTGACCGCAAAATCACACTAGTATAAGCAACTGATGTATGTTCATTTAAATTCATTACAACACTATGTTTTTTTAGAATACTCAATGAAAATCTCATGAAACTAGGAATCGAGGTGAAAGCATAACTAAAGTTAGGTCAGCCGAAGATGACAACGTATTAGGAGATTTTCGACGAGTATTGAGAGTTGCGTAAGGAAATAAATCGGATAGGGGGCAATATAAATCAGGTCACAAAAAGTAAACGAAGATAATCAGGCTAGTCTAAATGAATTTAGTCAGATTCTTGAATTGCAGAAACATTTGAAAGATACAGTCAGACAATTTATTCAAAAACAAGAAAATCAAACAAAGGTACAAGACTGATGGTTGTAATAAGAATTATTGTTGATATTCTCTCTATCTATCCTAAACTTATAACTAAGGATAAGATGATGTCGAGTGACTGTAACAGTTTGCTCAAATGTTGCTGATGATTCAGGTTCAGGTTCGACACTATCTTCAGCTTTAGGCTGTAAAGAACCCGCTCCACCACTGGTCCTATTCGTTTCACTCTTGGAGTATATTCAAGAGTTTTTTTCTTTGCAAAAAAAGTTCAAAAAAATATACTGGATATACACGATATAGAACGGAGATATACCATGACTACATCACTTGTTAAGCAATACAATTTTAAAATCAATGAGTTAGCAATGGAACAAGCTAGAGCCATTATCAAGGAAAAAGGAATGACCATGACGGATGCTATCACTCTTTTTATAGAGCAGATTGTCCTCGAACAGGACTTGCCAATCAAGACTGCAGAAGATTTACACCGTGAACAGTTGATTGAGGAATTACAAGCTCAATCCGAACGAGCCTTAAGAGAATATGAAGCAGGAAAAAGGGACTTCCCTAGACAGTATGAGGGCACGCTATGGCTTATAAAGTAATTATTTCTGATGAAGTGAGCCAAGCTATTGACAGTATTCATGATTACATCACTACTGTTCTTTTATCACCTCAGTCTGCTAAAAATACTGTGGGTAAAATTTTAGATGGCTTAAAAAGTTTAGAAGTCTTTCCTGAGGCTGGTTTTGACGCCGATGAAAAAATTGGTGTAAAGATTAATAGTAAGTACCCTACACGAGGAAAAATTATCGGTCAGTATGTCTTTACTCTACTTCATCGACCAAAAAAACGAAACACTGTTTTTTTATCTCACCTATTCCACATAAAAAGCGACTATGTCACTTTGCTACAAAATGGTACTAAAAAAAGCTCAACTGATTGAGACATCTTTCTTTATTTTATAAGCTCCGAAACCTTAATTTTTGGTACCGTCTTGGTTTAACAATACGCTGTATATATAATATTTTACAGCTACTTTTTCTTTAGAAACGTTGATTTAATAAGGATTTAAATATTACAGAGTATACCTTTGTAAAATACGGTTTTGCTAATCTTCGTTACAACTATTCTAGCACCATTATTGATTACTAGATCGGTAATGTCATTTCTGAGTGGGTAGTCAGAAAGTGGCTAGAATAAGCGCGACAAAAAAATATAACCTGAGTTTAGTTTTAATATGACTAGACAAACAGAAATACCAGAGGTGGAGCTCTGGTATTTCTGTTTTTCTAAAGACTTCGTTACAGTTCTTGTACAGCTATTATCACATAAATTTGAGAAACTTGTCAAATAATTATTAAACTCTACTTTCTATTTTACTTTTTCTGATGGATAAGATTATAATAAGAAGTGCTTATTTTCGGAGGTTTTTATGTCTTTTCTATCAAAAAAATTGGGCAGGACTTTTTAGCCTGTCTTATCATTTCCATCATCTCTTGGACCTTAGGGAGCTTCTTGCCTGTTGTCAGGGGCACCTGTCTTTTGCCATCTTTATTGGCATGATTCTCCACCCATTTCTCACTTCCTATACACAACTGGAAGCCGGCTTGACTTATAGCTCCAAGAAATTACTTCAGTATGCTGTTATCTTGCTTGGGTTTGGACTCAATATCTCTCAAGTTTTTGCAGTAGGAAAATCTTCGCTCCCTGTCATTCTATCCACCATTTCTATAGCCTTGATTGTTGCCTATCTCTTCCAGCGCTTTTTTGACCTAGATACAAAGCTAGCTACCTTGATTGGTGTTGGTTCCTCTATCTGTGGCGGTTCTGCCATTGCAGCGACTGCTCCTGTCATCCATGCCAAGGAAAAAGAAGTCGCACAAGCCATTTCTGTTATCTTTTTCTTCAATGTCTTGGCAGCTCTTATCTTCCCAACTCTAGGTTCTTGGCTCCATCTTTCCAACGAAGGTTTTGCTCTCTTTGCAGGAACTGCGGTCAATGATACTTCCTCTGTAACAGCCACTGCCAGCGCCTGGGATAGTCTTTACCAGTCCAATACTCTCGAAGCTGCCACCATTGTCAAATTGACCCGTACCCTAGCTATTATCCCTATCACTCTCTTCCTCTCCTACTGGCAAAGTCGTCAACAAGGAAACAACCAAGGGGTAAAACTTAAAAAAATCTTCCCTGTTTTCATTCTCTACTTCATCCTAGCTTCTCTGCTAACCACCATTCTCACTTCTTTCGGTGTCAGCAATAACTTCTTTGCACCTCTCAAGCAACTGTCTAAATTCCTCATCATCATGGCCATGAGCGCTATCGGCCTCAAAACCAATCTCATTACTATGATTAAGTCCAGTGGTAAATCCATTCTTCTTGGTGCCCTCTGCTGGATTGCCATCATCCTGACTAGTCTCGGGATGCAGACCCTCATCGGTATTTTCTAATACTCTTCGAAAATCAAATTCAAACCACGTCAACGTCGCCTTGCCGTAGATATGTGTTACTGACTTCGTCAGTTCTATCTACAACCTCAAAAGCAGTGCTTTTGAGCAACCTGCGACTAGTTTCCTAGTTTGCTCTTTGATTTTTCATTGAGTATAACACAAAAGGTAGCCCGCAAGCTACCTTTTTTTATTATTCAAGAATTAAGCGTGTATGTTCTCTCTTAATACAACGGTTCATCACGATATCATCGCAACCTCCAGCAAGCAAGATTTCTTCCGCTTCTAGACTTTCAAGTCCTAGTTGCGCCCAGAAAATCTTAGCATCTGCCTTGAGAAAATCACGTGCTACATCAGGTAGAAATTCACTGCGACGATAGACATTGACGATATCTACAGGAAAAGGAATCTCAGCTAGACTGGCATAAGCCTTTCTCCCAAGATCTCCCCACCCGCAGCCTTAGGGTTTACTGGAATGATTTTATAACCACGAGCCTGCATTTCCTTGGTCACTCGATTACTAGTTGCTTTCCTCACGATCAGACAAGCCCACTACTGCTAGAGTTTTACTGGTTTGCTAGATACTGACGGATCACGCCATCACTTGGATTGATAAATTCTTGAGTCATAAAAATCCTCCTTTTTCATCAGTATAGCATATTTTTGAAAGGGTTTGCAGAAATTTACTATAAAAATCAAAAAAAATCCTCCCAAAATTAAACTATTTCATTTAATTTGAGGAGGATTCATAAAAAAATTTTATTTAAAGATTATTCTCTTGTTGGTTTATACTGAAGGCTTTCTCCATGTTGTTTGACAAAGTCATTCACCTCTGAGTCAGGAATTTGTCGCAGATAGAGATTAGCACGAATCGTGTCATCTTCTTCACGACAAGTAGAAAGAACAAGATATTTATCCTTAGCTGATACCTTAACATTTGGTTTCTTAACCTCTGCAGTATCATAAATAATACTTAACTGTTTCTCGAAATCCTTGTCATCATCAAAAGAAGTACGGTAAAAAGCTGTTTCTTCTGGAACAATAATCATAGCAACAGCTTCATAATAATACTTTCTCTCTGGAGTTTCAATGACAACATAAGGGTGTGCATCAAAATATTCTTGGCGACTGAAGTAATTTACATCTTTAAACATACGGTGGTCAGCCACTTTGCTACCACGAGCGTGACCAAATAACCAAGTCAATCGATCGCTAAAGTCCTTCTTGTTATCGGCGTCCATAAAGACTGCCCCCATTAAAGGCTCATTAACGCCATCAAAGCGCTTATCTAAATAAGTCGCATTATCCGTTGTTTGAACAACTGGTTCATCTAACTGGGTACCAGGAATATATACATAACCAACCGTTTCAGAGTTTGTTGCGAGCAAAGCCTTTAAATTTATTTGCGAGGTATTCCTTTTTCTTCTGCGCTAGCATTATAGGCTTGTTTTGGAGCTTCCTGAGTAACCTTTGCATCATTTCAGCTTATCTCCACTTGGAGCTAGGAAGCTTTTATAGATAAAGAAGCCTCCCAAAGCAACGATAGCTACTGCAACGATTGAAGCAATTATTTTTAGCAATAGGTGATTTCTTTCTTGTAGAACGTCTACTCATCTTTTTCCTCCCTCATTTTTTTACCAAAAATCACTGAAACCAAGTTTCAGTGATTGGCTACTTTTTAAATAAAATTATTTAGCAGCGTGTGTTTTTGGAAGGGCTTTTTGACCTGCTTTAGCATTTGCGCCTGCTTTTTTTAGCAGCTGCGTCTGCTTTTTTTAGCTTGGTCTACAGCACCTGGTTTACCATCTTCTGGTTTTAGTTGCAGCTTTGGTCAGCTGCTGCTTGTGCAGCTGATGCAGCCTGACCTGTTTAGTTAGCTTGGTCTTCAGCAATACGAGTTGAGTTTGGTTTGTTGTCTTCTACACAGTTGTATCGTTCCAGTAGTTACCTTGACGTTGAGCTGCTGCACGATATTGTTCTTGCAATTTTTGAACGTAGCGGTTACGAACATTGTTGTAAATTTCGTTATAAGCTTGCTCACCTTTAGCTTTAGCTGCTGCAACTTCAGCTTCTAGAGCATTTTTCTTATCAGTAAAAATCATGGCCTGAGTATCCAGAGTCCAAAAAAGCTTTTCAATTTAGCTTCAGCTGCTTTAACTGCTGCTGCTGATGTTTGATCAAATTGACGTTGTGCTTCTGCACGGATTTCAGCGTCATGTGCTGCTACTTGTGTGTTAGCTTCATCAGCAATATCACGTTCAGAAACATATTTCTTTTTGAAGTAATTGGTTAGAAGAAGCTGAATTTTCTCCTTGTGCAAAAACTGGAGCTGCTGCTGAGAATACTGCAAGAGCTGCTACTGATGCTAATAAAACTTTTTTCATGTTTTATCTCCTCGTTAGATTTCTTTATATTTATTTTATAAGGATCATGCCTTATTACTTCAAATTATATCACATATATTTAAGTTGTCAAGCTTTTTCTTAAAAGTATTTTTTTAAAATTTTCTGGTAAAAAAATAAGTAAAATTTATTATATTTCTTTAAAAAAAACAAGTAATATTCTTGAAGGTTTAAGGAGTAAAAATGGACTAAAAAAACGAACAATTAGTGAAATTTTCACATTTTTCTGATCTAATTACTAATTAAGAGAACTCCCAACAAGGTCTATCACTTTGTTAGGAGTTTTGTCTTATCCAACGAAATTCGTTAGATTTTTTTCTCAATACTAAATAATGGAGATAGAGGACGTTTTTTTCATGGATACGGATGATAGCATCTGCCAAGAGATGAGCGATAGAGATTTGCTCAATCTTATCAATTAAACGCTCTTCTGGTAGGTAGATAGTATCCAAAACAACTAATTTTTTAATAGCTGATTTTTGGATATTATCCATAGCAGGCCCTGAAAGAACTGGGTGCGTACAGCTTGCGTAAACTTCGACAGCACCAGCTTCTGCAAGAGCATCCGCCGCATGGCAAATAGTTCCAGCTGTATCGATCATATCGTCAATCAAGATACAAGTCTTGCCTTCTACCTTACCAATGATGTTCATCACTTCACTGGTATTCATCTTGTCCACGCTACGACGTTTATCAATAATGGCAATCGGAGTTTTCAAAAACTCTGCCAATTTACGAGCACGAGTCACCCCACCATGGTCCGGACTGACAACCACATAGTCAGAACCAACCATGCCACGACGCTCAAAGTAGTCTGCAATTAAAGGAGCACCCATCAAGTGATCGACAGGAATATCAAAGAATCCCTGAATCTGTGCAGCATGCAAGTCAATCGTCAACAAACGATCCACTCCAGCCACTTCTAGCATATTTGCCACAAGTTTTGAAGTGATTGGCTCACGCGCTCTCGCCTTTCTATCCTGACGTGCATAGCCATAGTAAGGCATAACAACGTTGACAGATTCTGCACTGGCGCGTTTCAAAGCATCTACCATAATCAAAATTTCTAGCAGATTGTCATTTACAGGTGAGCTAGTTGATTGTAGGATAAAGACGTGTTTCCCACGGATCGATTCTTCGATATTAACTTGAATTTCTCCATCTGAAAATTGACGTACAGTCGATTTTCCCAACTCTATCCCAATCTCTTGCGCCACACGCTCTGCCAATTCTCTATTTGAAGAAAGGGCAAACAGCTTTAAATCAGAAAAAGACATGATTTCCTCCAGTATTTATGTATCACTTGTGTTTTTTCACAACATTTTTCCAACTACCATTGTAGCGCTTTTTTCTTGATTTTTCAATAAAAAATAAGACAAGAATGGACATTTATCCCCTTGTCTTGTGCTCATTTATATTCCTTATATTCAAGCTGAAATGTGACAACTTAGACATTCTATCTCATAGGAAGATAGGAACTCACAAAGGAAAAGTTAGTCTACCTCTCTCATACTGCCTGTATCCACATCATAAACAGCCCCTGAAATAACCACATCATCTGGAATCAATGGGCATTCTCGAAGTAACTGCATATCCTCACGAACACTCTCCTCAACGTCTTGAAAAGGGAGAAAATATTGACCCGAGACATCAACCCCTAATTCAGTTTTTAAATGTTCTTGAAACTCTTCGTTTTGAAATGTCTGAGCACCACAGTCTGTATGATGAAGAACCACAATTTCTCTTGTTCCCATTTGTTGCTGAGAAATCACGAGTGAGCGAATCATATCGTCTGTCACTCGACCGCCCGCATTCCGTAAAATGTGAGCATCTCCAAGTGCTAACCCCAAAGCTTGTGCAACGTGCAGACGTGAGTCCATACAAGTCACAATGGCTACTCTTGTTTTCGGCTTGATTGGCAGATTTAACTGCCCATGCAGGGCAACATAAGCCTGGTTGGCTTGCATAAACTGTTCAAAATACGACACAATTCCCACCTTAAAAATTTGATAATCAAACATTTCTCCTATCTTATCATTTTTTTAAGAGTATTTGTCAGCTGTCAACCTCCTTATTAAAAAAACCAGGACAGTACGACATCCAGCTTCTAGCTTGGGGTTTCTGTCCCTAGTTTTTATTTATTATGAACCTTTTTTTGGATATACTTATTAAGTGATCCCTGCAAAGCTCTGAAGATTGAGACTTTGTACATAGACCTCACCAGTTCCTCGGAAGGTATTCACCACTCCTTCGCCTGTACCAATAGACTGCCAGAAGCCATTTTTCTAAGTGGATATGATAGTCCAAAGATTGACTCCAAGCTACGACATGGGCATTGTCGATGGTTATTTCTTGGTTTTGTAGCTCAATTTTCTTAATAGAGCCAAAAGCATTGGCCAAAAGAGTTCCCTGACCTTGAGTAGTCATTACGAAAAGACCACCTTGACCTCCGAAAAGTGCTTTCCCAATAGATTGGTGCTCCATTGTATAAAAAGCCGTCCCATCAAGAGCCAGAAAAGCCCCATCATTCAATCGATACTGCTTTTCGCCTAGTTCAAGAGCAATCACTTGACCAGGAGTATCTGGTGCTAAAAGCAAGATGTCCGTTGTCAGACTCTGCAATAGCTTGAGTAATGAAGGTACTTTCACCAGAAACCATGGAACGTCCCACGGCTTTGACAAAACGTCCCAAACCAGAACCGCTGGCATTGAGCTGGGTGTTTAGACTTACATTGGGTGTGTGGTAAACCATGCTACCGCGCTGTATAAAGACTGTTTCTCCTTGGTTGAGCGATAACTCTACCAAAGGAAATTGCATTTGACTATCCATAGAAAATTTCATCAGAAATTCCTCCTTGTTTTTAATAAATATTAGCTATAAAAGTGTTTTTGCAATCTAAAAACTGAGTAAGACTATTAGGCAAATACTTTTTTTCAAGACTTCTCCGATAGTTGTCACTCCAATCACCTGAATTTCCTTAGGCGGTTTGATTCCAGTCAAGGAATTCTTTCAGGTACATAGATTTTTTTGTAAATCCAAGTTTCGCTGCTTCATTGATGCGTTGCTCGATACGATTTCACGCGCCGAATTTCTCCAGTCAAACCTAATTCTCCTACAAAACATTCCTGAGGATTGGTTGACTTGTCCTTATAGCTCGAAGCTATAGCAACCGCAACTGCCAAATCAATAGCAGGCTCATCCAATTTGACACCACCAGCAGATTTGAGATAAGCATCCTGATTTTGCAAGAGAAGACCTGCCCGCTTTTCCAAAACAGCCATAATCAGACTAGCACGATTAAAATCAAGTCCTGTCGTCGTACGCTTGGCATTTCCAAACATAGTCGGTGTTACCAAGGCCTGAACCTCGGCAAGAATAGGACGGGTTCCTTCCATGGTCACCACGATGGACGAACCAGTTGCTCCATCTAAACGTTCTTCTAGGAAAACTTGACTAGGATTGAGCACCTCAACCAAGCCACCTGATTGCATCTCAAAGATTCCAATCTCATTAGTGGAACCAAAACGGTTTTTGACTGCTCTCAAGATACGGAAGGTATGGTGGCGCTCCCCTTCAAAGTAAAGCACCGTGTCCACCATATGCTCCAACATACGCGGACCCGCCAAGGTTCCTTCCTTGGTCACATGACCGACGATAAAGATGGCGATGTTATTGGTCTTAGCCAGCTGCATGAGCTCTGCAGTTACTTCCCGCACTTGAGACACAGATCCTTGCACCCCTGAAATCTCAGGAGACATAATGGTTTGGATGGAGTCGATGATGAGAAAATCTGGCTGAATTCTCTCTACTTCTGCACGAACACTTTGCATATTGGTCTCGGCATAGAGATAAAACTCACTATCGATATCCCCCAAGCGCTCTGCACGGAGTTTGATCTGTTGAGCAGACTCCTCCCCACTGACATAGAGAACTGTTCCTACTTGAGACAGCTGGGTTGAGACTTGTAAGAGCAGAGTTGATTTCCCAATCCCTGGATCCCCACCGATAAGAACAAGACTTCCTGGTACCACTCCGCCTCCAAGCACACGGTTGAACTCCTCCATTTCAGTCTTTGTTCGATTGACATTGATGGAGGTCACTTCAGCCAGTTTCATAGGCTTGGTTTTCTCCCCTGTCAAGGACACACGCGCATTCTTGACCTCGGCAACCTCAACCTCTTCTACAAAGGAAGACCAAGATCCACAGTTTAGGACAACGTCCCCAGATATTTAGGGGAATTATATCCCACAATTTTGACATACAAATGTCGCTTTTTTCTTTGCGATGATAAACCTCTTTCTAAATCTCTATCTCACATTCAATCACTTGGCAAAAATCAATCTTCTCGTCTGGTACAAATTGGCGCATGAGCATTCCGTGAGTTACAATGATAATAGTTTTATAATTTTTTTATATTTTTCCAAAGTTCTTAAAAAAACGATGACGCATCTCCAGAGCAGTTTCATAGCGATAAGGAGAATCTTCAGATAAACCTCCTTGATGTTTTAGATAATATTCATGAGCTACCAATACACTAGTTAAATCAGAGTTAGTACCATCTAAGTCTGGACGCCACTCATGAAAAAACGGCTCTACAAATAAGTCCAATCCTGTTTCAACTGCTATATAATGGGCTGTTTCTAAAGCCCTCGTCACAGACGAGGAAATAATAATCTCTGCCTTTCCAAAACATGCAGTTTTAGCAACTTCTTTTGCCAGACTGCGACCTTTTCCTGTCAATGGTGCTAAATCACGACCAAAACCACTATAGAGTCGCGGATTTTCAAGTTTATCAAGCATACTATAATCTGGCTCTCCATGACGTACAAAGATAATCTTCATCTTAGTGCCCAGTCGATCCAAATCCACCAGTCCGCACGCCGTCTGCCTCGTCTCCATCTGCAATCAAGAAAGGTGCAAAAACAGCCTGAACTACACGTTCCCCAACTTCAAGAACAACCTCTTGGTCTGTGATATTCTTCATCTGCGCAAAAATATGCCCTTCATTTCCAGGATTTCCATAATAATCCCCATCAATAACCCCAACTGAGTTAATTAAAACCAAGCCCTTTTTACGAGGATTTGAAGAACGATCATAGAGGTAGAGAACCTCAGTCGGTTGCATATAAGCCTTGACCCCAGTTGGGACGAGGACGATTTCTCCTGAAGCAATGACTGTACGCTCCGCAACCTTTAAATCATAACCAGCCGCATGCGCTGTCTCACGCTTTGGTAGCAAATTTTCATCTGTAAAACTAGAAACTAGTTCAAAACCACGAATTTTCATAATCTTCTCTTTTCTATTATCATTTATTCTAGGCTATTTTATCTTATTTATTCGAAAAAAAGCACGAAAAATCTTCTATATAAAATAAAGAAAAGTGTCCTATCAAAAAGCAAACAATAAAATCATACCAAAAATTTAAAGATTTTTCAAATGTCCCTTATTTTTCCCTTTTTATTAACAAACTCATTCCTATTTCGCCATACTTAAACTATTTTTCTTTAAAGCACAAAAAGAGCACACAATTCACATCGCTTAGGGCTGCTGGATTCCTCCCCTGACCCGCTTCACGCAGAACTGTTGCTCCATTAGTTATTATACCACATTCCTCAAGATTTTAAAAGAGAAATTATTTTTTCCGTCGATTTCTGAAAAATTCCTGCATAATGCCTGCACATTCACTCTCTAAAATCCCTGTTTCAACCTCTACACGATGATTTAGGCGCTCATCTGTTAAGATATCGTAGAGACTGCCAGCGGCGCCAAATTTCTGGTTTTTAGCTCCATAGACCACCTTTGGGATGCGAGCTAACCCAATCGCCCCACTACACATAACGCAGGGCTCTATAGTCACAAAAAGTGTGCAATCCAACAAACGCCAGCTCTCTTCCCTTACATTAGCATTCTCTATGGCCATAATCTCCGCATGCATAACCGCACGTTGCAACTCCTCACGCGCATTGTGCCCCCGACCAATGATTTCTCCATCCTTTACAATTACACAACCAATTGGAATTTCATCATGCTCTAAAGCAATCTTCGCCTCATTTAAGGCCTCTCTCATAAATGCTTCTTTTTCTTCAACTGTATAATCCATAACTTCTCTCTTTTCCTGCTTATTATCTTTTAAAATCTCTTCCAAATATATCAGAGGTCCCTTAGCATTAATGTAATACTAACATCTGCAACTTCAAAATAATATTTTTTATCAATTCATAACTATAGTGAAATGAAAATAAAATCTGAACAAATTTACTAGAGCAGTTAAGTCAATTTCTAGCATTTTTTTAGAATTCACAGTGTACTGTTTTGTATTTGATCTACTATAATTTTACTAGTTTACTCTTTAATTTTCACTGACTATCATCAATTTCATCATTATACCATGTTTCACCACATAAAAAAAGCCACCGAATGCGGTGACTTTATAGGGAGATTATTATGAAAAAGAAAAAGTTTAGGGATATTTGTTACAACAAGTTAGGAGGACTTCTTGTAACTGTCTATAGTATAGCTGAACTATCTTAAACAAATCTTAAAAAAATCTCTTATGACCAAACACTTTCTAAAAATATTTGTTTGTTCACGACCAGGACCTACTGAGAAAGTAGAGATACGAACGCCAACCAATTCGCTAACACGACGAACATAGTTACGCGCATTCTCAGGAAGATCTTCCAAATTACGAACTCCAGTAATATCTTCTGACCAACCTGGTAACTCTTCATAGATAGGCTTGCAACGTTTCAATTGTTCAAGACTAGCTGGATAGTAGTCAATGCGTTGACCATCAAGATCATAAGCCACACAGATTTTCACTGTATCCAATCCACTCAAAACATCGATAGAGTTCAATGAAAGGTTAGTGATACCAGAAACACGACGGCTATGACGCATCACAACTGAGTCAAACCAACCTACACGACGTGGACGACCAGTTGTTGTCCCATATTCATGACCAATTTCACGGATACGCTCTCCAACTTCATCAAACAACTCAGTTGGGAAAGGACCATCACCAACGCGACTTGTGTAAGCTTTACATACACCTACAACCTTGTCAATCTTGCTTGGACCAACACCTGAACCGATCGTCACACCACCCGCAACAGGGTTTGATGACGTAACAAATGGATAAGTACCTTGGTCAATATCTAGCATGACACCTTGGGCACCTTCAAATAGAACACGTTTGCCATTATCAAGCGCATCATTTAAAATAACCGAAGTATCTGTGACATATTGCTTAATTTGTTGACCATACTCATAATATTCTTCAAAAATATCATCAATTGAAATAGGGTTACTATCGTACAATTTTTCAAACAAACGATTCTTCTCAGCAAGGTTACGTTCTAATCGCTCACGGAAAATATCTTTATCCAAAAGATCAGCGATACGAATCCCCACACGAGCAGCCTTATCCATATAAGCTGGTCCGATACCCTTGATAGTAGTACCAATCTTATTTTCACCCTTAGCTTCTTCTTGCAGACGGTCTAACTCGATGTGGTACGGCAAAATAACATGCGCACGATCAGAAATACGTAGATTATCTGTTGTAACACCTTCATCATGAAGATAGCTCAACTCTTTTACAAGTGACTTAGGATTTACAACCATCCCATTCCCAATGACAGAAATTTTTTCAGGGAAGAAAATTCCAGAAGGAATCAAGTGCAACTTAAATTTCTTTCCATCAATCACAATTGTGTGACCAGCATTATCACCACCTTGGTAACGCGCAATCACTTCTGCATTAGCTGAAAGGAAGTCTGTAATCTTCCCTTTACCTTCATCACCCCACTGGGTACCTACAACAACAACTGAAGTCATAATCTTGTCTGAGCCCTCAGGCTCTTCCTTTCTCACATACATGGCAGGAATCTCACCTGCAATTATATCTTACAATTTATTATAATAAAGATTCTCAATTTTTTTCAAGACAAAAGACCAGAAACATTAGGAATTTAGTGAACATTGAAAAATTCATATTGAAAAAAATATTGTAAAATTTTTTATCATGACAATATAAAAGTATAAAATTGTTCGGAAATAACAGTAATTACAGATTATCCTACAACATAATCATTTGACATCAATAACTGTTCAATATACAAACGGTAGCAAGCTCTATAGTGGTAAGAAAATAAAAGGATTCATAATATCAAACTTGTACCGAACTAAATAATAGAGTAAAAATCGAAGATGAAAAAAACTTCCCATTCTAAATCATTATCTACTAAATAACTATATTCCTTTTCAATAACATCATAAAAAAATCAAGATATTGTTCATAAATCTGTTCAATCATTTTATTTGACTCCATTTCTATTGATAAAATGAGTATAACAAAAAAATAGAAGAACCAGGGAAGATACTTCCATCATGTACTATAATGAATATTCAAATAAATAACAGATAAAGAAAACTAACAGATCAGGTGCACAATACTACATTTCAAAAAGATCTAAAATTTCTGTAATGAAAAAAATACTGTAGGAATTATGCTAGTATACTTTATAATCCCAATTTGTAAAAATTAAAGCTAGACAGAAAAAAACATATTTGTTAGGCTCAGATAAACTACCACATTTGTCTGAAAGGAACTAACATAAATGACCCTATACATATTACCACAAACGAACTCGTAATGATAAAGTCTTACTCTCAAGAAAACATAAAAGTTTCAGATATTGCGAACTCACTAGGAAGATCAAAACAGACAATCTACAATGGCATCAACTATCTGAAAGAGGGGCACTCCGCTTATGATTACTATAAGCGATATAAAGTCAATAAGAATCGCAGTGGCAGGAATAAAACAAGTCTTTCGCAAGCAGAAAAAGACTTTATTCAAACTCATTTAAATCTAATCTGGAGCCTTGATGTCATTAAGGGAGCTCATCCAGATAGGATTTCTTGTCCTATGAGAACTCTCTATCGACTAGCAGACCGCGGTATTTTTAAGAAAGAGGACCTCCAGAAAACCAAATAATCATAGCGAAAAACAAGGAAAACAAGCGTTTCGTAGAGATTTACGTGAGAGAGCAGACAGTTATCCTGATTTTAAGACGGAATTCGGTCATCTACAAGGGGATACAATTATGGGAGAAAAACACAAAAATGAAGTTATTACCTTAGTAGAACGCTGCTCAAAACCATCATCGCACTGAAAACCAATGGACGGAGAGCAAGTGATATTGAGGCTTCTATTAATCAATGGTTGTCTCAAGTCCCTAGCCACCTTTTTAGGTCTATAACTTTTGATTGTGGGAAAGAATTTTCTAATTGGAAATCTATTTCCAATGCGCATGACATTAAATATAGTGGATTGAAATAAGATATGAACAGAGAGATTAGGAAAGTCAAACTAATTTCTAGAAATATTTTTTTAGCAGTTGTAATGTACTGTTCTAGATTCAATCTACTATAAAACACTCAAATCTAACAAACTTATAAAAGATATTAAATATTAATAAAGAGCAAAAATTAAAAAGGATCAAGATGACCCCTGAAAGATAAAAAAAGACGTCCCTCAGAACGTC
>BNJU01001339.1_pt1 | contig 61319 bp, 76 predicted proteins | sample 8539281 | NCBI WGS metagenome assembly BNJU01 (sample SAMD00202456, study PRJDB9452) | human saliva metagenome | isolation source: human saliva | place: Japan
CCTCCCATTTAGTTTAAGTGTCTTCAATAATTCACATCTCTCTGACTTAGTCATCCATCATCAATACCATTTCCAAGACTTCAGCTTTAATTTCATAGATATTCTTTATCTATTTCTTTTGGCTTTTGGCAGTAGGAATTTTATCAAAGTAATAGCTTCTATTGAAGTTCCTTTATGATAAATAATTGTTCTTAGTCTACCATCGTCATAAAACTGTACTTGCTTTTCTAAAATGCTTCTTGAAATCTGTTTGTTTATATAAGGTGAGGATATAATTTTTCATTTTAAAACATCAAAATCTTCTATTCTATCAACTCTGTAAATAGTTGGATATTCGTCATCTCTTTTATCAAAATGTTTTCTTTATCTATATTTTTCACATGAGCTAAAAGATAAAATAAAATTCAGAGAAACATAAGTTCAACAGGATCTATAACTCTTTTACTATTTTTCCATCATTTTTATATGATTTCTATTTTCTTTTATATTTACATAAGCATCCTAAGTCCAAATATTATTGATAAAAGACTTTTCTTATGTTGTAACTCAATGTAATGAAACTTTCATTTTTAATAGATTTTGTTAACTCTAAATCATCTTCTGAACTCACATTGCTTTTGCAATTTGTCTACAATTAAAGAAAATTTCGTCTTTTAAAAACGCTCTACTAGCTAAAAAGTATTTTGAGATAACTGAAAATTTCCTTTTGATTAGTTGCTCTTATCTTCTGAATAGCAATTGATATTTCTTTTTCTTGTATATATGATAAGCTCTCGTACTTTTTATCCTCATTATGATATGAGAGTCTTTATACAGCTGTACCTCTCTTTCAACTGGTTCTAGTACTAATCATTTTCTTTAGCGTATCTTCAACATCTATCATCATCTAATAATCCTGATATAGTTTTAATAACACTCATATCTTTCATTGTTCTCGCCTCAAAACATGAATTATATCATATGTATGACAAATTTATTTCTTTAACTATACAAATTTTTTAATATTATATAATAAATATAAAAAATATACACTAATAGATAATTGAAAATAAATTTATGAGTTTCAAGAAAATAAAATATTATGAATAAACCATTAATGAAATGCACTTGACGATTATATAACAGATGTAATATACTTTTATAGGGGGGAAACTGTGTTTCTTAAAGTAAAAATTGAATGGAGGTAATGAATAGACTGAAAGGAAAAATTGCAGTTGTTACTGGAAGTGCTAGAGGTGGAAGAGCTATTGTTGAAAAGCTTGCTGCACATGGTGCAAAAATGGTTATATCTTGTGATATGGGTGAAAGTTCTTTATGAACAAACAAATATTGTATCATAGATTTTAAAATATTACTGATAGAAGCTATAAAAACATTTCGTAGATGAAGTTGAGAAAAGAATATGATAATGCTTGTAAATATGTAGGAATAACTAAAAAGATGGACTACTTGATGAGAATGACAGAAGATCAATGGGATACGGTTGTAGGCTATAAACTTAAAGGAGTTTTCAATATGCTCAGCTGTTCAAGATCTATGTTAAAAGCTAGAAAAGGATCTATTATAACTTTAGCATCTGTTGGATTGGTTTGAAATCTGGACAAACTAACTATGCTGCAACTAAAGGTGAGTAATAGCTATGTCTAAAGACTTGGGCTAAGGAATTTGGTACCCAGAAAATGTAAGAGCCTAACTGTGTTGCTCTGGTTTTGTTCAAACACCTATGACGGATGTATTACCAGAAAGAAACTATAAAGAGATATTGGATGCAACTCCACTAGGAAGATTAGGACAGAGTTGAAGATATAGCAAATGCTGTTCCTTCTTGTACAAGTGATGAATCTTGCATTCATAACAGAGAAGATTAGTTTCTGTATCATGGTGGATTGATGCTTTAATGAGTTACAATTTTAGTTTTACATGAGTGTATAAAAATTTTAAGGAGGAAAATGAGTAAAGGTTTATGTAGTTGCAGCCTAAAAGAACTGCTATCGGAGTTTTGAGGTGCTATCACCTTTCAAAACCTGGAATTGAGGGAATTAGTAGTAAAAATATTATTGAAGAAAGCAAGAATGAATCCTGCCTAATATTGATGAGAGTTATAGTAGGAAACGTTCTAAGTGCGGGATCAAGCTCAAGGAGTAGGAGACAAGTTGCTATAAAGCAAGAGTCCCTTATGAAGTTCCAGCTTATTCAATAAAATATAATCTGTGGAGTGGAATGAAATCAGTTATACTGCTTTATCTCTAACATAAAAAGCAGAGAAGCAGATCTTGTTATGCAGGAAGAACTGAATCTGTGTCAGGTGCGGGTTTCATATTACCTGGAGCAAGAGGTGGACATAAGATGGCGGATCTTACTATGAAGACCACATGATCTTAGATGCTTTGACAGATGCTTTATCATAACATCCATATGGGGAATTACTGCTGAAAATATAGCAGAAAAATGTAATATCACAAGAAGAACAAAGATGCATTTTGCATTAGATTCTCAGAAAGCTATAGCAACTGTTGATTCTGGAAGATTTAAAAAGATGAAATAGTTCAGTTGTTATACCTAACAGAGAATATCACATTTGATACAGATGAATATCCAAACAGAAAAACGATGTTGAGAAAATTAGCTAAATTAAAACCTGCTTTCAAAAGACGGTTCGGTTACTGCAGGAAATGTCGGATTAAATGACGTGGAGCTTACATTCTTATTATTAGCTTCGAAGAAAGCAGTTAAAAATACAATTTCACCATGGTTGAAATAGTTTCAACTGGTACAGGAAGAGTGAGATCCTTTCAATAATGGGTATGGGACCTGTTTCTGCAATCGAAAAAGCTTTAAAAGCTAATCTAAAATTACAAGATATGCAATTAATGGAACTTAATGAAGCATTTGCTGCTCAATCTTTAGGGAGTTATTAAAGAACTTTTGTGCAGAACACGGAGTAACTGCAGTTGGTTCAGATAAAACTAACGTAAATGGTGGAGCAGTAGCTGCTGGGACACCCAGTTGAGACTTCTGGAAACAGAATATGTTACATTAATTCATGAAATGAAGAAAGACTGGAGTAGAATACGGGACTAGCTTCTCTGTGTATGGGTGGAGGAATGAGGAACTGCTTTAGTTCTTATGTAAAATAGTTAAATTAAATAACATAGAAAGGACTATTTATGATCAATGGTCCTTTTATATCATAAAAATAGTGTTAATAAGCTTCTATCAACACTATCTTTTATCAATAATTCAAAAGGTATATCTTATATTTCAACACCATATAAGTTACTTCTTTTTAAAAGATTTCCTTCAACATCATATTCTTTATAATTACCTTCTAATTTTTCTTTTCATTGTGAAAAACATTCTTTAAAACAATTTTTCATTAGAATGATATTCTTTATAAAGATTGCTTCCATGTGTCCATCTACAAAATTTACTTCAAGTTTAATTTTTCCATTAGGAAAATATTTAATATTTTTAAGTTGTTCCATCATTAACATAAACAGTTTCTCTCTTTAAAATTCTATTAGGATAGAATTCTTTGTAATCTCCTGCTTTCTTTCCATCAACAAGATTATATTCAAATTTAATTTACCATCACTATAGAATGTTTGATATTTCCATGCTAAATTTCATTTTTATAATTTTTAGTGTTTCTTCTTCACCATTCATGTAATAAGATTTATAAATACCTTCTCTCTACTCCATTACATAATTTCTTTCCTTCTTGTACAGCTCCATTATCATGAAATTTTTACCCGTAAACCTTCTCCGTCTTTTATTGTATTGGTTATTCATGATAAGGAACCTCCTCATATAATTAAATTGTATAAATGCCTCTCTAGAGTATAACTCATATTTAAAATAATAAAGATATGTAAAAATTTTCCTCTTTTCGATATTTTTGATATAATTTCCAAATAGTAATATAAATTTAAAGTAGTAAAATTAAAATATTTCGCAAATCTATTTTATCTTTGCATTTCTATAATAAATAATCTATTAATTCCAGCTCTTAGAGCTTTAATTTTTAAATTACTTATTTTTATCACTCTAAAGTCCTCATCTGTCAATTCTTGAATTTCAGATATATCTTTATAAGTGCTGTAATCTATGTCTTTTTGGTTAACTTTGCTAATTTTTCTAATACTCTATAACCTCTTGCAGCTATCTTATTATCAAAAACACTAGAAGCTTAGTATAACTACGATACTTACATATTCTCTATATCTAATAATTCTGAGTCTGATAGGGTGTGTAAATGTCTTCTTGAGATTCTAGATTTCTGTCAGAATCATAGATGATCTTTAAGAAACTTTCTTCCTCATCATCTATATCCCAGATAAGCTCAGAAACTTGCATATTAACAAATCTACCTCTAGCACCTGAGTTCTGAGAGATATCTAGTTATTTCTTCACTAGATTCTTCTACCATTTCAAATCTTTGTAAAGTATGTGGCAACATCAAGTACTGTTACTAAATCATCTAACTCAAGTGTTAGATTATCAAGTGAACGATTTAAAACATATCTATAGCTTTCTAAAGTTTTTAAAACTTGTCCAACCTCTATGTTAACTCATCAAAGTTTTAAGTCTATATTTTAGATTTCCTTTATACAGTAACATTCTTTCTTTCTTTTCAGAAATAGCTACCAACTTCTCTTTTTAAATTGTTTGCTGCTCTTTCCAGCAGTTCTATGTCTATGTACCACTTTCTGTTGTAGTAAATGAAGTATCAGGTTGTATATGAACATTGGCATAAAAGGATTTTTGAACAATCGTCATTTATAATTATTGCACCGTCCATTTTAGATAGCTCAAATATTTTTCAGGGAGTATAATCACAGGTTGTACAAAAACCATCATCTCTAACTTTTCAACTCATCATCGCAGCCTATTACTATTAAGCTCCAATTCAGCATCTAAAATATAGTCTATCACGCTTCTCTGAGAGGCTTCCAGGAGCAACTTTAACTGTATATCCATTAAAATCTTGTTTAGTCATTTTTATTCATCCTTTCCAATAATTCATCTAAATTCTTTAAGTATATTATTTTAGCTTATACTTTTCTTCTCAATTTCTTTTCGATTTGATTCTAGGAACATACTCTCTGTAAAAGCCCTAATTTTTCGAGCTCTTTTAATCTTCTCTCTGAGACTTTTCTAGTTTTCTCCTCTTAATCCCAATTCTCCAATTGCAGCAATGGCTTATAAAACCCTTTATGACACTGACAAACAGAAAGTGAACAGCTAAATCGTGCTGCTGGATCTTCTGTTGCAAACCCTCCTGGAACATTGACAAATAGATCTTTCATGCCAAGAGGAAGATAAAGTTTTTCTCCTATCCTTTCAATTAAATTTGTATTCTATTTCTATCATAACCTTGAGACAACTCTTTTAGGAATACCTACCCACTATCTGTTATAAGTGATTGCACCTCTGAAAAAGACCTTGGTTCCTTCTAAAATAGGAACAACCATACTTCCTATATTTTTCTTCTCTTTCACTTAGAAGTATTCAGAGAATTTTTATTTCTTTCGTTCCATTTCTTCCATACTGAATACAGCAATTTCATTGGTTGATCAAATCTATCACTTCTTAGATTCTATAATAAGGTCCTTCATCACCTAAAGTTAAAAACAGCATCAACCATATGTTCAAAGTAATTTTAGGCCCTACAGCCTGCCATCTTTTGTTATATGCCCTAACAATAAAGAATGATATATTATATTTTTAGCAATTTCAACAATTTTTAGAGTACATTCTCTTATTTGCTGTAGGAGTTCCTGATATAGAATCCGCTTGGTTATACAATGTTTGTATAGAATCTGCAATAACAACTTTTTGGTTTTTGCTTACACATATTCATAGATGTTTAAAATATCCATTTCAGCCATAATATATATATGCCATCTCCAGATATTTTAATCTTTCCCTCTATATCTGTGCTGAGTTCTTCACAGAGATATATAGAACATCACCATAATCTTTATATGAGTTAGCAACTTGTAAAAAAGTAAGGTGGATTTTTCCTATTCCTGGATTACCTGTTACTAAAACAACTTCACCTTTTAGAGCCTCCACCAGTAATCATCAAATTCTTCATACTTAGTTTTTATATCTATCTTCTTTGTTGTACTCAACATCTTTAAATTCATAGACTTTTTATATCGAAAAGCTCTACTCGCAACTGAGAGCGAAGAATGTTGCTTTTTACATCTCTCGGCATTTCTTCCTTCTTCGAAAACTAGACCAGGCACCATTGTGGGACCCTTACCAGCCATTTTACACTTTTATGTCACCTCAGAACAATAATCAAACGTCTTCCTAGCACATATCTATCCTCTATATTCTTAGCTCTATTTAAAAACTTCTTCAATAGCTTTTGCCATCCACGCCTTCTAGCTTTGAGTTATAAAAAGCTAGTTCTTTAACAAAGTTGAACTTACATAGGTATATCTTTCAGATGTTGGAATAAAGACAGTATCCACTTCACCATTTGAAAGTTTTTATTGTCCTGAAGAATAAGTCATTTCCTTCTGAAAATCTTGACATCTTAAGCCCTTTTATAAGGATACCACAAGGTTTTTAGCCATAAAGTCTACCGCAAGCCTGCATGTTCATCAACTTTTATATTTTCAGAACCTTCAAAAATTTTTACTTATTAGATCTCTCTCTCATCTAAATTGAGACGACATAGTTCTTTTTAGGGTTGTCCGCTAACTTTCAACATAGTTATCTACGATAGTGCTCTTTCAATTATGTCTTGGTGTCCTTTGTAATCGGATCAAAACTACTGCAGCATATACAGCTATTTCTATTATCTCCTATATAACTCTATTATATCCTTCTTTGCACTACTACTTCCTCTACATATTCAGTAGGATGTGCTTCCATTAGTAACTTTCTTTTGTATTATCTTTTAGTTTAATGTCGTTTCTATTTTGACGTATCGTACATGTGATTTGACCTGTTCAGATTCAAGCAGATTTAAAGTATTATATCTTTATCCTGATAACAGATAACTTGTACCTTCACAACGTGAGCACTTTTTCTCTATAATAGAAACTAAAGCTCTTTTCCCTGTCTCTTGTAAATTGAGACCAATCCCAAGTGTGAGAAGTCAAAGAAGAATTTATCTCAATTTTATCTAAATATCTTTTAATTCTTCCAGAATCTATCAGAAATCAAATCTATAAAATCTATAATAATAATACCTGCTAAATTTCTTAATTTAATGTCAATAGCTATCTCTTTACAGGCTTCTAAGTTTGTATTAAAATCAAAATTTTGTGAACTTTTGATTTCCTGTATTCTGCCTGTATTTACATCTATACTGACTAAAAGCTTCAGTCCAATTACTGTCAGGCTCACTTTTCTAAATAGACCTTTCTATCTATAGCTCTTTTTATTTGGTATCTATCTTATAATAAGATATCTTCATCTTTAAAGTATAATGTGATGAGTAATATTTTCTTCTAAAAGTACTTTATTTTGTTAAAAACTGTCCTCGTCTCATCTATTATAAATTCATCTATATCTTCATCTAATGAAAGTTAGAGAGCTTTTTAGAATACTATTATTATCATAGAGTAAGGTAGTATTTTTCTTTAAAATCTGTTGATTGTCAATCTCTAATTTTTATATTCTGCAATAAAGTCTCAGGAGTTTCTCCACAGTTAGTTCTGTATAAGTCCCTTATCTATATTTAAAAATGTATCTTTAGGTAACTATTTCTAAATCTTCAATGAGTGAGAGAGGTGAATTTGGAAGAAGGACTAAATTTTCTCCATTTATAGAATAATCAAGGTAAACGAGCTCCTTTTCATCTCAGCCCTCTGTTTCAACTAGACTATCAAACTATCAGAAATATTAAATTCTGGGATATATTTTCAGCATTCTTTTCTAAACCTATATCAACAAAAATGTATCTCCTTATTTAAAATATCTACAATTTTTCCTTATAGATATTTCCTGAAGTTTCTTTCTTTCTCTCTTTCAATATATATTTCTTCTAGTTTTGTTATCTTCAAGTAAGGCAAGTTTAGCCTCATATGTATTTTTAGATAAAATCGAGGCATTTGCTCATTCAACTCTCCCGCTAATATCTCTTTTCTTTCATATGAATTTATATATAAGTTCATTTATAGCTAAATTATTGTTTATTGTTATTTTTAAAAGTTGGGATAGAAAAGTGTACTAGCTTTCTGTCCCACTATCTTTGAATATATCATTGACTTCTATATCTAGCTTTTCTCTTTTCTGTAAATCTTAGATGAAAATTAAAATATATTTTATTTTCTCTATAAAGTCTCTAAATGCTGGATGAAAAGGACCTGAGATGATAACTCCATCAGCTGTTAAATCCTCGAGCTGGTTGAAGTCCTACTCTCTTATTACATTTACTCTTTTTAATTCTAATAATGAGTAGATAGGAACTATTCTATCAACAGACTTCTTCTAAAAGTCAAAAGAATCATAAAAGATATACATAAACTCAAGCTCTGTTCCCTTTATTACAGAGTTGGATATTCTGCAATATCAAGTTTAAATCTAAAACTTTTACAGCATTAAGATCACTTTTGAAGTCTGACTTAGGTAAACCTACCATAAGTTGGACTCCAAGAGTGAAATATATATATTAGGTCACTAAAGATACCAATTTCATAATTATAATGTCTGCCTGTGGCTTTTAAAACCTCATCATCTAATGATTGTATACCTAATTCAATGGTTTTACTACCATATAATTGAGTTAGATTTCATCATCTATACATTCAGGTCTAGTTGATATTCTTACTCCCCTACATCTGCATTGTCTATATATTTTTAACAACTTCTAGATATTGTTTTTGTAGTTCCATTGATATACGAGTAAAAGTTCACTCAAAAATGCCACCTCTTTAATGGATTTTTGGAAGAGAGTTCAATAATATCTATAATATTTTTAAATCATCTAAGACTAACATCAGTTTCTCTTCCATTTATCTGATTTACCCAAAAATACCTGACATTTAGACGACAAAATGACTAATAAACACAGGAATATTATAATGCTTCATGGTATTTAACTCTAACTTTTACCACACAAGGCCTTAGCTGATAATTGTTCAGCTTTCTTTTCTTAGCTTATTAGCACTTTTCTTTATATTTTACCTACAACTTGAATTTAAATTCTTTCATATGGTCAGGCTTTCTTTTCTCAGAGATAAAGATTCATATGTAGAACAGTTTGGAAAATTCTTTTGTACACTGTTGTGAGATGACTTTCAAAATCTAAAAATATCTTCATCTTCTTCTATGAGGTTATATATTGCTCCTGTGACCTGGAGACAAAGCTTCATCTTCTAAAATTAGAGTCCATATATACAGCACCTATTACTAGACTTCAAATGCATCTAGTATAGATTCTCTATTTCTACCACCAGATAAGTTTCTCCCTTACTTAGCATTAAAAACTTTCTAAGCCTATTTGACGGATGTTTTTGCAAGTATGGGTTCCGCTAACTATCTAGCTTTTAATTTAGCTGTAAGTACTTTAGAAGCTGCTCTTATAATTTCTATATAAATACTCGTAACAATGAGGATCTAGAACTGCATCACCTAGCAGTTCTAGTCTTTCGTATTTTGATTTTTATATTCTCGTTTCCTAGTGATTTATGAAGAGCAGTTTTTAATAAATTTCGTATTATAAGTAATAATTTTAGTTTATGTTCTAAATCTAATAGATTTTTCATTCTCTTCCTCTTTTTATTTTTCAAATTTTTCCTTAACTATAACAGATTATGTCACGCATCTAAAACAGAGAGTTAGACATAGCCTTTTAACATCTGTTTTTATAAGCTTGATGGTGAGGAACATGGTTTAAATCACATTCTTTAACTTCAGTTTCCTGTATGGTGATTGTTGGAGATTACTCCATCAGCTATAGCTTTTACTGTATGTGACTCCTGTCATATCAGCAGCACCTAGACCATGTCTCCTGTTGCTCCCTTAGTTGAAGATATGTATAAATCTTTAGCTTATCACCAAATAAAGCTTTAATAGCTCTTGTTTCTACAACATCATTTGTAAGAGGTAAAGTTCCATGAGCATTGATGTATGTAGCGTCGTCGAGATGAAATTAGCGCCTCTTTGAAAGCTATTCTCACAGCTTTGCCAGCTCCTCTCTCTGTTTTCCTGACGTGCGAGTGATTACTGGTTTTGCATCACAAGTTTCTCTATCCAGCCATTTCTGCATAGATTTTTGCTCCTCTAGCTAAGAGAGCACTTTTCTAATTCTTCACAATATCAAAATTCCTGCTAACCTTCTCGTACAAATCCATCTCTATCTTTTGAGAATGGGTCTTGATGCTCTAGGAGTTTCATTTCTTGTTGAAAAGCTTTCGTGTTTGCAAATGGTTATCACTTTGAGAATTAGATTCTCTTGGCCTGTTCGCTCCAACTATCTGTAGCTTAGCTCTACCATGTCACGATTAAAGATCCAAATCCATCTCGTATTGAGTGAGTTCAGATGCACAAGCAGTTACTACTGATTTATTGGGCACTTTTGCTGCATAGTACATGCTGGCTACTCTCCAGCAGCCCTTATTTTCAATCCATAGAAACTGAATTGTGAATGGAGATATTCTTTTGTAGCCTTTCCCGATTGCATAGTTCCATGTTGTTCTTCGTTATTTCTATTCACCAACACCAGAAGATACTAGAACTCCAGCATCATCTGCATTGGTTTCGTCTATTTTAAAAGTTAAGCGTCATCTAGTGCCATTTTGTAGCTACTAAAAGCAAATTTAGGTATTTCTGAGCTAGTAACTTCTCTATTCCATAGTCGTAGGTTCAAAACCTTTAACTTCTCCAGCTATTATTCTAACTGGATTGATCTGTGCAACAGTATCATAAGGATGTTATTAGATCTCTTCCGGTTTCTCCAGCTATAAGTTTCATTCCAACTTTCTTCTAAACCTATTCCTAATGATGAGATAAAGTCCTAAATGCCTGTTGCATCAACTGGTCATTGTTCCTCTATCATCATCATATATATTTCATGTAGAAAACGGGATATAAATAAATATACCCGCGATGACACTGTTCCTGATGCAGAACATTATTCTTATCTTGGCCTTCTGTAGCAGTGCTAACATCTTGAACAGTTTAAATCCAGCTTCAGTATCAAGGAATTTCCTCAAATTCTTCTTCAAAAGACATTATTGTTCAACAGTATCTAAGAGATCTGCTCCTACGTCTATCTACGAGATTTGATTCAGGTTTAACAGGTCGTTCAGCTCTGTGTTCTAACTGTCTCTTACTTTTATCTAACATATTCTTTCACTCCCTTGACATTTAAACTTATACGTTAACCCATACTACTATTTGGTATTATTAGCTGTCAAATAAAATTAAATTATTTCAATATTTTCTACTTCAATTTCTTTATCAATAATAGAGGTCAGCTAAAAAGCTTTACGAATACTCATCATGTTTGCGTAGCTCCTAAAGCTTTTAGCTTATTAATAGTGTCACACCTTAACAGGTCAAAAGCTTTGTTTTATAAATTTCTTCCTTTTACTTCAGCATCTGTTTCCTAAAAGTTCAGCAATAGTATTTTGCAACCCTATTTTAACATCAGCTATACTGAGAGTTATAATTTTGAGCTTCAACTTTTAATTGTTCCTGCTTCTTTTCATAAGTGATAGGTAGAGTGCTGATACTGCCTGAGTAATGCAAAGCTCTTTTAGCTCCTGCATCTTAAAGCTTAACACAAGCTTTTCTGCAGCTTCTTTTCTGGCATGTACTGGTTTGAAAGTTAGGTTTCACGTTGAGGTTGCTGCTTCTTCAGCTCCATCAACGACTTTGAAAAGCTTCTTTTATCTTTTCGATCATGCCTAGGAGCAGCTGCTCATACGCTTTGCATTTTCTTTTTCATACAGCTTCTTTCGTATTCTTCCCTCTCTTGCAGCAGCTCAGTTTGACTGCATCTTGCTACAGAAGATAGTCAGCTCCTCCAAAGCAGCAAATTCAACAGATGTCCTGCAACATAGTCAGGTTTTACTCACTGTTTTCTGCTTTTAGAAGTTCAGGTGAAAACTAAAGCTTAAAGCTAACTATTGCTGGTTGAGTGTAGTCTGATTACTCTTTCAATAAATCTTCCAGGACCTTCAAACACCAACTAGTCTGTGTCTGAGAGAGAGAAAATTTTGTCAAATGGTGCTTTTGCTTTGGAGATTGTTTCATTATAATTCTTTGCATACGACAAATTTGAGTTCCTTGTACCTAGGGATAAACAGCAATTTTCATCCATTACCTCCATTAATTAAAATTTCATAACTAAAAGCCCATTTTATAATAAGCTGAGCCGTGGAGTTGATCACCACCACCACCAAGCAGTTAGAGCAACATTGCTCCTTACCTTTTTAACTAGTCCTCTGCGGCTTCACCTAAAGCGACATCTGCAAAGCGGATGAAGTACTGTCCATCTACTTAAGTTCTGTGGGAACTTTTCAATGGGTATCATCTCTTTGCAGCTGGTTCTATAATTCTTGGGTGTGATCTGTGCAGGAACACCATAGTCGTTCACTGTATCTAATTGAAACTTTTCAGCGTCAAAGCGTGGCCTATGGGTAAATGTTTGCAACAAAGTTGACGCATCGCATGCCCTTCCTTAGCACGGTACCTCTCTTTATGGTTTCAGACGTCATCATTAGGTTTTGCTATCTCGGCGAGAATCTTGCCAGGGATGTATCGTCTTCACCTTCAGCTCTGTTGAAAGTATAGGAAACCATGGCTATATCTCCTTCTGGCAACATAGCTTCTTGGCTCTGTCTCAAAAGTACAAGTATTTTCTATTTTGCATATCTGTGTATTCTTGATAGTTTTCTGCACGATGCTCAGGCTGTGCCGTGCATAAGTACACTGAGTTTAACCATTGGATGTCCAGCTGGTCCGCTAAAATAAAACCATAGCCCACAAGCACCATTACAGGGTCAAAACAAGATATTTGTTAATCTGTGTGTGTGTTCAGTACGATACAAGCCAGCTCCGTGCAGGCTAGTAATCCAGGAGGTAACTGTTTGCTAGGATAGTAAATCTATATCCTCTTTTAATAGCACTTTTCTCTAGCTTTTAAAGAAGCTTCACAAGCTAAATCAGAAGTTGCTTCGTTCTTTGTGTAAATCTTCTTTCGTTATTCCTGTTCTGGTTCTAATCCACTCATCCGCTAGTATCTATAATTTTTCAAAATCAAAGTTTAGCAAATACGTTTTCCTGGGGCATAGAGTACCCTATACCTTTTATCGATGCTTTGCATTGTTATTCTACCTCCATAGTCTTTTCTTGAACTCTTCAATAAAATTTAGTTCTATAAATTTACTAGCACTTGCCAAAGGCGTTCATGTATCTACCTACTATCAAATTTCCATGTGCCTTTTCAAAGAAAGCTCTGCTTAATCCTAAAATATTGCTCCTGCCATATTCCAGCAGCTTCTGTCTTTGCTTTCTTCGCAAGCATCCTAACTCCATATTAGCTGGTCTCCTATTTTGAAATCAACTCCATTACAGCTTCTTTCAACTACACCGTCAGTACACTTAACACCTTTAGAATGTTTAGAAAAGTACATTTCCTGTATAACCATCTGTTACAACGTCATCTACTTCTCCGTCAAACATTCTTTTGTACTTTCAATATTTCGCTTGAAAATCAATATCTTTATTTTGTTTTACATAGTCTGAACTAAGTTTCTCTTGTAAGTTCATTTCCTTTTGTTTCTTCTTCACCAATGACTCAGAGAGAGCTCCTTTGGTAGTTTCTTATTTCATATTTACATGTGTTTGCAGACCCATAGTAACATGGAGTGATTTCCGAAAATTCTGGTTTAGAATCAAGAATTGGCACCTAAATCTGAAATAAAGTTCCTTGATCTTTTTGTTAGGACCGAGACTGCTATTGCTGGTCGTAAACTAGCTTTAATTCTTTTCCTAATCGTAATTGTTCTTTGCCATAGTAATGCCTGCTGTTTCACACAAGAAACGGAAGCTTGAGGCCACTTTATGTCTTTTACTAAATCTATGCAGACATTCATGGGTGAATCCTTTTTGCTCATCACTGCTTTAGGGATCACATCTGTCATTCTATAATTTCATCTGGCCATTTAATTTCAATCCGTTTAGTATCACGTATATTTTCATTCTTCGCTTTGTGCTTTCGTTTTCCCAACTATAACTTCTAGGTTTTCCAATTTCATTAAAACTAACAGCTCCTTTAACAGTTGATATAGAGCAAAATCCACTCACTAGCATCTCATGCTACTCATTTTTAACCCTCACGTAGTTTATATCAACATATTATATCATAAAAGTTCATTATTGTATAAAATTATATGTTTTTAATTATATAATATGAAATAAATAGCAAAAATAAGTTGCTAAATAGTTTATGAATTTTAAATAGATGCTATACTTATTAAAACAAACATTATATAATAAAAGGAGTATTCTATGAAAAGAAAAGTTATTTTTTATTTTTTCTCATTATAATTTTTCCTTTATGCTTTTTGCAGAAAGTTTCCACAAAAGAAAGCAAAAATCTATCCCAAATGAAAAGTTAAAAAGATGAGAAATGGTTCAAATTTTATAGCTAAAGGAGATTTGGAATAAAGATAATCTTGAAGATGTTGCTATAATTATTGAAAACATATATCAGATGATATCTTTGGTCCTAATGAATTAAATTTAAACCCAAGAATATCTTTTAATCCTATTGAAAGAGATGGAACTTATAGTTTAGTAGCTAAAAATGATAAAGTGTTTTATACAAAGTGAAGGAAGGAAGAATGCCCAGCTCTTATGGATACTTTATCTGATATTGTATAAAAGAAAAATGTTTCTAAAAATAACTTAATTATTTTTATGAGTGCTGGAAGTTGGATACTTTCTGCAATACTATATATATTTAGATTCAAAAATAATGTTTTGAACTTATTGGATATGAAAGTGATTCATATATGGAAATAGTGGAGTGATAAGTATTAATCTTTTCAACAAACAAGTAAAATCTACTAGCTGGTGGAAATATGTTTTGAAGACAAAAGATATAAAAGACAAATGGACATAAAAATTTGAAAAGAAATATATTAGATGAGATGACAAGAAGGTACAATGGATGAAATATTAGATACTATTTATTATATAGAGCAGGGCTGTTGCATAATATATCTTGATGCGTATGATGAGTAACATTATTTACTATATTACAACAGCCCCTTATTGTCTGCCTACTTTCAACATATTCGTTGGTTCTTGATGTCATTTCTGATCCATTCCTTGTTCAGCGAATAAAGGAACTTGAACTTCGATCTATATATTGATTCCTAGCAGGTTTCATAGCTTTTCCTGAGTATCTCCTCTTAGTCCTGGTTCAGTATAGGTTACTTCTCTCAACGAAAAGTGGGTAATTCAACTGCAACAGCTGTTGATTCGTAGTAAACAACATCTAAAAGGCATTTCTTCTTCAAGATAGTTTAAAGCATCTCCTAAATCTTCACCTTTAGTTCAATTTCTTCCCAAGTTTCTGGATTAGAGAATATATAAGAATCTCCATTTTGGTAAAGTAATAGCGTTTTACCTTATCTAATTTGATATCATCCATTTTATCATCTGCTTTTATAAACAGCATTCGATATGTTTCCAGATATTAAGTTTTTCATTTTAAACTTAACGACAGCACATTTCTTCCTGATTTGTTATATTCAGCCTTTCAATACTCAAATGGGGCTCGTTTCCAATTTTAATTGTACTTCCCGCTCTTAATTCTTAGTGCACCATTACATTTTCCTCTATATTTTTCAATAAAAATTTATTAATTTGTCTCATTAAATTACAATTTTTATCAAATAATCAGCATATTTTCTCATTGTATATTTTTATCTCATCAAGATTTTTCAAAAATATGAAAAATCATCTTTGTTTATATTATGAGTAATAAAAGTTTCTTTCAACTCTTTATTATTAGGACAATACTTCTCTAAACTTTCTAACTTTATAATATGTGCATTTCTCATCTTGAGGATAGATATGCCATAGGAAAGGTTTACCTAAAAAGCTAAAAGCTCTCTAAAGCTATCTTCACCTCTTACTAGATTAATATCACAGAGTGCTAAAGTTCTTCATATTTATCATATGTAGGTAATTTCACGGCTTTTATTTTATCATAATAATCATTACTATCAAAAATATTTTATAAAATTTTTGAGTCACTAATAATAATAAAAGTACTTTTATCTAGCTTTGCAAAGTTTTTAAAAATTATCAAAGTTCTCTCGTGAAGAAAACTGAGATAATTAAATCGTATTTTTCATCAATATTAAATTGTTTTTAAATAATATTCTCTATTTTTCTGAACTTTATTTTCTATCTAGAAATTCTTTATCTAAAGATTATACCTCCACTTTCCGAAAGTCCTGGTATGATATTTTTCAGATTTCCACCTAAAAATGATTCTTGAAGATGAAAAGTCATCTACCCAATCTTCTGAAGAAAAATATTCTAAATTAATCATAAGTCTAGAAGTCTTTAAAAGCTTTGTCCATATATATTTCAGGATATTGCACAGGCAAAGGTTTCTATAATCAAATCAGCAGGAGATTCTATTTCTATCTACATCCTTTATAATCGATTACAATAATATCATCATTTTTTCTTTGATAGATTTAATTCTTCAGTTTGATTGATGATAAATCTTAACTCTTTATTTGGATAGATTCTTTTAAGCTCTCTAGCCAATCTGAAGCTACACCTACATCCCCATAATTGTCAATTACTTCACTAAAAATATCTATATTATCTATTAGCATTATTTCTTGTCTTTCTTGTTTAACTCTTTTAGTGTAGTTACACTAGTTTTCAGTACTTTTTGTACCTAGTGGTGTTAATTTCAAATGTAGTTGTTGAGCCAGTAACTTCATTTTTCCAGTTTTTACTTGAGTTTTATCTTCTACTGCTTTTGTTGTATTAGTTGAGTTATCAGTAGTTTTTCTAACTGATTAGATTTGTTACTATTAGTATGGCTGTAATCACTTGTTTTAGTTTCAATCTTTTAGTTTCTGTAGAGATTTTCTTTTTCAACGAAACACCTGTTCTACTGAAACTCACTGCTACCACCTAAGACCAAATCCGTTCCAAGTCCTAAAAGATGCTGTACAGGCAGTTGCTAAAATAATGTGATGAAATCAGAATTAAATTCTTTTTCATTTTATACCCCTCTAAATAATATCTTCAAATTAACTTTCTTTTACTTCACCTAATGCTAAACCATCTAGACTTTAATTTAGCAAAAGTAGTTCTCGTAAAAATAGTAACCTTTATGTTTACAGCTTCTAACATACCTGATGAAATTTTCCTTCTTTAATAGTCAAGTAAATTTTAGTATCGAGATATTTTTCAACTTTAGCTGGAAGAGTGATATGAGTTTCCTATATCAACTCCTTCTTCCAACTTTAAAATATCTTCTTGTGAAATATTATTTTCTATCTACATAATAAGTCTTATCTACATGATTTTTAGGAAAGTAATTTATGATTAAGCTTTCCATCATTTGTAAGTAAAGTAAACCTTCAGTGTCTTTATCTAGTCTTCCAACAGGGGCTAAATCTTTTCTTATAACCCATTCAGGAAGTAAGTCCATAACAGTTGCTTCTCTTATATCTTCAGTTTGCTGTTATATAACCAGCTTTTTTATTCATAATATAATATCTAAATTCTTTATATTCTAATCTTTCGCCATTATACTCGATTACATCAGAATATTCATCTATTATCCTTAGCTGAAATATCATAAGAGCCATTAACTGTTTTCTTTTTGCAGAAATGATTTTCTGACTTCTTTCTACTTCCATACCACATTCTACTAAAAATCTGTCTAATCTCATTAGTCTTCTACCCTTTTACCATTTTTATATTCATAGTGTTCAGCTATACCATCATTAAATATGTATATAGCAGGTCATTCTAAAGACACTATCTATATGGCAACTTCTTCTCTTTCACCATTAGCAAAAAGTAGATAAGACTGCCCATTTTTCTTTCTCATTATTTCCATGAGAAAGAAGTCTTCTTTATCTCCATTAGCATAGAATTTTTGAGCTTCTCCATATCTTTTACCATTGACATCAGATTAAATTCTGTTTATCACCATTAGCTAAGTACTCAATAGCAGGTGCATTCATAATAGCATGTGAATAAACTCTATTTTTCTTCCATCTTGATATTCAATAAGACCATTTTAGTATTTAGATAGTGTCTTTACCTAACATATCTTTAAAAGTAGCTGTATATTCTTCAGCTATATTATTAAGCTTTTAAGTCATAGATCATCATTTGCCAATTAATTCTTTCTCCAAAACTTCCTTACCATCATTAAAAGAATTTTTCAGTTATCTTATTATCATTCATTTCAACTACTAAAGTTTCATTCTCATTGTTAATAGATTTAAAATTATAGATTTTCTTTCCTCGAATTTTTATCATATAATCTTTTTATAGAAAAGGTCTTACATCATCTAAAACATAGTCTTTTTGCTATTTCACTAATGATTAAATTATTCCAACTTTCTTTAGAATTAACTTCTTCAGGTTTAGTAGTTTCCTCAGTTTTTGATTTCTTCTTTTGAGTTTCTTCTTTCTTATCTTCACTTGTTCACCAAATTAAATAGATTTTTACTTCATTAATCTTTTTCTCTTTGATAATTTTGTGGTAAAACTGAATAACAAAACTAACAGTAAAGCAACAAAAATCGAAACTAATGAAAGAATAAGAAATTGTTTAAAGTCCTCTGCTTTCCATTCTCTATCGATCTCCATTAGTTGAAGGGCAAAAGTCTCTGATTTCTGTTCAAGCTTTATTTAAAAGTAAAATAAGTTACAAAAGCTAGAGCTAATGAAATTAAATAAAAGTAAAATCTTAAAGATGAAACAGATATATTTCTTCACTTCTCCACCAGGTAATTTAACAAAATAGAATAATATAGAAGATAACTAAAAATATTGCATTTCCTATAATAGAATATAGTAAAATATTTTTATTTTCTAATTACACTTGAATATATTAAAGAGTCCGCTAAAAGCTATAAATAAAAATACCAGAGAATAATAAAATAGCTTGAGTATTTTAACTTCTTTGCTGAAAATCAGCTAGAGATACCTGAACCTTTAAAAACCTATAGAATAACTTCCAAAAATTGGAATTGACAGAAAAACTGCAAAAGAAAGAAAAGTATTTTAGTATGCTATAACTCCTCCAATAATACCAAATAAATTTCTCACTTCATGAGGAATATTATTAATAAGTTCAGTTTGCTTTATTTTTAAATCTTCAGTTCCTTTTTAAAAACTTTCTTTATCTTTAAAGTTAGACATAGTTGAGTTCATAGTAGCTTTAAAATCAAATTCTTCTTTTACAGGAATATAAGTAGTAAAGCCTCACTTCATTTAAAGTTGAAGATACATCCTTCATTTTCTTTCAGCTAAGAATAACTAAATTATCTTTTTAATTCATTAACTTTGTTTTTATAGTTTCAGTTACAGCAGATTGAATACTTTCTTCAGAATCAGCTGTACTGTTAACCCTTCGAAAATCTGGAAAAGTAATTAAAAATTTACCATCTTCTAAAGCCTTCATTACTATAATATAATTTGTCATTGACATTGATTTCCTCCTCCTTTTTTACAGATTTCTAAATTAATTGTAGAATCGTTTAAAGAACTTTAAAATTCTATATCCACTGAAATCACTGCTACAGATGTGCATATAGTATAAATTTAATAGATTCCAACTGATAAATAAGCATTTGTCATAGCTGTTATGAAAAACTAGAAAGATAACAAAAGCAAAGTTCCTAAAATTCCAAAGTGTAGATATTTGTAAAATTTTCATATCTCTATTTAGACTAGCATATATATTTGCTCCTGCAAAGCTAAGAATGCCAGACCAAAAAGCATATAAAGAGCATTCATTTTGGAAAAAGTTAGCTCCCCTCCACCAAAACAAAAATCCAGTAATAGTGTATACAGGAACAATAATGTATTAGAATAGCTAGAATAGCTCCCCTATTCCTAAAAATGTTCTTTTTCGCTTCAGGAACAGATTTCTTAATATCTTTATTGATAAAGTTATCAACTTTATTTGATACATCTTTTAAAGTTTCATTATCTTTTAAAAGTATTAAAAGAAGAGTTTCTGTTACTAGGGATATAAGTAGTGAATTCACCTTCTTGTAAATTTTTAGAAACTTCTGTTATTAGGGTTCAGGAGCTTCTATATTAGAATTTTTAATTCAGCTAACTTAGACTTTATAGCCTTTTGCTGCAATATTTTGCATATTTTCTTCTGAATCAGCTGTGGTTGTTAGTCCTTCAAAATCTGGAAAGATAATAAAAATTGTGTTATCTTCTAAATATTTTGCCACTGCGATATAGTTTTTGTTGTCATAATAAGCCTCCAATTAAAAAGTTATTAACATTGTCATTATATCAAATTTTTATCTGTTTTATAGCCTTTTATTTGTATTAATGTCTGACATAAAATCTTTTTCTTGCTTTTTCCATCCATTTATCTTGTGAGATCATTTGCTTTTCCAACTGCAACAAAATCTAATAAATTATTTTCAACAAGCCAACTAGCTGACTTTCTTTTATTTACTCACCCCTATAACAGGGAATTTTTACATGTTTTATTTCTGTTCCCATATAGATTATCCAATCTAAAGGAAAATTCTCAGGAAAAGTTACTTATTTTTTATGCCTTTTATATTCAGGATTAGGAACACCACTTGAAACATGTAATATATCTAAACCATAAGATTCTAGTTCTTTAGCATTTTCTATACCATCTTCAGTTCGGGCTCATTTCCACCCATTCTATAACCCAAGAATGATTATCATCAAATAAATACCTAGTATTCTCTATTAATTTTCTTGAAAAATAAAGTCTTTCTCCATATTTGTCTGTTCTTTTATTCCAAAGTTTAGAATTAAGTTGAAGATTAAATAAGTATGAGCTCCATGAATTTCTATTCCATCAAAGCACATTTTTAGCTCTAATAAAAAGCCTCTTCAAAAAGTTTTAAAATTCTATCTAGTTCTTCTTCAGGAACTTCTGCTATTTGTATCTTTAAAACCAGCATGGGATGAATCTAGTATCATACAAGGTACATCATATTTATGAATTTCATTAGCCACCTTAGTAAGTCCTTCAATAAAAGCTATCATTCCAAATTCCAATTTGATTTTTTCTCTTAATTTTCCATTTTCTTCAACTGCTGAAGCTTCAGCAATTATAAGTCCTCACACTTCTAGCTATCATACCGTACCAATCAATTAAAATCTTCAGTGACACTAGCCATCATCTTTTAACAGAGAAAAATCTAACCATAGGGGCAGAACTATTCTATTTTTATATGAATATTTTTATTTTAAAATCTGTAAAAATATTAATTTTTCCATATACTTCCTTTTAAAAATATAATAAAGTAATAAGCCAGCTAGTCCTGACGAGATAATTAAAGTGATGCTTCTATCTTAAAGAATAAGTCCACTCATCAGAACAGAGGCAAATATTATATATGATCTGTAGTCTATGAAAATTATCTTTAACAAAAAGAGCAACAGCTGCTGCTAAAATAAGTCCTACAACAGTAATTCTTAGAGCTGCAAAAGTTCTTTTTACAACAGGAAGATTACTAAATAAGAATACAACAATAATAGTCATTATTATTATGAGACGGTAGAACAACACTAAAAGTTGCAATGGTTGAGCCCTATAGTTTGTGCAATTCTATAGCCTACATGAGTTGCTAAATTTATTGATATAGGCCTGGGTTATCTGGAAACAGCAACAATCTCGATAACTCACTGAAAAGTTTATCCACTTTATTTACATCAACAACTTCATGTTGCATAAGAGGAGTATTGCATAACCTCCACCAAAACTAAAAAGTCAACTTTAAAAATACTAAAAATAATTTTTAAATATGTCATTGGAAATCATCTTCTTTTCTTTTTGCTTTTTCTTTAAATAAAAATAGATATTTCCTAATATCATAGTACGATTATTATAATGACTAGGAGAAACTCCTAAATATCTAATTAATACAGCAATTATAATAGGAAAAATAAAAGGTATATCTATTTATATTAGCAGATTTTTGCTATTCTGTACACAGAAATTAATATAAGAGCTGCAATAGCTGGTTTATACCATTAAAAAATAGCAACAACTATAGGGTAATTTCAATAGCTAATAAAATTTGACTTAAAAACAGTACTATAAAAAGAAGGTAGAACAGCTCCTAGCATTCCCTGCAAACATTCCTAAAAATCCTGCTATTTTTATATCCAGTTATAAGAGATATATTTACAGCAAGAACTCCAGGAATAGATTGTGCAATAGCCATTCCATCTACAAATTCTTCTTTCTCTAACCAATGTTTACTATTTCATCTTCTATCAGAGAAAGCATAGCATAGCCTCCTCCGATAGTAAAAGCTCTATTTTAAAAATAGGATAAAAAAATATCTATAATCTTATTTTTCTTCATCTTTAGCCTTCTTTTAAATCTAAAAATAACTTCTTTTAAAATATCATAAGCTAGTTCTATTTTTACTCTTTTTGATTTATAACAGTAGAACTTCTATCTTTTCTTATGATTTCTATACTATTAGTATCTGTTCCCATAGTTGAAGCATTATTTGCAACTATCATATCAAGATTTTTCTTCTCTAATTTCTTTAAAGCATTCTCAATGATATTATTAGTTTCTGCTGCAAACCAACAATAATTGATTTTCTTTTCTTCTTTCCCATTTCAAATAGAATATCAGGATTTCTAACTAGTTCTATTGTTAAATTTAAATCAGATTTTTAATATCTTGATATTCTTTGGGTCTGTAGTCTGCAACAGCAGCACAAGCTATAAAAATATCAGTATCTTTAAACTTTTCATCCACCTTTTCCTTTACATATGAATTGCAGAATCAACAGAAATGAATTCTTTAAGTCCATCAGGAACATTAAGATTTGTAGGTCCACTTACCAAAGTTACTTCAGCTCTAAATCAACAGCAGCTTGAGCAAGTAGATATCCCATTTTTCCCACTTGAGTTTATTTGAAAGATATCTTATGGGATCTATATCTTCTCTTGTTCTACCACTTGTGATAAGAAGTTTTTTACCTTTTTAGAGCATCTCTAAAATTATCAATTTTAGAAGCTAAGTTATATCTTTCAATTATATCAACAATTTCTTCAGGTTCTTTCATTCTGCCTTTAGCTTCATAGTTACAAGCTAGTAGACCTTCATTTGTATCTATAAATCTATAACCATAAGTTTTTAATTTATCTATATTTTTCATTAAGAATAGGATTTTCATACATATTTACATTCATTGCAAGAGCAAAAATACTGGCTTTTCTCAATGAAACAGCTGAAAGAATTGTTGAAAAGCATATCATCAGCAATTCCATTAGCAACTTTTCCAATTATATTATATGTTGCAGGTGCAATCAAACTATATCTGCCCAATCAGCAAGAGAAATATGTCTACTTCATAGTGAGGATTTTTATCCACATATCAACATAGACTCTATTTTTGAAAGAGTCTCAAGAGTTAAAGGACCTATTATATTTGTAGCATTTTCTGTCATGACTACTTTTTACATTGTATCCCTTCTTCTTTAGAAGAGATACTATGCTTGCAGATTTAAATGCAGCAATTCCTCCTGTAACTCCTACTAAAAATGTTTTTCATCTTCTTCTCCCTTATAATAATTATCTCTTTGCGATGAGATTCTTCAATTTCAGAAATATCAAAAACCTTGAGATTTTAAAGCCATGAAATCAAAATTTCGCTATATCATCTAAATATTCAAGATACAAGTCAGAAAATATAGTCATTAATTTTTCTTGATTTAGAGTATAATTAGAGAGCTCTTCACCTTTATTTATAAGAGTTGTAATAGACCATTCCATTTGTCCATTTTTAAAATCTATAAATCTTTGTTTTGCTTTGTTAGCATTTTTTACTTCTTTGCTCATATTATCAAAAATTTCTTCATTTAATTCATCAACAAAAATTTATTATTTTCATTTAGGAATTTTATTACTTCTTCAAATTTCTTTTCAGAATAAAAAATGTTTTAAATCAACTCTATATTTATATGATTTTTCAGTATCTAAATTATATGAATCTAAAATACTTCTATATTTTTAGCAACTTCAATATTATGTTTAAAATTTTTCTCAAAAATTTCTAATTGTTTACTACTAATTCTAGTACTCTTTTTCTTTGTAACTTCTTCAAGTTGAGCTGTTAAATAAGAAATTTCATCATCTTTTTATCTTTAAATAATTTTTGTAAATCTTCTATCTGTTTTTAAATACTTATCTTCTTTTTCTTTAAAAAGTAAATCGCCTAAACCCATTAAACTCCTCCTTGAGATTTATCAAAATTTTCAATAGATTATATCACAAAACAAAAATAAAAACTATTTACTTTTTGTAAAAAAACCCTCTCCCTATATTTTGATATTGGATATGCCCATTGTAATAAGAATACAGCAGAAAAATAACTAACTTTAAAATGACATTGTTTACATAAAAAGCAAAGTGCTGTTGCAATTACTGAAGAAATACAAATTTTATGGTTGTTGCAATAATATTTTTAAATCTAATTTAACATAAAGTTTACATACATAAATAGTAGTAAAAAGAAGTTTACTCCTGAAGAAATTGATGTAGCTAATGCTAAACCTTTATGTTGAAAATCTTTAATAAATAAATAATTTAAAAATAATATTCATAATAATGGCTATAATTGAAAATTTTGCAGGTCTTTTATTGTCCCCATAGCATAGTAGCCCTTACTAACTCAATTGAACTCCAACATAAAAGATAAGACCCTAGTGAATAGTAAAGTAGACATTCTGAGTAATTTTTAACAGCATCTTCATTAAATTTTTCCATAAGAAAAGATAAGTCTTATAACATCTTTTGAAAAAATGTTAGGACAAATAAACTTGGTATAGTTAGAAAAATTTAAGAAATTGATAGCTGATACTAGTCTTCTATTTGTATCTTCTTTATCTCCATTGGCTGCTGCCTTGATATACTTTGGGAAAAGTACATTGAGATAGTTACTCCAAAGACTCCAACAGGAAGTAAGTAAACTCTACTGCATTCTCAAGTGCAGTTATAGAACCAGCCACTAAAAAGAGGCAAAAATTGATCAACTATAGTATTAACTTGTCTTGCAAAAACTCCTACAAGCATAGGAATTAATTTTATACCTAGCAATTTTAAATATATATCTTTTAAAATCTATTTTTAAATGAATAAGATTTTTAATAGTTTTATAAAAGGAAAAAAATACAACTAAGAATTGTAAAACTCCACCTATTAAAACTCCATAAAGCCAATGCATCTATACTAAAATATTTAGTAAAGCACATAGCTGAAAAGATTATAGATAAATTGAAAAATATTGAAGTTGAAGCAGGTATAGCGAAGTATCCAAGTTATTTAAAATAGATCCCATCATACCTGATAAAGATATAAATAGAAAGTAGAAAGACATAATTTTTAAAAGTCTTGATGCTACCATTTTTAGCTCATCACTAAAACCAACAACTATAAAATCAATAATATAACTTGAAAAATTATCATCAATACACTTATTACAGCTAAATAAAAATGTAATATTTAGAACTGAAAAATATATTCTCTACTTCTCTCCTCTCCTTCTTCTCTTCTTATGATAGGGGAATAAAAGGTATTTCTAAGGCACCTTCTCTAAAAAGCTGCCTAAAAATTGCTTATTTTGAATGCACTATAATATGCATCTGTTAAAACAGAGGCTCCATAGGCCACTAGAGTTCCTCTAAAAGTCCTAATTCCCTACTCACCATTGTTATTATCATAGTATTTATAGATTTTTAACATTTTTCTTATCTCTCCGTCATCAATGTTTATTTTAGCATCTTTATACAATTCTAAAAATAGCTATATAGATTAAATGTAGTTTATTTTCAGCTTCTAAAAATAAATCATCAATAAGCCAATTTTTAAAATATCTTTTATCAATATATTTATCCACAATTTCTTTGATATCATATTGTTTTATTAGGTTTAATTCCATAAATTCAGACATGTCAACTGAATCAAAATATTTCTTATAGACATCAAAAATATCATCAGTTATAAGTGAAGTTGATCATAGTCTTTAGCAATTTTTAATAGTTCTTTACTTTTCTCCTCTTGAATAAGAAATGTTAAATTCTTTTCTGAGATTAGCGACTTTAGGAGTCAATTCTTTTGAATAATTTATGTTCTTCCAATCTTCTCTTAAGATTTGTTTCTTTTCTTTATCACTATCTAAATTAAGTAGATTTAAAGTTTTTATCTCAATTAATTCTGAAGCAATTATTATAAAGTCTGATTTTATCTCAATATTTTTCTCTTTCTGAAAGTTTTAGAACTTCTAAATATTCATCTATAAGCTGAGAAATATTTATATCAGAAATCATCATTTTTCTTTTTCAATTAAATTTAGAAGTAAGTCAAAAGGTCCTTCAAAATTATTAACTTTTACTACTAGTTCTTCCTATTTCATCTCTCTTTTAAATAATTTCCATCTATCTACATCAGCTTGAATAGTAGCTTTTTAATTCATCTATTGAAGAAAATTTCTTTTCTTCTCTCATGAATTTAACAATTTGTATATACAATTTTTCTCCATAAACTTCTCTATCAAAATCTAGTATATGTACTTCAGACTCATTTCTTGTTTTAATGTTGGATTATATCCGATATTTACCACTCCATATAGAACTTTTGAATTCTTATCTGAAACTTGTAAAAAGCTCCATATATACCAGAAGGAGGGTATAATCTATTTTATCCATTTTTATATTTGTAGTAGGAAAACCTAATTGTCTAGCAATTTTCTTACCATGGATAACTTCTCCTATAACTATCATAGGATGATCTAAAAGTTTAATAGCTCCATCAAAAGTCAGAATTAGCATTTTTTTCTTATAGCTGAAGAACTTACAAGTTCTCCATCTAAAGTTACAGGTGGTAGCTCATTGACTTTTTATATTATGAACTTCAGCTAAATACTCTAAGTCTTCTGCTGTTCCAAGTCCACCCTTACCAAAAGAAAAATTGAAGCCAACAAAAATTTCTTTTACTTTTTAATTTATTTTTAAAATTCTAACAAATTCTAAGGGAGTATATTCTAAAGAAGTTTTTATCTAATTTTTGCATTATAACAACATCTACTCCTAAAGATTCAAGTAGATAAAGTTTTTCTTCATTTGTATTTATATAATCAAACTTTCTTTTCAGGAAATAAAAACTCCAAAGGATGTTTTTCAAAGGTAAAACGACAGCCTTCTTAGAATTTTTCTCTAGCTGCTTTTATAGTTTCATTTATAAGCTTTTTATGTCCATAATGTACTCCATCAAAATTTCCTATGGCAACATAAGTATCTTTCAAATTCTATATTTGATGTCAGTATATCATTTACTACTATCATTATTTTTTTGCTCCTAACTATTTTTCTTCTTCTAAAAAGATTATTATAAATCTCCTCTATTCTTCTAAAACGATTTCTTATACCAGACTTAGATATATTTATCATATCTGCTAAACTTTGTAAAGAATCTTCTGGATTATTTAGTCTTAACATAGCTGCTTCTTTTTAAAACATCTGTCAGAGTATTAAGACCAAGTTTTTCATCTATATACTTTATCATTTTTATTTTGATAATTTCCAGTATTTAAAGTTTTGGTTTCATTGGCAACTTCCCAATTCATCTCTCTAATTGTCTTATTTTTAAATTTTTATAATAGTGATTTCTTCATATTCATATTTTTAGAGCATTCATTGAAACAAGTATATCCATAATGTCTTCTGAGTTTCTTAAGTATACTAAAATTTTATTCTTTTTAATAGTCTTAAATATCTTTTTCTTTTTGATAATAATATATTATAAATTTTTATCTGCTAATTCTTTATTGTCAACAATCTAAAAGAATATTCTTTCTTAGGGATCTTTGATATATCCACAGCTTAGAAGAATCCTCTCAAGTAACCTCTAAATATTTCATCGTTTTTGAATGATATCAAGAAAAGAGAATTTAAAACTTTCTAAAAATTCTTTTAAGCCTTTTTTGTTTATACAAAGTTATAACATAAATTCTGTGTTCAGTAAATTTTTTGTTATAGAATATTTTATTCCAAATTGTAAAGAACTAGTAGCCTTAATTAAAGAATAAAGTCTTTTTAGCTAAATAGAATTCTCCATTTTAATTTCTATTCCCTCTTTCACTAAATTTGCTTTATTTTCAAAAATAGACGATATTTCTGCTAAAACATTCTAAATTAGTAACAGGAATTTTTGTGTAATTTCTTGTTTAACATTAGAACTATAAGACACAAACCTACCTCCCTATTTTTGCTTCAGCCCAATTCTTACCTATATTTATGTTTTATATTTAAATTTACATCTTCAAGTTTAACTGTATTTTTCATTATATCTGCTAAAATTTCTGAGTATTTTTCAACAGAACTTTTCTTCTACTTCAAAAAATTAATTCATCATGTACTTGTAATAATAAAGCTATATCATCTTTATCTTTTAAAGTTTCATAGACTTTAGCATAACTTTTTAAGAACTTCAGCTGCTGTACCTTGTATAACAGTGTTAACTGCCATTCTTTCAACTTGAGCTTTTTATAGTTTTATTTTTAGAATCAATACCACTTATATCTTTTTTTCTACCAAAAAGAGTCTTAACATAGCCATGCTCTTCTCAAACTCTACTTCTTTTTCAAAAGTTGTAACTCTTGGATATTGTTCAAAAATATTTCTTTTATATATTCAAAGCATCTTTTACAGGTATTTTTAATTCTTTTAGCTAAACCCAAAAGGCTGTTTTTCCATAGATTATACTAAAATTAATAATCTTTAGCTAATAGTTCTTTGTTCTCTAGTCACATCATCAGAATCTGATAAGTTGAAAATTCTTCTGCAGTTAAATCATGCAAATCTTTTCTTCTCTATATGCTTCTATCAGATTTTTCATCTTTAGACATAGAAGTAATACTCTCAATTCAACTGAGAATAATCTATACTCATCAAAACTTTTCCTTCTCCTGCAACAAAACCTTCTCTTATTTTATTCCATCGTCTGTCTTTACAGGAATATTTTTGTAGATTAGGCTCAGATGAAGAAAGTCTACCTGTTGCTGTTCCTATTTGATTAAAAACTTGTATGTATTCTTGAGTTAGAATCAACTAGATTAGGTAGAGTATCTACATAAGTAGTTTTTAACTTATTAAGTTTTCTATAGTCAAGAAGTAATCTGGCTATATCATAGCCATAGCTTTCTAAGTCTTCAAGACCATTACATCTGTAGAATATCCAGTTTTTAGTTTTTTTACCACTAGGTAAATTCATTTTACAAATAGTATATCTCCTAATTGTTTTTGGAGAATTTATATTAAATTCTTCACCAGCTTCTTCATAGATAGCTTTTTCAATCTTAGAAAGTTCTTTTTCTAACTCAGAAGAATAGTTTTTTAAAAGTAAAACATCTATTTTAATTCCTTTTCTTTCCATAAGTGATAGAACAGGAATTAAAGGCATTTCATTTTGAATTAAGATGTCATAAAGTTCTTCTTTATGTAGTATATGATTTATTTCATCATAGATAGCTAAGATACCTAAACCTATCTTAGATAAATATCTTTGCAAACTCATCAACTAATAGAGTTCTCATATGACTTTTTCCAAAAGTTGTTTTAAAAGTCTTTAGCATCAACATTTAGAATACTCTGTAATGGGGTATGAAAAACATCCATCTTTAGTTTGAGAACTAATTAAATGATATGCTATCATCATATCCATATACATAGACTTTAAAAGTAAAGCTCAAATTTAATAAAGTTTTAAAATTATATGAAATAAATTTTACATCAAGTTCAGATATAAAGTTTATTAAAATATTTTCTATCTATATTTTTTTAGACAAGTAAGCCCTCCATGATTTAAAGGAAAATATAGATCCTTTTCTTCAGTAGATAAAATTATTCCTAATTCTTCATAGTAGATAGAAGCAATTTTTTTATAGTTATTCAGATATTCTTTTTGTTCATTTAAAAGAGTTTCACTATCAATAATTAAAAGCTCTCTATTAGAAAAATTTATATTAAGTTTCTTTTTTCATATTTCAATTTCTTTTTTCAACTTTTTCTGATTTTTTCAACTTCTTCATACTTTATCAAAAAGTGAAAAGTAAAACAGGTTTATGGTCAGAAATTAGATTTTGAGCTTTTTCTTCTAAATTTCAATTTTTTATAAACATTTTAAATTCTAAAAATCTTTACAAAGTTCATATAGTTTTTCTTTATCCATAGAGTATTTTAAATTTTCTTCTTCAACGTAATATCTAAATTTGTAAAGATTTTTGCTAGTTCTCTACTTAAAAAGCTATATCTTTTTCATTTATAAGATTTTTTTATAAGAGAAGGTCCTATACCTTCTATATTTTTTTAAATCATCTATATTTTTCATATATTTTTCTAGACTATCATATTTGAAAATATAGCTAGAGCTTTTCTTTTTCTCCTATCTTTGTTACTCCTGGTATTCCATCACTTTTATCACCAATAAGTCCCAAATAAATCAGGAATCTTTTTCAGGAACAACTCTAAAGTAATTTACAACATCTTCAGCTGTTCTCAACATTCCAAACTTTTTCTCCTTCTGTACCTTTTTCCAAGTAAAGGCAATAGTTATATTTCTTTTTCAACTAATTGAGATAAATCTTTATCACCTGTAACAATTATAACTAAGATCATCTTTAGCTATTTTTTAGCTATACTTCAAAGACATCATCAGCTTCATAGCATTCTATTCTGTATCTATTTATATTAAAAAGCATCTAAAACTTCTTCTATTCTTGGAATTTGAGCAACTAAATCTTCAGGAGTTGATTGTCTATTAGATTTATAGTCACCATATATTTCTGTTCTTTTCAGTGAAGATCTTTTTCACATCAAAAGCAGCAGCCATATAGTCAGGGTTTAAATTCTTTTATTATACTCAATAGAGTATTTAATAAAACCATAGACAACTCCTGTTGGTTCATTTTTAGTTCTAAAATTCATATTTGCAAAATATGCTCTATACATTATCGCACTTACATCTAAAAAGCACAGCTCTTTTCATAAAATATCACCTTGTTAAATAATTTTCATTATACTTTAATATTATATCACATAGAGATAAAAATATAGAATAAACTTTATCCTATTATATAAAGAATTTTTTATCAAAATAAAACTTAGAATAGTAAAGAAAAATAATATGTTAAAAATATGTTTATTAATTTAGTAAAAAATAATTTGACAAAGAGAAATATGGGAGTATAATAATAGTTGAATAAGAATTCAATCGAAAAATTAAAAAGGAGTGATAAATATGAAATTAAATTTAAAAATTGATGGTATGGGTTGTGAACACTGTATAAAAGTCTGTTAGAGAAGCACTTGAAGGAATAAGTGGAGTAAAAGTGATAGATGTTAAAGATTGGTTCAGCAGTGAAAGCAGAAAATGATAGTGTATTAAATGAAATAAGAGAAAAACTAGATGATACAGGTTATGATTGGTTTAGTTTCTCTTTTTCAAAAAGGAAACTGGGTGAGTATGATGGAAAAATGATATAAAATTAGGAGCAGAGCTGGATGATAAACAAGAAAAAGGATAACAAAAATTAGAATTAAAATTGATGGTATCAGTTGTCAAGCCTGTGTTGCAAAGATAGAAGAAAAATTATCAAGAACTGATGGAGTTGAAAAAAAGCTCTTGTCAATATTTTCAAATAATATGGCTGATATAGAATATGATGAAAAAGAAATAAAAGCTAGTGAAATTATGAAAATAATTGAGAAAGCTTGGCTATACTCCAAAAGAAGAGAGGATTTAAAAGATAAAGAAGAAGCTCTTAGAGCAGAAAAATGTTAAAATCAGAATTAACTAAAATCAAAAATTGCTATAGTTTTATCTTTAATACTTATGTATATTTCAATGAGCCATATGTTTGGATTACCAGTACCTCATATAATTTATCCTGTTGATCATATATTTAATTATGTAGCTATACAGTTTATTATAGCTGTAACTGTAATGATAATTGGAAAAAGATTTTATAAGGTTGGTTTCAGACAACTGTTTATGTTAAGTCCTAATATGGATAGTTTAGTAGCTGTTGGAACAAGCTCAGCTTTTATATATAGTTCTATATAAGTTATAAAATATTTGTGACAATAACATACACTTAATGCATTCTTTGTATTATGAGTCTGCTGCTATGATAATAGCCTTTGTTATGTTAGGAAAATATTTAGAAACTTTAAAGTAGGGAAAAAGCTTCAGCAGCAATAAAAAATTAGTAAATTTTTCAAGCTAAAAAGGCTAATATTATTAGAAATGGTGAGATAGTTGAAATAGATATAAATGAAGTTTCAAAAGGTGATATAGTTTTTATTAAACCTGGAGAAAAAATTCCTGTTGACGGAACAATAATTGAAGGTCACTCTACTATAGATGAAGCTATGATAACAGGTGAAAAGTATTCCTGTTGAAAAAGCTTGAAAAACGATAAGGTTTATAGTGGAAGTATAAATAAAGATGGAGCTTTAAAAGTTGTTGTAAATGCAACTGAAGGGGAAACTCTTATATCAAAAATTGCTAAATTAGTTGAAGATGCTCAGATGACAAAAGCACCAATAGCAAGACTTGCAGATAAAGTTTCATTGATATTTGTTCCTACTGTTATTTTTATTGCAATTTTTGCAGCTTTACTTTGGTGGTTTTTAATAAAATACAATGTAGTATCAGTTAGTCAAAATCATTTTGAATTTGTATTAACTATCTTTATATCAATTTTGATTATTGCCTGTCCTTGTTCATTGGGACTGGCAACTCGACTGCAATAATGGTAGGAACAGGAAAAGGAGCAGAACTAGGTATTTTAATCAAAATCTGAGAAGCTTTAGAAAAATTAAATGAAATTGATACTATTGTTTTTGATAAAACAGGAACATTGACAGAAGGTACGCCAAAAGTTATAGATATTGTGAAAGTATAGGCAGTGCTTTATCTAAAGATGAAATATTAAAAATAGCAGCTTCTATGGAAGTAAACTCAGAACACCCTTTAGGAAAAGGCAGTATACGATGAAGCAAAAGAAAATGTAGAGGCTTTATGATGTAAAAAAATTCTTATCTATATCAGGTAGAGGAGTTATAGGGAAATAGAAGAAAAATATTTATTAGGAAATAAAAATTATTACTTGATAATGGAATAAGTAATTTACATGAAGAAGAAATTCATAGATATGAACTAGAAGGAAAAACAACTATACTGTTGGCTGATGAAGAAAAAAATTAATAGCTTTATAACACTTGCAGATGTTGTTAGAAATGAAAGTATAAAACTTATTGAAAAAAAGTTAAAAAGAAAATATAAAAACTTATATGCTTACAGGTGACAATGAAAAGAACAGCAAAAGTTATTGCTAAAAAGTTAGGTATAGATGATGTTATTGCAGAAGTTTCTCCTGAAGATAAAGTATAAAAAGTTAAAGATTTACAAGAACAAGGTAGAAAAGTAGTTATGGTTGGAGATGGAGTAAATGACTCTCCAGCACTTGCTCAAGCAGATGTTGGAATGGCAATAGGAAGTGGAACTGATATTGCAATAGAAAGTGCTGATATAGTTTTAATGTCCAAAGATATAGAAACTATTTTAACTGCTATAAGATTGAGTAAAAGCAACTATAAAAATATAAAAGAAAATTTATTCTGGGCATTTTTCTATAATAGTTGTGGTATTCAATAGCAGGAGGTTTATTATATTTATTTACAGGTCATTTATTAAACCCAATGTTAGCAGGACTTGCTATGGGATTGAGCTCTGTCTCAGTTGTAACCAATGCTTTAAGATTAAAAAGGTTTAAATAAAGATAAAGGCATTCATATTTATGGATGCTTTTTATTATATAAAATACAAGAAAGGCTCAAAATAATTGACAGATAATAAAATAAAAAATTATAATAAGTATGATATTTCTATTGAGATTGGAGGATTTATGAAAAAAAGTATTATCAGTATTGTTACTAATCATTACGATGTTATTTGTCTGCTGTGGTGAAGTAAAGATTATGAGTATAAAGATGGAGTTATGTGTATGAATAAAGAAACCAGCAACAGGAACTTTTGAATTTTCAAAAAGTGGAGATTATAAAGTTAAAAGTCAATTTGTAGATGAGTGTTCCTGAAGAGTACTTGAAAAATATTATCTAGATGGAAAACCTTATGATAAAAGATGTTTTTGGAAGTGAAGGAATTATCCAAGAAAAATTTATTATAAAAAATGGTAATTTAATGGGATTTTCTGACGCAGAAGGGATTAAAAATGTACTATGATGACGGACAGTTACTAATGTCTAGAACTTATAGTACAGGAGAGACAATATTATATCATGAAAATGGAAATCCTATGATGGAAGTATTAAACGATGAATAGCTATTTATAATGAAGATAACGAAAGATTATTTAAAAGCAGAAAAGTGGAGCAAATGGTTGACCTTGGTTTAACTATGAAAAATTAGAAGATGGTTCATTTGAAGTTTTAAAAAGGTGATAGTTGGTTTCTACGATAGATGCCAATGGAGAAATTACAAATTATTTATATTCAAGTGGTGAAAAATGCTGACTTTAAGTGATGTTGATGCTTTAACTGAATTTTTCCTTAAAGATGGAACTACTTTAATGAAACAATATGCAGATGGAAAAATTCTTATCAATTACAAAAGTGGTAAACCACTATATGAAGTTGAAGAAAATAATTGGTATATATATGATGAAGATAGGGAATAAAATAACTAGTGAAAATGAAACTGTAACAGATATTAAGAAAATAAATTAAAAATAAAGGAGTTGTTGCATTTGCAACAGCTCCTAATTTCTAATCTAATTCACTTAAAAATAACAGGCTTTACCATCGATAATAGCTATACTATGCTCAAAATGAGCTGATCTTTTTCCATCTCTTGTAACAATAGTCCAACCATCAGGGGAGCATTGCATATCTTATAAGTTCCAGCATTAACCATAGGTTCAATTGCTAAAACCATTCCATTTTTCTATTTTTAAGCCTCTACCTTTTCTACCATAGTTTGGTATCATAGGTTCTTCATGTAGTCTAAACCAACACCATGTCCTGCAAAATCTCTTACAACAGAAAAATCATTTTTGTTCAACAAAAGGTTTGAATAGCATGACCTACATCACCTAGTCTATTTCCAGCAACAGCAGTTTGAATTCCAATTTCTCTTGCTTTTTCTGTAACTTCTAAAAGTTTTTCTACTTTCATCATCAATAATACCTATAGCAAAAAGTTCTGCAGAATCTCCATAGTAACCATCTAATTCTGTTACAGTATCTAGACTTACAATATCTCCTTCTTTTGATAACTCTATCTCCAGGAACTCCATGAACAACTTCTTCATTTACAGAAATACAAGTTGCAGCTGGGAAAAGGTCCATAGATCCCTTCAACTCCAATACAAGCAGGTCTTGCTCCACAGCTTCTGATATATTCATCAATAATTCTGTCAATTTCTCTAGTTGTAATTCCAGGCTTTTAAATATGGAGGAATAATATCAGTATAGATTTTAGCTATAATTTGATTTAGCTTTTTCTATTCCTTTTGATTTCATCTAATGTTTTTAATTAATCTCATTTATACCCTTTCTTTTTAATAGTCCCTTTTACTTAAATTATCCTAGATTTCTATAGATATCTTGTGTGATATCTTCTAATTTCTTTGTTCCATCAATTTCAGTTACTTTATTTTTGTGCTTTATAGTAATCTAAAACAGGGGCAGTTTGATTATGATATGTTTCTAATCTTTTTACAACAACTTCTTCAGTGTCATCTGCTCTTTGAACTAAATCTTCTTCTTTTTCATCAACTGGTGGATTAAATTTAATATGATAAATTTTTACCAGTTACTTTTGATGTTCTTCTTCCAGTAATTCTTTTCGATAATATCAGCATCAGGAACATTTAAAGCTATAACTTTTTTTCTATTTGTTTTCCTAATCTTGTTAATATTTCATCTAAGGCTTTTTGCTTGAACAACAGTTCTTGGGAAAACCATCCATTATAAAACCTTTTTCACAATCTTTTTCAGCTAATCTTTCTTCAACTAATCCATTAACAACTTCATCAGGAACTAATTGTCCAGCATCCATAAATTTTTAGCTTCAAAGTCCTAATTTTTGTTTTGATTAGCAACAGCAACTCTTAATATATCCCTGTTGAAATTTGAGAATTCCATATTTATCTACAATAAATTTTGCTTGTGTACCCTTTTCCCAGCACCAGGTGCTCCAAATAATACTAAATTCACATCAACCATCTCCTATTTATTTTTATGCCTTTTATATTATACATCAATTTCTTTAGAAAATTAAAAATTAATTTTTCATTTTTTCAATCTCATTTAAAATTAGGTTTCAATTATCAAATCATGTTTCTTCATTATATTTATATGTTTTTCTAGTCCTTTTTATTAAAGAGTATTTATTTCTAAAACCTGTATTTTCAAGTTTAGAGATATCTCCAAATAAATTTACTTCTCTAAATGAAACCAATCTCTTGCTTTTAATATTTTTTTCTTCTGTGTCAATATGTTTAATTATAGATTTCTTATTCATAATTTTTTTCCACAGATTTCAGCAAACTCAGTTATGGCAACATATTCATCACCTGATATATTAAAAGACTTGTCCATAAAAGTCAGAATTTTCTACAGCCAACTCTATAGCAGAAGCTAAATCTTCTATATAGCCAAACTGAACTATATTATTTCCTTTATTTGGGATATAGATAGGTAGATTATATTTTATTCTTGAAAAAAATAATTTTCTCTATCTAAGTTATTACCTATTCCATAGATATAGAAAGGACGGAATATAGTATATTTAAAATTATATAATCTTGAATTTTCAATAGTTTCTCATTTTCAGCTAGATATTTATTTTTGCATAGTCACCCCAAGCTGGATTTTCTCCTGTTGGATCATCTTCTTTTAGCAGGACTTTCTGTTATATCAGTATAAACAGAAGCACTACTGATTAAAATATATTGTTTAAATTTATTTTTCATAACTCTTTGTAAAATTTCAACTTGTTCTTCTGTATATGCTGAAATATCAATAATAACATCTACTCTATATTTTTTTAAAATATTTTTCCATTTCAGAAATGTTTTTTTCTATCTGCTTTTAAAAATATACATTATCTAAATTTTTCCTAATACCTCTATTTAAAACATAAACCTTATAATTTTTTTCTAAGAGTTTTTTTGCTACTTCTTTTTCCGACAAACTGATTACCTCCCATAACTAAAAATTTTTTTCATAATCTAACCTCTTTTCATATAAAAGTTTTATATCAGTTATATTATATCCTAAAATTAGTTATTTTTCCAGTTAATGTACAATATTTTTAAAATGCTAATTTACTTTTTAATGATTTTTCTTTTTCATATTTTATTTCTCACAGAAAATACTTTTTTATAAATAATATATCATTTTTTTAAAAATATCATAGTAAGAAAAATTAGAGCTATGATATAATAGAAAAGGAATGAAAAATTATGGAGGTTATAAAATGATAGCAACAGCTAATCTTGGAATGAGATTTTCTGGTAGAAAATTATTTGAAGATGTAAATTTAAAATTTACTCCTGGAAACTGTTATGGAGTTATAGGAGCAAATGGAGCTGGAAAGTCAACATTTGTAAAAATTCTTTCTGGAGAGTTGGAAGCAACTGAGGGAGAAGTTATATTTGATAAAAAAATAAAGAATGTCTGTTTTAAAACAAGACCACTTCCAATATGAAGAAGAAGAAGTTTTTAAATGTTGTTCTTATGGGAAATAAAAAGTTATGGGATATCATGGTAGAAAAAAATGCCATCTATGCTAAGACTGATTTTACTGATGAAGATGGAATAAGAGCTGCAGAACTTGAAGGAGAATTTGCTGAACTTAATGGTTGGGATGCAGAAACAGAAGCAGAAACTTTACTTATGGGACTTAAAATTGGAGCAGACTTACATCATAAACTGATGAAAGAATTAACTGAGCCAGAAAAAGTTAAGGTTCTACTTGCACAAGCACTTTTTGGTGAACCAGATGTTTTACTTTTAGACGAGCCTACAAACGGACTTGATGTAAAGGCAATAAGTTGGTTAGGAAAACTTTATCATGGGACTTGAAAATTCAACAGTTATTGTTGTATCACATGACAGACACTTTTTTTAAATAAAGTTTGTACTCATATCACAGATATAGATTATGGTAAAATTAAAATGTATGTTGGAAACTATGATTTCTGGTATGAATCAAAATGAACTTATGAAAAACTTTAATCAATAATAAGAATAAAAAGTTAGAACAAAAAGAGACAAGAATTACAAGAATTCATCGCTAGATTTAGTGCTAATGCTTCTAAGTCTAAACAAGCAACTTCAAGAAAGAAACAATTAGAAAAAAATTACAACTTGAAGATATGCAAATGTCTAACAGAAAATATCCATTTATTGAGTTTAAACCTGAAAGAGAAGCTGGAAATAACTTACTAAAAGTTGAAAATCTTTCAAAAACAATTGAGGGTGTAAAAGTTTTTAGATAATGTTTCTTTTCACAATAGAAACAGGAGATAAAGGTTGTTTTCTTAGCTAAGAAATGACTTTAGTTAAAAACAACTTTACTATCTATTTTAGCTGGAGAAATTGAACCCTGATTCAGGATCTTATACTTGGGGAGTTACAACTAGCCAAGCATATATGCCAAGAGATAACAGTGCATATTTTAATAATACAGATGTAAATTTAATAGATTGGTTAAGACCATATTCACCTGATGAACACGAAGCATTTATTAGAGGATTCTTTAGGAAGAATGTTATTCTCAGGAGATGAAACATTAAAGAAAGTTTCTGTTTTATCTGGAGGAGAAAAAAAGTTAGATGTATGTTATCTAAATTAATGCTTTCAGGAGCAAATGTTCTTTTTATTTGATAACCCAAGTGACCACTTAGACTTTGGAATCAATTACGTCTTTAAATAAGGCCTTAATTAAAATTTAAAGGAACAATTTTATTTGGGAGCTCATGACCATGAGTTTATACAAACAGTTGCAAATAGAATTATTGAAATAACACCAAAAAGGTATTGTTGATAAAGTAACAACATATGATGAATATCTAGAAGATGAAACTATTCAAGCTAGATTAGAAGAAATGTATGCTGAGTGAACTACTCACGACTAACACCCTAACAGTGCTAGAGCCACGAGGTTCTAACATTTAATAAAAAATGGGAGTATATGCTCCTTATTTTTATTTTATTTCATCATCAATTTTTAAATCTACATGAGGACAAGTTAATTCTTTAAGTTAACTTTATCTAAGTTATTTAAGAAAATTATTTTCAACCTCTTCTAAAGCTTTAAAAATAACAGAACAACTTGTTTGTCCAACAACACAGCTTCTATCTTTTTATTATAATTTCTTCTTCAATAGTTTCAACTGCATCTCTTAAAGTTATATCTTTTGGATCTTTATTTAATTTATAACCACCATTAGCACCTTTTAAATATTTTAAAAGACCTTTTTCTCCATCTTTTTAAAACTCTAATACTAAATAGATGAGGAATATTTTCATTTTCTGCAATTTCTGTTGATGTTACTATTCTATCCTTGTCTTGTAAAGATAGATAATTTAAAATTCTAAAAACATACTCAATTTCATTTTTAAGTTTTCATCAGTTCTCTCCTATCCTGTATAATTATTCAAACACTTCTGTTGCATTATTTACTTCTTGACCAAGAGATGCTTTTAATTGCTACTATTGCAACTTCTAGTTCATCTAAATCAGGTTCTCTAGTTGTAATCTTTTGTAAAAGCAAGTCCTGGTAATGAAATTAGTTTTATCAATGGATTGTTTAAATGACAGCTACTATATTTTTTTGTAATTCATATGCTAAACTTGCTATTACTGGCATAAGGACAATTCTAACTACCACTTTTAATAAAAATTTACTAAATAAATTAGTTGGTATAGGTAAAACATAATCTATCACAGAAAATACTATTATTGCAATAAACATTACAATAAATAAGAAACTTGTTCCACATCTTGGATGTAATGTTGTAAAATTTTTGCATTTTCTGGAGTAAGTTCAAGTCCATTTTCATAAGTGTATATAGATTTATGCTCAGCTCCATGATATTCAAAAACTCTTCCAACTTCTTTAGAAAAAGAAATTCTCAAATATAGCCTATAAAAATAATAAGTCTCAATATAGCTTCAGTTAAATTTGCATACATTTTATTTTTCTGGAAATGCAAAACTTCCAACCAATGAGGAAGAACTATAAAAATTCCTATTCCTAATGCTAAAGAAAATAAGTTGTGAATACTGCCTCTTTATGACTTAGTTTTTCATCTTCTTCTCCTGCTTGATTGGCAGAAAAAGTAAGTTCTTTTACTCCTATTACAAGAGATTCAAATAACATTAAGACACCTCTTATAAAAGGTTTTTTAGCAAAAGTGCTATTCTTACCAATAATTTTAGTTTTTGTATACAATTTCTCACTAGGTCTTTCTAACAGCTGTTGCAAGGCATTCTGTTCCTCTCATCATAACCCCTTCAATAACAACTTGTCCTCCAATGGAAGGTCTATTATTACTACTCATAATCAACTCCTTATCTATTTTTTTGACTGATTTTAATATAACAAAAGTTATATCGTCATTTTGTTCGTAATCTTTGTCTGAAAATCCTCAATAGCTTCAAGTATTTTTCTTTTTATTTCTTTGGAAGAAAAGGTTTTTATTTTTTTATATACATCTAAAAGCCTTTGAGTTCCAAATAATTCTCTTCTTTTATTTTCACATTCTATAATACCATCAGTATAGAATACTACTATATCACCATTTTTAAGTTCAAAACTACTTTTCTTTATAAGAGTAGTTTTCAATAAAAACCAACAGCAACTCCTTTTGTTCCATATAGTTCTACACTGTCACTTTCTTTTTCTATATACAACTAAAGGATTATGACCAGCACTTGAATAAGTAAATATGGAAGAATTTAAATCAAGTTCTGTATTCATAACAGTTATAAACATATCTTCAGTTATATCAGGATAAACTATTTTATTAAATAAATTAAGTTCTCAGCAGGTTTGAAAACTAGAAACATAATTTATAGTTTTTAACATAGATCTTGATAAAGCCATAAGAAAGAAGCAGGAACACCCTTTTACCACTTACATCAGCTATGGTGATAGATAAAACATTATCTTTTAAAGCAAGATCATAATAGTCTCCTCCAATTTCTTTTAGCAGGAGAGAAGTATGTTGCTATATCCATGCCTTTTTATTCTTTCAAAAACCTTTTGGTAATATTTGCTTTTGAATAGAAGAAGCCAGTTCTAATTCTTGAGAGATTCTTTCTTTTCTAAAAGCTCAGCATAACTTATAGCATTATCAATAGCTATAGAAGCTTGTATTCCTAAAGCAGATACCATCTCATTATTAATTTCTAATAATTGATCTTTATTTTGAACTAAAAATATCACTCCTAATTGTCTTTCTTTAACTTTTTAATGGAGTAATAATAACTTTTTCATCATTTAGAATAGTTATTTTTTTCTTGATAGATCAGAATAAATTTTACTAAAATCTTCATTTGTAAATTTTACTTTAAAAGATTCATAGGATATGATATAGATTCAGTGTAATCTATACTACCCTTTATTTTTATTAACTAAGTTCTCACCTTCCCAAAGATAGATTGAAATTCTACTTGTTGCAGTTAATACAAAGTAAGCATCAGCTAGAGTTTCAACAATTTTATCTATATTGAACATAGAAAGAGCAACTCTTGAAATATGATTAAGATTTGATAAATTTCTTACTCTTTTTCCAAAAAGGCTGTTTGTATATTCAAGTTGAGAAGATTTAGAAACTAGAGTATTATATGTAACATCTAGTTCATTTCTATATACTCTTAATTCATCTATAGAATTATTTAATTCATTTTCCTGTTTAATAATCTTTTTCTAAAGTTTGAGTGTATTCAGTTTTTTATATTGTCAGGAAGATCATTTAATCTTTTGTTTATTATTTAAAACCTGAAACAATTTTTAACTCTTCATTAATATAATGATTTACTAGTTTTTTTGATATATATGTAGGTAAAAAAATATAAAAATTAGAAATGCTACTATCATGTAAAATGCGATTATCATATATACCTCCAAAAATAAACTAAATACATTATATAATTTTTATTTTAAAATTTCTATACCTTATTTATTTTATATGATTTTTTATTTCTAAATGCAACTTTTTCAGGAACTATTTCTATTTAGTTCTTCGATACTTGCTTTTTTTATAGCAGAAACAGAACCAAATTTTTGTGAGTAATTTTTCTTTCTAACTTCACCAATACCTTCAATTTTATCAAGTTCAGAAGAAATTATTCTCTTACTTCAATTTTCTATGGTAGGTTATTCCAAACCTATGTGCCTCATCTCTTACTCTTTTGGCATATTTTTAAAAGCTTCCATATCCTTACTTTAGCTATATGGAACAGATTCTCCATATTTATATTTCTTCATCTCTTTTAGCTAAACTTAAAAAGTTCGCTTAAGTGGATTTTGCCTAACTTTTTAATACTTCACCAGCTGAATTAATTTGCCCAAGACCACCATCAATTAATATAACATCAGGAAAATCTCTATCAGCTAGTTTAGAATATCTTCTTTCATAACTTCTCTCATCATGGAGAAAAGTCATCAGGAGTATCCTTACATCTAATTTTAAATTTTTCTATATTCCTTTTTAGCAGCTCTACCCTTCAATAGAGACACTCATTGAAGCAACAGCATCCTTTACCTTGAATATTTGATATATCAAAACATTCAATTTTTCTAGGAAATCTTTTTAAATTTAAGATATCATGTAAATCTTTAATTCCCTTTTTCAATAGTATCTTTCTTAGAAAAAAATATGTTTCTATATCTCTTTCTAAGTTTTTATATGCCATTTCAAGTAAATCTTTCCTTCTACTTTTTATCTTGGGAAAATGAAATCTTTTTCTTAGAATCTTTCGATGTTAATGCTTCAACAACAACAGCTAACTCATTTTCATACTCAGCATCTAAAACAAAACTTTTAGGTAAAATATGTTTTGAGTAATAAGACATAAAATATTGCTTCAAAAGACATTATCTGTAATTTTATTTTTTTAGATCTAAAGAAGTCGAAGTTTTTCCTAAAATTTTTTTCCATCTCTCATATTTAAAACACAGATAAAAGCCTTTATCTAAAATTGTTTTTAAACACAAAATATATCTTCATCAAGCTCTCTTTCATATTGTATTATTTGTGAGTTAGCGATATTTTTAATTCCTTTATCTGTTCTCTATAGATTATTGACTTTTTCAAAAATCCATTTCTTCAGCTGACTTATTCATAAGAATACTTAATTCAGATATTAATTTTTGAACTATTACCTCTCAATACTTGTTTTAAACTTTCAATATCATTATTATAGTCTTCTTTTGATATCCTTATATACACAAGGATCCTGTACAACTTTTCATATAGTATTTTAAACAAGGTCTTTGAGATTTTTTTCATATCTCTATTACAATCCTTTATTTTTAAATAGCTTTCATAAGAACAGCTTTTAAGTCTCCAAGCCCCGTAGGATAAGGATCCAAAGTATTCGCCTGTTTTTATGTCTAATGCCTTTGTTGTTCTGACAATTTTAATACTAGGAAAATCTTCCTTACTTATTTTTAATGAAAGGATAAGTTTTTTCATCTTTTTAAAAGTATATTATATTTTGGGCGAATACTTTTTATTAAATTATTTTTCAATAGTAAGGCATCTATTTCTGTGTTTGTAAGAAAAGAATTCAATATCTTCAATATTTTTAACAAGTTCATTAGTTTTTCACTTTCATGAACTCTATTGAAGTATGAACTAACTCTATTTTTAAGATTTTTAGCTTTTTCCACATAGATGACTTTATTATTTTTCATCAAATATACTCCAGGTGATTCTGGAATATTAAGTTTACCAATGTCCAAGTTCTTTCTCCCTATGACTAGCATAGATATTTATATGATTTAATATCTTGCTATTTTTAAATCCTAGCTAATTTATTAACAAAAGTTACAGATCTATGTTGTCCACCACTGCAACCTATAGAAATTGTTAAGTGCTTTTTTCCTCTTTTATATATTGAGGAATTAAGAATTCAATAAGAGGTAGTAATTTAGAATAGAAATCTTTACTTTTCTTTTTGTGATAAGACATAGTCCTTAACTTCTTCATCATAACCATTCATATCTCTTAATTTTTTCAATATAATAAGGATTAGGAATAAATCTAACATCAAACATCAAATCACTATCTGTAGGAATACTCATATTTATAGCCAAAAGATTGAATATGGATATTCATATTTATGTCTATATTTAATTCATCTTTCCCAGATAAAAATTTTTAAATCTTTTTCTAATTCGACATTTTTATTTCAGTTGTATCTATTATTAAATCAGCAATTTCTCTTATTGGAAAAAGTATTTTTTTCTTTTAAAATACTTTTAGTAAAGTATTTTCTTTTTAATGGGTGAGCTCTACGACTTAAAGTATATCTTCCAAGAATAATAGCTTCATGTGCTTCAATGAAAAATAATATCCATTTTTACACCAGATTCTTTAATATAGTTAATAAATTTAAAGAAATCTTTTGTGTTTTTTGAAAGTTCTAATATCAATACCAACTGCTAATTTTTCAATTTCTGTATCTAATAGAGATTTCTCAAGCCCCTAAAGGAAGATTGTCTATAGTGTAATAATTCATGTCTTCTAAAATATTTAAAGCAGTTGTTTTTCCTGCACCACTCAAGCCAGTTACAATAATGATATGTTTAGTTTTCAATTTTTCTCCTTCTTATTTTTGCATTACCTGCTACATTCATAATATCCCAAGTAGTTGCAAATGGAGGGGCATATAGAAGTCCATATTAGCCAATTCTTGAGTTGTCATTTTATTTCTGTATAGCAACTGCTAAAGAATCTGCTCTCAATGCAGCACCTCTTTTTTCCAGCAACTTGTGCTCCCTAATAAGATTTTTGTATCAGCATGGTAAATTAATTTTATATATACATCTTCACCACCAGGATAATATGCTGCATGATCTTCACCATCAACAAAGAATAGTTCTATAATTGATATTATTATCCTTAGCTTCTTGCTCAGTTATACCTGTTCTAGCTGCTTCAAATCTAAAACTTTTATTCAGCAGAACCTAATGTTCCAATAAATTCTTTATTAGCACCTGTTAGGTTTTCTCCAATAAGTCTACCCTAATTTATTAGCTGTTGTTGCAAGAGCTATATATACATTTTTCTAAAACTGAATGATAAACTGTTGCACAATCTCCAGCTGTATACACATTAGAATATTAGTTTTTCCAAACCTATCTATTATGATAGCACCATTTTTAAATAATTCAAGACCTGTATCCTTTTAAAAATTCTGTATTAGGTCTAACACCTGTTGCAACAATTATTAAATTTGCAGTGTATTCTTTTTATCTGTTTTTAAACCTATAACTTTATTTTCAAAAGTTCTTACTTCAATTGGACTTTCGTTTAAATGTAAAGAAATCTTTTTCATGTTCTCTTATATGATTTTTCTAATAAATCTGTGATTTCTTTATCAAAAGTTTTATTTAGAATTCTAGCTGAGTGTTGAAAAATTCTTACATTTTTCCAAGTTTTCAAAGCAGCTTAGCAATTTCAACTCCTATATAACCTGCACCAATGATAATTATATTTTCATTTTTCTTTTTCATCATTTCTTTTTTACTTCTAGACCTTCATTAAAAGTTTTTAAATGATATACCCTTCAGCATCTAGATTTTTAATATCTTTTGGACTTGTAGAACTTGCACCTGTTGCTATAACTAATTCATCATAGCTATCTTCAAAAACTTTATTTTTCATTTAAGTTTCTAACAAAAACTTTCTTATTTTTAAAATCTACATTTTCAACCTTATGTTTTAATTTTTACGTTGATTCCCTTCTTTTTGAAATTCCTCATAAGTCCTTGCAACCATTAAAGAAGCATCAGGATAGAAAATCACCAACATAATATGGTAATCCACAAGCTCCCAAGATATAGCATCTGTCATTTCATAAACTGTTATATCTAAAGTTTTTATCTATTCTTTTTGCTTTTGAAGCTGCACTCATACCAGCAGCAACTCCTCCAATTATTATAATTTTTTTATTCATAAAAACACTCTTTATTATTTAAAAATTTTTATAAAGAAATTATACTATTTTTTTATCAACTTTTGTAAAGAATACAGAAATTTTTTATAAAATTAGTAAAAATTCAAGGTAGACTATATTAGTTCAATTTGTTATAATATATTAAATTTAAGATAAATATATGAAAGGAGAAAGAATAGTGAAAGTAAAATGCTTCCATTTAGGAGCTTATGGAACAAATTGTTTTTAGCATATGATGATAATAATCTAGCTTATGATTGTGGAGGACGTAATTTTAGACAAATTATACTCATACATAGAAGAACATAACTTAGATTTAAAATATATAGTTTTAACACATGGACATGGAGATCATATTGAAGGTTTAAATGACTTAGCTGATAAGTATCCAGAAGCAAAGGTTTATGTAGGAGAAGAAGAAAAAGATTTCTTATATAATTCTGAACTTAGTTTATCATATAATATTTTTGGAGACTCTTTTAAATTTAAAGGAGAAGTTCAAACTGTTAAAAGAAGGTGATATGATAGGAGACTTTAAAGTAATAGATACTCCAGGTCATGACTATAGGTTCAAAATGTTTTTATGACGAAAAAGTAAAATTTTTAATTTCAGGTGATACTTTATTTAGAAGAAGTTATGGAAGATATGATTTACCTACAGGAGATTTAAATATGCTTTTGTAATAGTTTTAGAAAAATTATCAAAAGTTACCTGAAGAAACAGTTGTTTACAATGGACATACTGATGAAACAACTATAGGAGAGGAAAAAAATATTTTTAGAAAGAGTTGGAATACTTTTAATAGATTAAGGAGATGGTATAAATGGAAAAAATATATGATGTAGTAATTGTTGGAGCAGGACTAGCAGGATTAACAGCTGGTATATATACAGGAAGAGGAAATTTATCAACTCTTATTTTTAGAAAAAGAAGGAATAGGAAGTATGATAATGACTCACCAAGTGGATAACTATCCAGGGTCACATGTAGAGCAAGTGGAAAAGAAATATATGATACTATGAAAAAGCAAGCTTTAGACTTTGGTTGTGAAATAAAAGCCTGCAACTGTTTTTAGGTTTTGATCCCTTATGATGAGGTTAAAATAGTAAAGACTGATGCTGGAAATTTTAAAACAAGATACATTATTATAGCAACAGGTTTAGGAAAAAAATTGGTGCTAAAAAGTAAAGGGAGAAAATAAATTTTAGGGGCAGGAGTTTCATATTGTGCAACTTCAGATGGAGCTTTTACAAAAGGAAGAACAGTTTCTTTTAGTTGGAAAAGGCGATGAGCTCATAGAAGAATCTTTATTCTTAACGAGATATGCTAAAGAAGTTAATGTATTTTTAACATCTGATGATTTAGATTGTAGTGAAGAATTAAAAAGAAGCTATCTTGTCAAAAGAAAATGTAAAATTGTTAAAAAGTAAAACTTTTTAGAAATAAAAAGGAGAAGACTTTGTAACAGAATTAGATTTTAGAAGTAGATGGAAATAAAGAAACAGTAGCAACTGATTTTCGTTTTCTTGTATTTAGAACAAAAATAATCTAGAACTTTATGGAGAATTTGTAGTTTAGTGATGCAGGTTACATAGTTACAGATGAAACAATGAAAAACAAGAACAGATAAAATGTATGCTATTGGAGATATAAGAGAAAAAGATATAAGACAGATAGCAACAGCTACTAACGATGGAGTTATTGCAGCAAGCTTTTATTATGAAAGAAATATTAAAAGCTAAGAAGAAGTAAAGGAGAAAAATTTTTGAAAAAAATTATTCAAGATATTATTTTTATCTATTGATAATAGTAGTAATTTTAGCTATTTCAATATATTTGTTTATGAAAACTCCAGCTTTTGGAGCTTTACCAAGTGGAAAAGAGTTTAGAAAAAGTTAAAAATTCAAAAACTATATCGATGGCGAATTTAGAAATAAAGAAAAACAGAACTATTGACAGATACTAAAAAACTCCAATAAAGAGACTTTTAGAATTTGCTTTTTGAAAAAGATCCTGAAGGAACAGTACCTAAGATTGCCTTTACCAAGTGTGAAAACTGATTTAAAAACTTTAGATCCCAATGAAGATCTTATAGTATGGTTTGGACATTCTTCACTTTTTATACAAATAGCAGGAAAGAAAGATTTTAGTGGATCCAGTTTTTTTCAAAGTATGCTTCACCTGTACCCATTTTCAAATAAAGCTTTTGAAGGAACTAATATCTATACTGTTGATGATTTACCTGAGATAGATGTTTTACTTATAACTCATGATCACTACGATCATTTGGATTATCCCTACAGTAAAAACTAAAGGATAAGGTAGCTAAAGTGATAGTTCCATTGGGAGTAGATGCACATCTTTTAAGATGGGGCTTTTGATGAAGAAAAAAATAACTACAGTTGATTGGGATGATGAAGTTACAATAGATGAAAATTTAAAATTTATGCCTTAGAGACAAGGCATTTCTCTGGAAGAGAATTTTCTAATAGAAAACCAGAGTTTATGGGTTTCTTATTTGATAGAAGAAAAATATAATGATGGTTTATACAGATTATTCTTAGTGGAGATGGAGGTTATAGTTCGAGATTTAAAGCTTTCAAAGAAAAATTTAAAAATATTGATTTAGTCAGTAATGGAAGCAGGCCAATATAATGAAGAATGGTCTTTTAATACATTCTTTGCCTGAGGACATAATAAAAGAAGTTCAAGATATGGAGTAACAAAACTTTTCCTATTCATAATAGTAAGTTCAAATTATCTAAACATCTTTGGTATGAACCTTTAGAAAAATTAGATAGTTTTACTGCAAATACAAATATACAATTACTTACTCCAATGATAGGAGAAAAAAACTTTTTACATAAGGAAAAATAGTTTTAAAAATGGTGGGAGAATTTAGAAAAAAATAAATATGAGAGTTAGCTATGAAACATTATATTGGTATTGATTTAGGTGGAACGAATACAAAAATTGGTGTAGTAGACTTAGAGGGTAATTTAATAATTAGTAAAATTATCAAAACTCATTCAAAACAAAAAGTTGATAAAACTTTAGAAAGAATATGGGAAACTAGTAAAGAATTGTTGGTTAAATGTGATATTCCATTATTTTTCTGTACTTGGAATAGGAATAGGGAATTCCTGACCTGTAAAAAAGAACAAAGTATAGTAGGTTTTTGCCAATTTTGATTGGGATATGAATTTAAAAAGAAAAATGGAAAAATTAACAGGAATTGAAACAAGAATAGAAAATGATGCCAATATTATTGCTCAAGGAGAAGCAATTTTTGGAGCAGCCAAAGAAAAATCTTCAATAACCATTGCCATAGGAACGGGAATGGGAGGAGGAATCTATCTAAATGGAAATCTTCTTACAGGTATGTCAGGAGTAGCTGGAGAGATAGGACATATGAAGGTAGTGAAAGATGGTAAGACATGTGGTTGTGGTCAAAATGGCTGTTTTGAAGCTTATGCTCAGCAAGTGCACTTGTAAAAGAGGCAAAAGAAAGATTGAAAATTAAATGAAGATAACTTATTGTATAAAGAAATTAATGGAGATTTAGAAGAGCTTGAAGCTAAAAATATATTTGATGCTGCAAGAAAAGGAGATCAATTTTCAAAAGATCTAATAGAATATGAAAAGTGATTATTTGGCTTTTAGGGAATGAGAATCTTTTTAAATATATTCAATCCAGAATGTATAGTAATTAGTGGAGGGATTTCTTTAGCAGGAGATGAAAATTTTGATACCTGTTAAAGAAAAATTAAAGAAATATACTCTATTACCAGCTTTTAGAAAAACTTGGAAATAAAAACAGGAGTATTAGAAATGAAGCTGAGGGTAAAAGGAGCAGTAGCACTTTTTATTTTAAAGTATTTTAATTGAGTACTGTCAAAGTTGTGTTTTTATAAGTATACAGTACTGACGTAAAAAGAAAAATATTTATTTTTAATAAAAAGTATTGACAAAATGGATGAGAATATATATTGTGTTTATATATGCTAAAGTATATAAAAATAAAAAGAAAATCATTATTTTATTAAAATTCATTAATTATTTTAGGAGGGTATTTTTATGAAAAATTTGGAATGATATAGGATCAATTATTCTTGCATCAGCATTAGTAGCTTGTGAGAAAAGAAAGAAGAAGCAAAAACTGAAGCTGCTCCAGCTGCTGAAAAATTATCAATAGGATTAACTGCTTATAAGTTTGATGACAACTTCATAGCTCTATTCAGAAAAAGCATTTGAAGCAGAAGCTGCTGCTAAAGCAGATACAGTAGAAGTTACTGCCATTGACTCTCAAAACAGTGTTGCAACCGAAAAAGAACAAATCGAAGCAGTTCTTGAAAAAGGAGTTAAAGCATTTGCAATTAACCTAGTTGATGCTTCAGCTGCTGATGGAATTATTAATTTATTAAAAAGATATTCCTGTTGTATTCTATAACAGAAAACCTTCTGATGAGCAATAGCTTCTTATGATAAATTATACTATGTTGGAATTGACCCTAATGCTCAAGGAATAGCACAAGGTGAATTAATAGAAAAGTTATGGAAAGAAAACCCGAGATCTTGACTTAAATCAAAAGATGGAGTTATCCATATGTAATGTTAACTGGAGAACCTGGACATCCCAGATGCAGTTGCTAGAACTAAATACTCTATCTCAACTTTAAATGATCATGGAATAAAACTGAAGAATTCACCAAGATACAGCAATGTGGGATACAGCTACTGCAAAAGATAAAATGGATGCTTGGTTATCAGGACCCAATGGTTCTAAAATAGAAGTTGTTATTTGTAACAACGATGGAATGGCTTTAGGAGCTATCGAATCAATGAAAGCTACTGGAAAGATTTTACCTACATTTGGTGTAGATGCTTTACCTGAAGCTCTAGTTAAGATAGAAGCTGGAGAAATGGCTGGAACAGTTTTAAATGATGCTAAAGGACAAGCAAAGTGCTACATTCAACATGGTAGTTAACCTAGCAGCAGGAAAAGAACCTACTGAAGGAACTGATTTAAAATTAGATAATAAAATTATATTAATTCCAAGTATAGGAATTGATAAATCTAATGTTGCAGACTTCAAATAAGAATTAATTGTAAGTAGTCTTGAAGGAGATTATACATCAATCTCCTTTTTTAAAAACGGAAAATAAAGGAAAAGGAATAGGATATTATGGAAAATCTAAAATATGTAGCTTGAAATGGAAAATATTACAAAAGAATTTCCTGGAGTAAAAGCTTTTAGATAATGTTCAATTAAAAATTAAAGCCTGGAACAGTTCATGCTTTTAATGGGAGAAAATGGAGCTGAAAAATCTACTAATGAAAGTGCCTTTTTGGTATTTATGAAAAAGATAATGGAAAAATTTTATTAGATGGAGGGAAGTAAATTTTAAATCCACAAAAAGAAGCTTTAGAAAAATGGTGTTTCAATGGTTCATCAAGAATTAAATCAAGTTCTTCAAAGAAATGTTCTTGATAATATTTGGCTTGGTAGATATCCAATGAAAGGATTTTTGTAGATGAAAAAGATGTATGAGGATACAATCAATATATTTAAAGATTTAGATATTAAAAGTAGAATCCTAGAAAAAGTTGCTGATTTACCAATCGCAGAAAGACAAATGATAGAAATAGCAAAGGCTGTGTCATATAAATCTAAAGTAATAGTTATGGATGAGCCTACATCTTCACTTACTGAAAAAAAGTAGATCATCTATTTAGAATCATAAATAGATTAAAAACAATCAGGAGTTGCTATAGTTTATATTTCTCATAAAATGGAAGAAATTAAAATGATTTCTGATAGAAAATAACTATTTTAAGAGATGGTAAATGGATATCAACTAATGATGTTTCTAAAATTTCAACTGAGCAAATTATTAGTATGATGGTTGGTAGAGATTTAACAGAACGTTTCCCTAAAAAGATAATACAGTTAAGGAAATGATATTAGAAGTTAAAAACTTAACAGCTTTAAATCAACCTTCAATACAAGATGTAAGTTTTGAACTTTATAAGGAGAAATTTTAGGTATAGCTGGACTTGTTGGATCAAAAAGAACAGAAATAGTTGAAACTATCTTGGATAAGACCTAAAGAAAAAGGAGAAATCATTTTAAATGGAAAAACTGTAAAGAATAAAAATCCAGAAGATACTATAAAAATGGTTTTTGCTCTAGTTACAGAAGAACGTAGAAGCACAGGAATATTCTCAATGTTAGATATAGCATTTAACTCAGTTATTTCTAACTGAGATAGATATAAAAATAAATTTAGACTTCTTAAAAATAAAGATATGGAGAAAGATACAAAAATGGATAGTAGATAGTATGAGAGTAAAACACTTCATACACTACAAAAGATTGGAAGTCTTTCTGGTGAAACCAACAAAAAGTAATCATTGGAAGATGGTTACTAACTGAACCAGAAGTTCTTATGCTTGATGAACCTACAAGAGGTATTGATGTTTTTAGCAAAATTTGAAATTTATCAATTAATGATAGACCTTGCTAAAAAGATAAAGGAATTATTATGATTTCTTCTGAAATGCCAGAACTTTTAGGAGTAACAGACAGAATACTGGTTATGAGTAATGGTAGAGTGGCAGAATTGTTAAAACTTCTGAAACAAATCAAGAAGAAATAATGGAATTATCAGCTAAATATCTATAATTAAGAAGGAGAAAAATATGTTTGCAAAGAAATAATGAAGGAAAATTAGATTATAAAAAAGTATTATAGAGAGTGGATTATATCTTGTATTATTCTGTATGCTTGATTGCAATAATAATAGAACCTACTTTCTTAAGTTTAAGAAACTTTAAAAACATTCTTACTCAATCTTCAGTAAGAACAATTATTGCTCTTGAGTTGCTGGTCTTATAGTAACATAGGTACTGACTTATCAGCAGGTGAGACAGTTGGACTTTCTGCTGTAATTTCTGGAACATTATTACAATCAGTGACTAATGTAAATAAAGCTTTTCCTAAAATTAGGAGAATTCTCAATATTTAACTATATTAATAGTAGTACTAGTTGGTGTAATCATAGCAAGTGATAAATGGAATAGTTGCTATTTTAAACGTTCACCCATTTATAGCTACTATGGGTACAATGACATAGTTTATGGTATTAACTCACTTTACTATGATAAAGCAGGAGCTGCCCAATTTCTGGTTTCGTAGATAAAAATACGTAAAGTTTGCACAAGGTTATATACAAATAGGCTCATATACAATCCCATATCTTATTATTTATGCGCTATTGCAAATATTAATTATGTGGATTTTTATGGAACAAAACAAAGTTTGGTAAAAACGTATTTTGCTGTTGGAGGAAATCCCAGAAGCTGCAAAAAGTATCAGGAGTAAATGTTGTTTTAACTCTTATTGAATTTATGCACTATCAGAGCATACTATGCTTTGGTGGATTCTAGAAGCAGGACGTATAGGTTCAGCAACAACAACCCTAGGATTCATGTATGAAATGGATGCCATTGCAGCCTGTGTAATTGTGGAGTTTCATTCTATGGTGAGGTAGGAAGAATATCAGAGTTATAAACAGGAGTTATAATCTTAACAATTATAAACTATGGACTTATTTATACAGGTGTTAGCCCTTACTGGCAATACATTATAAAAGGTATCATAATTGTAACTGCTGTTGCATGTGACTCTATCAGATATGCTAAGAAAAATAATTTACTAATTTACAGGCTGTTTCAGACAGCCCTCATTTTTAAACAGCATTAAAAATATATAACTATATTTGTAAAATATAAAAATATTATATAATAAGAAATTGTTAATGGAAGTAATTTTTATATTTTAGTGGAAGAAGGAAAAAGTATGAGGAGATTTCAAAAATGCTACTATGGAATATAATGTAGCTAAGAATGAACTAGTGATAAGAGATGTACATAATAATGGAATATTCTTTGCTATAGATGAAAATAGCAACAAATTAAAAGAGTATTCAGTTTTGATATCCTGTAAGTGTGGAAACAAATAAAAATAGAAAGTACTAGAGTTAAAAATTTCTGCTACAAAATCAAAACGGGAGACAAAGCGTACAATCTTCCGCTTGAATTGGATCAACTTGATTCTCAGATAAAAAGAACTGTAATAAATATTTCAAATGATGATTTATCTAATATCACATTAAATTAAAAATACATGTTTTATTATTGAGTTTATAAAAATTAAAGAATTGTTTTAAAGTAGCTAAATATTTTTAAATTGATAATGTATTTTTGATTGAATGATTTTTAATAACTATGATAGAATATAGAATCAAAAATTTAAACTATAAACTGGAGGGAAAATGAAAGAAAATTTTATTATTTATATTAATGATAGCAACATCGCTTAATATAAATGCAGCACAGGCTACTTCATTTGCAGAAACAGTAAATGATGATAAGGTTGAGGTTATTGCTACTTATGATAATGAAATGCCTCAAGAAATTAAAAATATCTATAATCCTAAACATAAAGGTGAAGGAGTTAATTATTTTGACCATGTCTCGTTACAGCAAGAAGTGCAAATTTAAGGGAAAAACCTGATCCAAAATCTAAAGTTATAGGAAAGTTTACTATGATGTGAAATTAAAACTTTAGAAAAAGCAAAGATATCAAGGAAATATATGGTACTTTGAATGAAGATAATAAAGGCAATAAAGGTTACATTGCTGGAAGCCAAACTAAGAAAAGAGGACTTTAGATTCCAAATGGCTCTAGATAAAATAGAGATTTAGAATATTTTATAAATAAATCTATAGATGAAGGTGCAACATGATGTGTTATACTTATGCACCAAATCCAGTAATCTAAACCCACAAAGAGAAAAAGATAAATAGGGAACATCTCTGAGATCAAAACTTTACTAGGAATTGGTAAAAAGGTGAAAGAATAACAATTCTGATAGATCTGTAGTAAAAATTATAGAAAAATAGAGGATAAAGCTTTAGTAAGACTCTTTTCAATTCCTGAAGAAGTGAAGTTTCTATAGCCAATTATCTGCATATCCTTCCAATAGGATTTAGAAAGTTATAGCATCAGTATAGAAAATCAAAAACTTTATAGTATTTGGAAAAGTTCCAAACAAAACAAAATGAATGGGAACAGTAGTTATGTTGTATACAAAAACTGGTATAGATAGCCAATTAGATATGAAACACCAAAGGTTTCTTTACAGTTCCAGTGGTAAAATATGTTAGTGCCATATACAGATGAAAAACAGGGAAAACAAGGTTCTGCTAAATTTGCATAAGATTCTGTGGTGAGATATTTACATGGAACACCTATCAACAAGTTCAAGAAGAAGCAAATAAAGAATTTTTCTAAGACAAAAAGAGTTTACATTAGGTACAACAGCAGGAAGAAAATGTAAGAACTAGTGAAAAGGACATGCAAAAATTCTTATTTGACTGGCTTGTATATAGTCCTAATAAGGATTCGAATGAACAAAGATTATCAGAAGATGCTACGTTTATAGTATTCTAATAAATTAACTGTACTTATGGAGAAGGAGAAATATGAAGAAGAAAAATATTTGTGTATTATGCTTGCACTTTAGCAAACTGCATGTAGTAGCAGTGATTATACAGGTAGTGAAAGGTGGACTCCGGCCCAACAATGTGCTATAGAAGACACTGAGCTAGTACCTGAGGAAGATATTATAGTATTCGATCAAGAAGCGAGTTACAATACATGAAGGAACACCCAATCTTATCACGTACCTGACTAATCTTTATTTGATTTGACAATATGTTGCTAAAGATGGTATAAAACAACTTCACTTTGCTGACATTAGTCAAAGCTTTAAGGAGAAAATAAAGATATTCATGTTAAAATGAGACGGATATACAGATTCAGTACACAGAAGCTAATACAATCGAACTATCTGCGAAAGAGCAAGAGCAATAAAAGACTAATTTCTAAAAGCGAGCCAATGGTCTCCTAACATATCTATCAGAAGGTTATGGAACAAAACTCCAGCTGATACAAAATCAAAACAGCTGGTGATGAATCAAGAAATAGAAGAGTTGACTGCATCAGACCAAGAGGATAAAATAAATATTTATAAGTGAGACTAAGGAAAGATTTAATTATGCTCGAATCTTCTCTTGGTCTTTATGGACGAGGGAGTGTTGTATCAGCAAAAGAGACACATCGAGGATTAGTCGACAATATGTTTACAACAAGTAAAAAGCAAAACAAGCTGTATGGTAAGAAAATGTGATTAATGCAACTATTGGTTCATTGTATGATGCGAATAGAAGAAAATTTGCCATATACAACGTGGAGTTGAAAAGTAGTATAGAAATCTACCTTCTGAAGATTTATATGCCTATTCTACAAAATCGTAGCTAGAGAAGATGATTACATCCTGATGAGGTTAGTAAAAGCTCTATCTTCACGATGACCATATGGTAGATCATGACGTATTACTATATAGCTTGCCGTTGCAGCTTCTGGAAGGAACAGGTGCTATATCAATCAATGATTAAGAATTATATGGACACTGGAGATAAGGTGTACTTCCAAATTGGATGCGAAACATATAAAAATATTGTTATTAGTGGTAGGAAAATAGAAACTTATCAACTATTTGATGAAGATGGTACCAATTTGCAACTGAGTAGAAGCAAAGTTTTGAATTAGCACACACACATGTGGTTCTTATATTAAATGAACCTACTAGCCATAATCCTGCTATGTTTTTAGAATGACTTTACGAAGAGTAGCAAAACCTTATGGCCTTTTTCAAAAGTATAAAAGTGATACAAACTTAATTGTTATAAAGAGATGTGGCAGCTATTTTGAAACATGATGATAGAACTGAAGAAGAAACAAAAGGCTGAGAAAACTATTACTAGGTCTACTCTAAAATGTTCTGTCATGTATGCATTTAGCTTATCTAAAATCTCTATCTGTTTATGGAATGAGAATAGAGGCAGCAAATAGCAGTTTCTTCAAGTGAAGAAGTAATTCAAGAATTTAAAGATGCTATTTCTTTTTCATGTACGAACAACTCTGGTCTCATCGTTCCAAAAGGTGGAGATGAAACTATTTGAAACTATAATAGAAAAACTCCTGAATTAGCTGAATTTTAAAAAGAAAACAAAGCTTATATGGACTTTGTTAAAAGAAAGAGCAGATATGTTTTGCTTAAAATGAAAGCTAAAGAAGTTAAATTGGGCATATTACCTTATAAGAGTGGATTCTTTGTGTAACTATTCCACAGAGAAACAGTTGATAAAGGTGATAGAAGAGCTCGAAAGAATCAAAATATATTTGTTATCAAATTTGATATGGGAACAAGAATAATGAGCCTTATGTGGTGCTCCAAAGAGAAAATAGTAGGTCTTGCTATAAAGAGGCTTATCGAAAAGTCTGATAAAAGTGGATAAACATGAAAATAAAGAGTATTTTAGAAAGAAACCCTGTGTACCTGCACTAAAAGATAACATAACTCTTGAAAAAGCTCTAAACTCGACCGAGCGAGATAGTATTTATTATATTTGGCTAATATAGTAAATATAAAAGAACGCTGATAATTAAATTGAGATAGCTAATATATCCATTCATATGAATATGATAGATGGATTGAAGATAAGCACAGACAATGGAATAGACTACATAATGAATACAATCCAAGCCAGATGGAATACTGACTACAAAGTCCAATGTTGCTGCTCATGCTTACAAGAATAATATAAGCTGATTCAGAGATTTTATACTGATACCTTTTCGGCCAGAGAAAGGCTTTTATCAAATACAGAAAATAAAATTGTAGCAGCAGAAATGTCTGCTGTGAAAAGCTTATGCCAGAAGTTTTCTACACTTCATATTCCGATAATCACTGTGGTTAATACGTGAAAAGAAGATGTAATCAATGCTATCAAAGCTGAGCTTTATCTGGTTGTCGACAACAGAAACTAGTCTCATGGGAGGAATAAGGGGGAGTGTGTAGACTTGTCAAATTCAAATAGGAAGTTGGGTTTAATGCCTGGAGGTGTTAGGTTACTGGGAGAAAATCCGAAATTTTAACATAACAAATAACAGTTATATATTGGTCAAAGATTTGGCATAGAGAGACTTTCTCTATCCACTGACAAAATAGATATAGATTTCCAAAGATAAAGAAATATTTGGATAAATATAGATGGGATAAATGATAGATTTACTAAAAGAGTAGGAAAAATGTGACAGAATACTTTATCCTTATGGAAGATATAGGCTAACCCAGAAACAACGTGTAAAGGATTGATTGATAGAGATACGTATACTCTATAATTTTAGAGGTTACAGATGGTTACTCACAAAGATGCTTACAATACGAGCAGCTGTCTTTAATAATAGAACATACTGATAACTTTTCAAGAAACACCTTGTGACCACTTTGAAAATAATAAGGGCTAGCTAGAAACAGCAGGTGCAAGATTACGTGGTCAAGATGTAGTTATCTTGCTTGTATTCTTATAAGATATAATGATTGTCTATCTGTATTAATCTTAGATGAAGTAGAAAATGAGATAGATGAAATTGAAAAGTCAATTGGATTGAAAGTGCGCAGATAGAGATGATCTGAAAACATTTTAAACTAAAAACAAAATCGAGCAGTTTTGAAAGAAACTACTCTCCAGTAAAGAGAGGTGATTTCAAGCACAAACCAGAAGTATGTTAAATTATTTCCATGAAGATATGAGCCATTACCTAGGGTGACTTAAAATGACCATGGTATCATAGTGTTTGATACTAGCAGATATGTTAACAATAGAGCCACAGAGCCACGAAGTCATACAACTTCCTGGCTCACTCTATGATTAGTAATACTATGAATGAAATTGTGAAAATACTACAGGCAATAATTTCAACCATATTTATGCCTTTGAGGCTTATAGTTGGAAGCTTTATGGAATGAGATTTTGAATATATGCCAGACTTACATGGTAACTATGGATGCTATATAACTTTGGGTCTGATGGCAATCGTCGTGGGATTAATGATATTTTACTTTAAGAAGAAAATGGTTTTAATAATAGTGTCAAAGTTCATACTTTTATAAGTATGAACTTGTTTTTTATTCTTATATAAAAATATATTTGAAATTGACAGTCATCTATAATTGGTATTATAATAAATATTATAGGACAATGTATATTTTTAACTGATACATTAATTATGTTATGAGATGGTTTTATGTTTTTAACATGAGGATAATTGTATAAAATCAGAAAACACAATAGCTGCGTACAAAAAAGTAATAGAATGAAAAGCTGATGAATAGAGATGATACACAGCTTACAAAAGATGGAAAAATAGTTGTTACGCATGATTGGGAGCGATAGAACTCACAACCAGAGGATATGCATGGAATTAGATTATGATTATAAAACTTAGATGGTGGGCAATGGTTTACTAAAGATTTTATAGGAGAAGAAGTTCCGAATCTTTAGAAGAAGCGTATTAGATATACTTCCAAAGATATGGATGTTAAATTATAGAGATAAGATACAGCAAGCAAGACATCATACTAATATAGAAGAAAAGTATGTTAAAGTTTTAAAGAAATATCCGATAAATTTGAAAATATAATTGTATCATTCCTTTTTCATCATGAGGAAGATAAAAAAAATTGTGTCTTAGAATTAAACTAAATTACTTTTATTAACTGATAGTGACTTAAAGAAAATATTTATCGAGCAACGGTCTATCTTCTATAGTTATCACCCTGAAATAAATCTTATTTCTAAGGAGGATGTTGAAAACTACAATGATAGGGGTGAAAATATTTGTTTGGACAGTGAATAAAGAAGAAGACTGAATTATTTAGTTAAACAAAGTTGATGAGTTATAACCAATTATCCTGGTTATTAGAAAGAATTCATTAGCAATCTTTAGAGGCAAATGAAGAAATTTAGATTTTACTGTATGTTTATTATGTTACTTACAGCTATGGTGAGAAAGTGAAATAGAAGAAAAAGGCAGAGCTTAGAAATGTAAAAGGGTTATATTTTTGAAGAATGAACTACTATATAGTTGAAAGAAGCAATGATTATAAACCAAAAGATTAGAAGTTACGGCAACTTGTATTATTCCAATGGACAACACCTGTGTGTATAAGATGGCTCATAACAAGTTGTTAGAGGTGAGATTTACAGACGTAGACAGATTTGTTATAGGAGACGAAACCCAGAATTCTATCGCTTGCAGTGACTCCAGAGTGCCATATCGTGCACTAGTATGAATATGTAAATTAATTTATTAGGATTTAGTTGCAGATTTAAAGAAAAGGCTGAAGAAAAAGGAATAAAATTATACTACTTGGATTTCATTTTTTTGATTTAGAAGTATTATATGATAAAGAAATAAAAAACCACAGATTTGTAAAAGGTATGAAATAAGAGGTCTGAAATAGTAAATTATTTATTGATACTAAATGCTAGGGGAGCAAGTGCAGCAACGGCGTCATTTAGTGGCAACAATTCTGCTTTCACAACAAAAATGTATTAGATGGATTAGAAGGTTCATAAGGAATCAACTATTTAATTAAACTTATGAATTGAAAAATATGTCTTTAACAAACACTTTTAGAACAGCTGAGTTTATTTAACAAAAGTTCAGATAACAACATGAACAAAAGGCTATTATACAAGAAGAATTTGATAAAGCAGAAAATAACACAAAATTAGTTGAATTCAGATAAAGAATCAGTTAAAACCAAGATGCAGAGCAACAATGAAGTAAATCTTCCTAATTGCAGAAAATTAGTAGAACCTATTATAAAA
>BNJU01003628.1_pt1 | contig 61312 bp, 81 predicted proteins | sample 8539281 | NCBI WGS metagenome assembly BNJU01 (sample SAMD00202456, study PRJDB9452) | human saliva metagenome | isolation source: human saliva | place: Japan
TTTTGTAATTCTATGGATTCGATAATCATCCTATGGCCTGCATTAAAGTTAACCGTAAAATCATGTAGTTGTAGCTTTTCTCCCCGATCCCGAATAAAGACGGAGAGCGAAATGGTAAGCACAAATCCACCCCTTCCTTCAATATTCTGGAAGAGATCCATCAGGTAAGTAGGATTAAAGCCGATAGAGCAAATCCTTTCCTTCCTGCTGTACCGGCATTTCCGCATCCATCCTTCCGATGTCGGAAACACCAAAGATAGATCTGGCTCTCAATTTTTAAAATCAGGTTGCTATCATTGCCCTCTGGCCAGGACTTTGGCCCTAGTCGATATTTTCCAAAAACTGCTTATGATTTAAGCGAATCTTGGTTTCATAATCGGTGGACAACATCTGGCGAACATGGAAATATTCTCCCTCCACCAGCTGGGTTACCACGATGGTGTCTTCAGGAAAGTGCAGATACTGCTTGAAAAGCAAATTCCACCTTATCCTCCAAGCCTCGCTGATAATCTTGGAAAGCTCAGAAAGAACTCCTTGGGAACAATGGCGGAGCAGTTGTCGCAGGACTCGGAAAGCCTGGTCTTTCGAATAGCACCCTATGTCCGTCCAGGGCGGTAATGGAGAATGATTGTCGTAATTGAAATATTCTCCCGTCATCTTCTTATTGTCTTCCGGAAGCGGTGGAAAAATAGTCTGATTAATCATGTTTTCTGAGACTCAACTGAGAAATCTCCACAATCTTCCCTGCTTTCTACGGAAGGAAGGGAGGTAAATCTTTCGTGATTTCTGCCTCATGATTTTAAAGACGGACCTTTTCACACTGAATGGTACAGTTATGCCGTTTTCCTGTACTCAGAAGAATATTCTTCCTCCGTCTGGGGCAAACGCTTTGATAATCTCTTGAAAAAGTCTTGCTCCAAGGCAATCTTTTCCTGGCTCCACTATGTCTCCCGGACAAATGCTTTCTATTCCAAAATCATGTTTCCTGTTAAACGACCTGCCTCCTCAGTGGCGTCCACCAGGATGCACCCATAATGCTTAGAGTGGTTTTGAAGCAACAGCCTTCCCACCACTCTGCAGGGTGGAAAGCAAATCATTTTTGAAAAAGATAATTTATAGGAGTCCTTTCTTTTTATTCTATAGGAGCTTTATGAAAAGCCGCTAATTTTTATTCTAATAAGCATCGCTCAGAGCCCTCGTGATATTTTTGTTTTTGTTCTTTCTTTTTCTTTAGTAGTGTTATTAGGGATGTGAAATGTATAATCCCCTAAAAACACCTTGATTTTTCAATGCCTCATCCCTATCTTTTTCTGTGGAAAGGGAAGGAAAAATGGGATTAGGGAGAGATTTTTCCGTAAAACCCTCTATTGTGGATTGCAATTGTTCATTTTCGTGGACAACCCTTTGGATATCTTGTCGCAACCGTGAATGATGGTGGAATGGTTCTTCCTCCCAAAAGTTCTCCCATCAGTATTTAAGGGAATACTGTCATTTCGACAAAGGTCACATGGCAATCTGTCTGGGAATCACGATTTTCTTTATTCTTTCTTTTGGAAAACAAGGTCGGAAAGACTCAGACCGTGATGCTCCGCCACCACCTCGATAATCCATCGGGTAAGCCCTTTTTCTCTGCCGGAGTAATATTGTCCTTAAAAGCTCCTCTGCAAGACTTAAGCGTAACGGCTGTTTAATCAGGCGGGACTTGCCACCACCTTGGTTAAGGCTCTTCCAACTCCCGGACATTGGACTAATGTTGTCTGCAATATATTTGATAACTTTCGTTGTCAAGTTGTAGCCTTCAGCCTTTTTTCCGAAGAATCGCCATCCTGGTTTCCACATCCGGAAGCTGATATCCACGGTGAGTCCCACCCTCAAAGCGGGAGAGGAGTCGTTCTTCAATATTGTCAATCTTCTTCGGCGGCTTATCGGAGGCGATACATAATCTGTTTTCTATTATCATAGCGTATTGAAGGTGTGGGAAGAATTTCTTCCTGGGTTCCTTCCTTTCCGATTAAGAACTGAATATCGTCTATGAGCAGAACATCCAGTTTCTATACTTTCTTCTGAATTCTGCCGGGGAAATGTTATTTTTATTACGGATACTGTCGACAAATTCCGTTAATAGTTGCTCTGGAGGTAACATAGCGAATCTTGGCATTTTTGTTTTGTTGTAATATGTAATGGGCCACAGACTGCATCAGGTGGGTTTTCCCCAGGCCTGCTCCTCCGTAAATATAGAGAGGGTTATACTGTTCTCCGGGCATTTCCGCTGCTGCCACACAGGCTGCATGGGCTAAGGCGTTGGAGGAACCTACTACAAAGCTGTCGAAGGTATAGCGAGAATTCAGGTTGGCATTTTTAAGGCCTCCAGTCCAGGCTGTTCTTCCTGATTTTTCTTGATAGAGTTCTTTTCAAACCTTCTTCATCGGTGATGAGAATCTAGATAGATGCCGGTGATTTCCATAATGGAAATCTTCAAGGTTTCGGCATAGCGTTTCCGAATCATACTGATGAATTGCTTCATCTCTACCAGTATAATCAGTTGATCCCCTATAGAATCGTATAATTTTAAAGGGGCAATCCAAAGATTATAGGCTTACATCCGGCATTTCATTTATTTCTCTGTATGTAGGAGGATTTCTTCCCATTTTTCTTTTTATGAGGTTAAAGTCTTTTGCCATTCCCTAGACTCCTTAAAATCAACGACAAGGGTTTCGCTATTTTTTTCAAAAAGTAGCTCTCTGAAAAGACAGTTCTTTTTATTTTACAGCAAGAGAGCTCTTTCGCAAGTTCACATCCCTAAGGAAAGAAGAATAATTCTTTTCAGAAAATATAGAAAAAGACAGAAGAATTATTGGAGTACAGAATAATAGCTGAAAAAGAGTATAAATGGAGATAAAAATAAAAGCTGTCCACAGAAGAAAGCTAAAAGAAGCCTTTTTACCATAGAAAAAGAGTATTATACACTTATCCACAGTTTATAAACAGCTTTGTGGATATGTGAACAGATGTTTTGTGGATAGAATTTGTGGATAAGTGCATACTTTGTGGATAAACCCTGTCTTTTACAGGATTTTCCTGCTTTTATTTAGAGGATAAAGAGGGATAAGATATATACATTCCTTTCCGAAAAATAAGTTTTTTCAAAGGGTATTGACGATTTATAGCCCTTTTCTATATAATAATCTGCGATGTTTACTCAAAATTAGAGTTTATCTGGACCTTCGTACAAGGACGAATAATTCCCTGGAGAAACGATCGGTGGTTTAGGCCATACACATAAAAAAAGGGAGGTGTCCGTATGCATAAGGGAAAAATGACTTATCAGCCAAAGACAAGACAGAGAGCAAAAGTGCATGGATTTAGAAAGAGAATGTCCACAGCCAACGGTAGAAAGGTTTTGTCTGCTAGAAGAGCTAAAGGTAGAGCAAGATTATCTGCATAATGTAGAAAACATAAAGGAAGCTTTGAAAAGCTTTTACGGGTAATAAAAACTACCCTGTAGAATACAGAAATGAGGCCGCTGGAAAGCGGTCTTCTTCAACCTGGAGATATTTTATGAAGCGTTTTCCTTCCATGAAGTCAAATGAAGAGTTTCAGCATTGTTATAAAAAAGGAAAATCCTATGCCAATGCTTATTTTGTGATGTTGATCGTGGAAAACGGTTTAGACTATTCCCGGCTGGGAATATCCTGTTCCAAGAAGGTGGGGAATTCTGTAGTTCGTCATGGAATCAATAGAAAGCTTGAGAGATATTTCGATTAAACAAAGAAATCAAAGAGGGTTAGACATCGTTTTAGTCGTAAGACAGAAGGTAGCTTTTTCAAGCTATTCGGAATTGGAGATTGCTTATCTCGATTTATGTAGCAGGCATCATATACTTAGTAATGGAGAGAAGTTCTGAAATTCTGATTTTTTCAAAGGGAAAAGAAACCCTCATTATAATAGGAAGAAACTGGATAGAAAAATACGTTTTATCAGGAAATAAGTTGATAGAAATTGTGAAGCAGCTTTATTCCGAAGGAGAGCTTTGATGAAAAACTGATGTTAAAGATGATTCTGTTTTTTATCAAAAATTTTTATCTCCCATGAAGGGACATTCTCATTGTAAATACACACCCACATGTTCTCAATACGCCTATGAGGCCATACAAAAGCACGGGTGTGTGAAAGGACTATTGTTGGCAATCTGGAGATTACTGCGTTGTAATCCCTTTGCTAAAAGGCGGATATGATCCTGTTCCCCGAGAGATGAAGGGAGAAAACTTGATTCAAAAATCTCGATTATTTTAACCAAAAACACATCCAATCTACCCTTTGTTCGGGCCTATCTGGAACTTGATCGTGCGTGCTTTTAGGTTGGATTATGAACTGGATTTACCTTTTTCTAGACGGAATCGGTATTCCAAACATTGGATTAGCCATCATTCTTTTTACTTTGGTAACTCGTATTTTGTTGTTCCTGACTTTCTTTAAAAACAGCAAAAATCCTCCAGAATGATGCAGATTATGCAACCGGAAATTCAGCAGTACAGGAAAAAGTATAAGAATAAGACGGATAACGCTTCCATGATGGCGCAAAGCAAACTGAGATGAAAGCTATTTATGAAAAAGTACGGCACTTCTATGACTGCAGGGTGCCTGCCTTTTGTTTTTTACAAATGCCGATTATTTTTGCCCTGTATCGTATTATTATGAACATTCCTGCTTATGTTCCTTCTGTAAAGGCAGTTTATGAAAAGCGTTTCCACTGCTATCGGAGGTTCTTCTGCTGCACAAAGTCTTCTGACTTCGGAAAAGCTAATGGAATGGAATCTATTTTAAAGACCTTACACTAACTTAGGTCTGATGACCCCAGTAAGTATAATGCAGATGCAGTTCATAACTTCGTAATTGACTTTTGTATAGCAAATCCTCGCAGGGGCCAAGCTTCCGAAAATTTTCCTCTGCTACCCAGGTAATTCAGCAAGTCGCAGCAAAGTTCTACAGAGATTAACAGCTTTTTAGGCTTAAACCCTTCCACTGCCCCCTCTGCCTATGGATTTACCCCTAACATTTACTGGTTAATTCCCTATTTTGGCAGGCTTTTGCCAGTGGGCTTCTACCCTGCTGATGCAGAAGCAAACCATGCCTCACAGCAACAGAGGAGGGAGATCAGTCCCAGCAGATGATGAAGAGCATGAACGTTATGATGCCTTTGATGTTCTGTGGTTCTGCTTCAGCTTCGCTTCCGGAATCGGTTTATACTGGATTGCTTTCTTCCGTATTTATGCTCTTTACAGCAGTTGATTTTTAAACTGGTACTTCGGAAAGAAGAGCAATGAAGAGCTTTTACAGGATGCTATGGCTAAGGCCAATGAAAAAAGAGCAAAAAAAGGCTTACCTCCCATTGATGAAAAGACCGTGGAAAACAGATTAAAGCTTATGCAGGCCAAGGAAGATTCTGAAGAAAAGAATCGTATGGAAAAGATTGCAAAGCAAAATCTGAAGACAAAAGAATCTACAGACTATTACAATCAAAATGCGAAAGAGGGATCATTAGCCAGCAAGGCAACATGGTACAGCTTTACAATGAAAAGCATGAGAAAAAAGAGAAAAAGTAAAAAGCTTAGGGAGAAAAGCTATGGACAAGTTTAGAGTTTCTGCAAAGACGGTAGAAGAAGCGATTACGAAGGCAACCATCTCTTTAGGTTGTACATCAGACAGAATTTCCTACAATGTAATCGTACAGGGAAGCAACGGCTTATTTGGTATCGGGGCAAAGCCCTGGATTATTGAAGCCTGGGAAAAAGGATGAAGGGAAATCGCAAAAGAAAAAGTTAGACAGGAAAAAGCTGGTGGCAGTAGAGAAAGCGACATTTGAAAAGAAGGAAGCGGAAGGAAAGAGGGAAAGCTCTTCTGTAGATGAAAAAATGCAGTCTTCCGAGAAAAAAGAAGAAAAAGCTTACGAGGAAAATAAAACATTTTCCCATAATTCTTCTCAGGAAAAAAGAGAGAAGAAGTTTGAAAAGAGGGAAGGTTTTATGGCTTTTAGCAGAGGAGGCTACGATCCTATCCCTGCGCCTATGTCTTCCTGCTCCCTGTAAAGAGAGAGGAAAAGCCTTTTGAAGGAAGAAGTTCTGAGAAGAGAGAACTTACGCCCCTTTCCGAAGAGGAGATTAGATGGTAACTAAGGTTGCTTTAGATTTCTTAAACTCTGTATTTTCAGGGTATGGAAATGGAAGTGGAGCTTCAGACAGAATTTAGAAACAGCAGCAATGAGCTTTTACATAAACCTTATAGGACCGGATATGGGTATCCTCATCGGAAAAAGAGGACAAAACCCTGGATTCCTTTACAGTATCTTTTGTTCTTTAGTGGTGAATAAAAACCACGGAGATGAGTATCTTTCGGGTAAAAGCTGGATACGGAGGATTACCGTAAGAGAAGAGAGCAGACTTTGAGAAGTCTGGCTAAAAACATTGCCTACAAGGTAAAGAAAAATCGGAAATCTGTTCATTTGGAGCCAATGAATCCTTACGAAAGAAGAATTATCCATGCCGCACTGCAAAGTGACAGTCAGGTTTCCACAAAACTGAGGGAGAAGATCCCTTCCGTCATGTGGTGATTTTTCTGTAAAAATGGAGGAAAGTTCCAAAAGGATTTCCGCCATAAGGGAAACCGGATGAGAAGAGAGGACAGGAAAGAAGAAAAGAGAGAAGAGAAGAGCGAAGCATAAGACTTTCTTGCACTCCATGGAAGAAATAAGAAGAATAATTAGTAAGAAAAATTCTATCTGATAAGGGGAACATATTCAGTAAGAAGAAGTCGTCAAAAAGAAGTCGTTAAAAGAAGTCATCAAGTGTAATTTTAAAGAATTGTGTGATATTTACAGCAGAGGTCTGAAATAGGAGAGTTAGTTCTCACCCTGATTTCAGGCCTCTATTGTTTATTTGAGTATATAGCTATTTAGCCTTATTTATCATTTCCTTCCCAGGCTTATTGCATTGTATAGGCAAATCTTAGTAAAATACAGAATTGCTGAGGAGGTGAGGATTTGAAAAATACCATTGAGCGGAATTGCCACCGCATTAGTAGAAAGCGGAATCGGCATTATCCGGATTAGCGGAAATCGGGCTGTGGAAAATTGCCGGAAAAATATTTAAGAACCATGAGGGAAGACCTTTAGATATCATGGAAAAGCCACCGGATCTCGCTATGGCTTTGTTTTTGACGGGGAAAAGGAAATTGATGAGGGTTTTGGTTTCCACTTTTTAGCACCCAAATCCTTTACCGGAGAAGATACGGTGGAAATCAACTGTCACGGTGGAATCCTTTTGATGCAAAAGGTTTTTTTCAGGCTACCTTGATAGTGGAGCAAGATCGGCGGAGCCGGGAGAGTTCAGTAAACGTGCCTTTTAAACGGACGAATCGATCTTTCTCAGGCGGAGGCAGTGGCGGATTTAATTACTGCCAAAAGTGAGGACAGTATTCGCCCTCTCTTCTCTCCTACAGGGTTCATTGAAAGAGAAAATCAAGAGAATGCGGAGCAGAATCTTGAGGATACCGCCTTTATTGAGGCGGCATTGATGATCCGGAGCATATTTCTTTGGAAGGATTTTCGAGCTAGTGTCAAGCTCATGTGGAAGAGATTCTTTCCGAAATTTCAGAGCTTTTTGAAGCATCAAAGAGAAGGAAGACTTTAAAGGAGGGAATTCAAACCGTTATTGTGGGGAAGCCCAATGCGGGAAAAAGTCTTCTTTAAACTGTTTGGTAAAGGCGGATAAGGCCATTGTGAGTAATATTCCGGGAACCACCAGAGATACTGGTGGAGGAGGATATTCAGATCGGTTCCCTTTCCTTCATTTGATGGATACCGCAGGAATTCGGGAAACGGAAGATATTGTGGAAGAAATCGGTGAATCGGGCAAAGGAAGGAATTGAAAAAGGCGGACTGCGTTTCTTCTGGTTTTTGGACGGAAGCCTTCTTTAGAGGAGGAGGACCGAAAGATTTTAGCCCTTTTTAGAGGAAAAAAAGGTCGTGATGCTTCTCAATAAAATGGATAGGAAAGCATTTTACAAAAAGAAGAGCTGGAAAAAGTCTACTGGTTTTCCTGTGCTTCCTATTTCCGCCAAAGGAGGAAGGGGCATTGAGGAGCTTGGGTCAGAAAGCTGAAGAGCTTTTTCTATACCGGAAGTCTTTCCTTTCCACGGAAACGTATATCCATAATGAACGGCAGATTGTCGCATTGGAAGAGGCAAAGTCTGCTTTGAATTGGTTTTGAGGGAATCCGTCTTAAATTGTCCGAGGATTTCTAAGCATAGATTTAATGGGGGCATACAGTGCCTTAGGAAGAATTCTGGGAGAGGATGTTTCTGAGGATTTGATTAATGAGATTGCAAAAGTTTTGCATGGGAAAATAGTAAAGAGGGAATATGGCATTTTTAGAAGAACAGGTAGATATTGTAGTGGTGGGAGCAGGGCATGCAGGAGTGGAAGGCGCCTGGTTTCCGCCAAGCGGGGCATAAAACCCTTCTTTTACCCCTGAGCCCGACAGCATTTCCATGATGGCCTGTAACCCCAATATCGGCGGAAGTTCCAAGGACATCTGGTCAGAGAGTTGATGCCCTTGGGGGAATGATGGGAAAGGTCTGCGACCAATCTTTTCTTCAGTCCAGGATGTTAAATCAATCCAGGGTCCGGCGGTACATTCCCTAAGAGCCCAGGCGGATAAACAGGTCTATACCCAGAATATGCGGCATATTGTGGAAAAATCAGGAGAATCTTCACATTCGTCAGGGAGAAATCGTTTCTTACTCACCAATGAGGAAAAGACGGAAACCGTGAGTTGTGAGTAGTACCGAGCCAGATACTATGCCAAGGCAGTGCTGATTTGCACCGGAGTGTACTTGAACGCCCTGCTCGATTTATGGAGAGGTTTCTGAAGAAACCGGGCCAAACGGTCTCGAAGAGCTACAAAGCTGAGTCAGGCCCTTTTGGATTTAGGGCTTTCGTTTTGCAGTCGTTTTAAAACCGGAACCCCTGCCAGAGTGGACAGAAGGTCTCTGGATTTCAGTAAGATGGAGGTACAGAAGGAGATGTACCTGTGGTGCCCTTCTCTTTTCCACGGATCCTGATACGGTGCAGATTCCTCAAGAGGATTGCTACCTGACCCATACCCTGTGAAGAAGGTCACGAGATGATTCGGGAAAAATATTGACCGTTCCCCCATGTATAACGGGTGATCCAGGGAACCGGCCCCAGATACTGTCCTTCTATAGAAGATAAGGTGATGAAGTTTCCGGAGAAAAATCGGCACCAGATTTTCGTGGAGCCGGAGGGAAGATACACCAACGAAATGTATCTTTCCGGTCTTTCCTCTTCTCTTCCGGAAGACGTGCAAATGAGAATTCTTCGTACTATGCCGGGCTTTGAAAAAGGCGGAAATGGTCAGGGTGGCTATGCCATTGAATACGACTGCTTAAATTCTTTGAATTGGAAAAATACCTTTGGAAAACCAAGAAGATTTCCGGCCTGTATTTTGCAGGACAAATGAACGGTTCCTCCGGCTATGAGGAGGCGGCGGTACAGGGATTTATGGCGGGAATCAACGTGGCACAAAAGATTGAGGGAAAGAGCCCTTTGTATTGGATCGTTCCTGAGGCTCTATATCGGCGTTTTGATTGATGACCTGGTGACAAAGGAAAACAAAGAGCCCCTATAGAATGATGACCAGTAGAGCTGAGTATCGTCTTCTGCTTCGACAGGACAATGCAGACCTTCGCCTTCGGGAAAAGGGCTATGCGCTGGGTATGGTTTCCCAGGAGGAAATCAAGGCCAGCAGGGAAAAGCAGGAAGCCATCCAAAAAGAACTTCGCCGTATGGAAAATACTTATATCGGAGCAAATGCGGAAAATAACAGGATTTTGGAAAGCATTCACTCTTCTCCTATCCAGTCCGGCATCTCTCTGAGAGAACTTTGTAAAAGACCGGAGTGTAATTATCAAAATATTGCTCCTTTGGATCCGGAAAGACCTTCCCTTTCTCCTTTTATACAGGAAGAAGTGGAAATCGAAATTAAATATGAGGGCTATATTAAGAGACAGATTCAGCAGGTGGAAGCTTTTAAGAAGATGGAGCGGAAAAACGCCAAAGGATATCTGCTATCATGATATTCATAATCTCCGTTTGGAAGCCAGACAGAAGTTGGATATGATTCGTCCGGAAAATATGGGCATGGCTTCCCGTATCAGCGGTGTCAGCCCTGCGGATTTATCGGTGCTTTTGGTTTATCTGGAGAAGGAAAAGGAAAGAAGAAAGGAAGAGAAATGACTGAGTTTTTCGAGAGAAGCTTTCCCATTTAGCAGAGAGCTTTAGGACTTTCTTTAACAGAACAACAGCTTTTACAGTTTTATCAATATTATCAGATTCTGGTAGAAAAATAAGGTGATGAATCTTACCGCCATTACGGAAGAAGAAGAGGTAATTGTTACATTTTGTGGATTGCTCAGCAATCTGTCAAATGAATGTTTCACGAAACATTTTTCGGAATGGATAGAGGAAAGGCTGTTATGGATGTGGGAACAGGGCAGGATTTCCCGGTCTTGTTCTAAAAATCGCCTTTTCCAAGTATTCAGCTTTTTAAGTGATTCCTTGCAAAAGCGGATTCGATTTTTGGAAGAGCTGGTGAAAGCCTTGGCTTAGAAGGGTAAAATTTTATCACGGTCGGGCTGAGGATCTGGGACATGATAAGAGCTTGCAGGAACAGTATGATTTGGTAGTTTCCTGGCAGTGGCAAATCTTGCCACTTTAGTGAGTATGACCTTCCCTTTGTGAAGGTAGGAGGCTATTTTCTGGCCTTTAAAGGGCAGAGAAGTGGAAGAAGAATTAGAGCAGGGAAAGAAGGCTATTTTTCCTTTTTAGGAGGAAAATGTGTGAGAAGAAAATCTATACCCTGCCGGAAACCGATATGGGAAGAGCTATGCTTTTGATTCAGAAGATAGAGTCCTGCGGATATCCTAGAGGCGGGAACTCCGGCTAAGTCACCTCTTAGTTAGAGAAGTATTATCAAGTGGAAAAGTTAAAAGAAATAGAGAGTGAAAGCATTTTTCCCAAAAAGAACAGGAAAGGCTATTAACAGAAAAGAGCATCCCTATAGGGAGAGAAATAAGGGAATCATTATTCTTTTGATTACGACTGTGATTTGGAGTTTGGCCTTTATTGCCCAAAGTACCGCAATGGATCAGATTGGTCCCTGCGCCTTTGTGTTTTATCGGCACTTTTTATCCGGACTTTGCTTATTGCCCTTTGCCTTTTTAAAGCTCATGCTCTAAGGAGGAAAAAATAGCAGGAATCAAAGGGGAGCCATTACCGGTATCGTACTGGGTTTTGCCAGCGTGATTCAGCAAATTGGCGTCAAAGAAAACCACCGTGGGAAAAGGCAGCCTTTTTAACGGTACTTTATATTATCCTGATTCCGATTTTTGGCTTAGTTATCGGAAAAAAACCGGAAAAGAAAGTCTGGTTTTGTGCAATTCTGGCTTTGGTCGGGGTTTATTTTATTGCGATTAAGGCAGGAACAAAATTTACTATCGGCATAGGGGAGATACTTATATTATTCTTTTGCTCGGTGCTTTATGCCGTTCAGATTATGCAGGTAGGACACTATGTAAAGAAGGTCAATATCAGCTGGTATATGTCCATACAGTTTTTAGCAGGCTCTTTGGTGGGATTACTGGGCTTTATTTTTCTTTTGAAAAGTTCTCTTTAATGAGTTTGAAAGCAGCCTTCTTCCCATTGCTTATGCCGGTATTATGTCCGGGGCAGTGGCTTTTACCATGCAAAGCTATGCTCAAAAAGATTGGAGGATACTCTTGCTTCCCTTCTCATGTCCACTACCGCCATTTATGCGGCGATTTGGGGATGGTTGTTTTTGGGAGAGTCTCTGAGATTCGGGAAATCTTCGGTCGTGATCATCATGACCGTTGCAGTGGTTTATGCCCAGATGCCGGAAAAAGCGAAAGAAAAAGAAGCTAGAAATTTTTTTGTTTTTGGAAGAAGGATAGCAATGGAATAGCTGCTAAAAGAGATAGCTTAGCAAGGAAATAGATAGTAAAAAAAGTAGCGGGAAGATAAATTGACAGTAATATAGAGTTGGCTAAAATGTTTCACGTGAAAACAAAAAGCGGAAATGGAATACAATTCATAGCAAAGCAAGGATATAAATATCCCTATACGAATATCCTATACGAAAATCTTATATGAATATCCTATACAAATAGCTTTGTTATGGAAATAGATTAAGGCAGAAAAAGAAAGGCTAAGGGGACTTATGGCGAAGATTATTACAATTGCAAACCAAAAAGGGGGTGTGGGAAAACCACCACCGCTGTCAATTTGGCGGCTTCTTAGCGGAGGCAAAACAGAGAGTTTTGCTTTTTGGACTTTGATCCCTCAGGAAATGCGGGAAGCGGTATTGGTGTCCGGGAGGAAGAAATCAGTATTTATCGGATTCTTAGCGGGAATTTCTATAGAAAAGGGCATTGTTCGGGAAGTTTTGGAAAATCTGGATTTTATTGCATCAGACAGGAACCTTTCCGCCATGGATGCGGAGCTTGCAGAGGAAGAGAAATAAAAATTTCTATTAAAGGAAGTTTTTGGAGAATATTCAAAAGGACTATGATTATATTCTTTTGTGATTGTCCTCCCAGCTTAGGGTACCCTTACGGTAAAATGCTTTAACGGCTTCTCATTCCGTACTGATTCCTATTCAGTGTGAATACTATGCATTGGAAGGACTTAGCCAAATGATGGAAACCATTTTCATGGTAAAGGATGCCCTAAATCCGGATTTAACAATCGAGGGCATTTTATTTACCATGTATGACAGTAGAAACCTCCTGTCTCAGGAGGTGGTTAAAGGTGGTGCAGGAGCATTTTTCAGATCCTATCTTCAAGACGATTATTCCCAGAAATGTTCGTCTGGCAGAGGCTCCCAGCCACGGACTGCCTATTTCCTGTATGACAACAGTTCTACAGGAGCGGAGGCTCATAGAAAGCTTTGCAGAGAGATTCTGAGAAAGACATTGCGTACTAAAAGCTTGCAGTGGAGATTTGAAAAGGATATAGCATATTAGAAAAAGGCTTGTGGAGATTCTGAGAAGGATAGCGTATTAAAAAGCTTGAGAGATTTTTTGCAAAAGATATCATTGTAAAGTTTAGAAAATCGGAAAATCGGATAGAACAGAAGCTGATAGATTTCAGCCGGATAGAGAAAGGAAGGGAAGGACATGGCAAAGCACGGTTTGGGAAGAGGGTGGATACCCTTTTGCCGGAAAGAAGGATGGACGGGAGAAGAAAGAGGAGCAGGCAATGGTGAAGCTTTTCCCTGATTCAGCCCTAATCCAAAGTCAGCCCCAGAAAACAATTTTTCCCAGGAAGAGTTAGAGGAACTTTCTCAGAGTATTCAGCAATTTGGTGTATTACAGCCCTTACTGGTAAAAAGGAAGGCCTCTCTATGAAATTATTGCCGGAGAAAGAAGATTCCGGGCGGCAAAAGATGGCTGGTCTTACGGAAATTCCCGTATTGATTCGAGACTATGACGAAAAAGCTCAGTAAGGAAGTCGCTATCATTGAGAATATCCAAAGAGAAGACTTTAAATGCGGTGGAGGAAGCCATGGCTTACCAAAGTCTGACTGACAGAATATCATTTGAGCCAGGAGGAGTTGGCGAAAGGGTGGCAAAAAGCGTTCCCACCATTGCCAACAGTCTTCGTCTTTTAAAGCTTGAGGAAGAGATTTTAGAATATCTCCGACAGAACCTTTTTGTCCGAGGGACATGCCAGAGCATTGCTATTCAGGAAAAATAAGAGAAAAGAATTTCTCTTGCCAAGGAATGCGTTGAGAAAAAAGTGGAGTGTCCGGGAAATGGAAAGACGGGCTAAAGAAGAAAAACTCTGACGGAAAAGGCAGGAAAAGCCCAAGAATTTAAGTTCTCAGTGGAAAACCATTGTTCACGGCTTGGAAGAGAAAGATGAAAGGAACATCTGGGGAACCAAGGTAAAAATTACAGCCAAAGAACGAGGATAAGGGGCAGTGAAATCGAATATTACTCGAAGGAAGATTTGGATAGAATCACCTGGATTTTAGAGGGAAGGGGAGAAGAATAAATGGAAGTATTGTTACAGCATGGTAAATTGGTCTTCGTACTGGTTTCCACATTGATTTCGCTCTGTTTCTCTCTTTATCGCCCTGAAGGCGGAGGCCAAGTATAAAAAGCTTTATCGCCAGTATGATTATTTCATGCGGGGAAGGATGGAAACTCTGAGGATTATTTTATTGAGCGCAGAGGCATGTGAAAAAGCTGAAGACTTGGAAGAAGAACAGCGGGAAATGCTTAAGATTTTACATAAGAATATCAGACGTTCCTTCCAAAAATGGGGTATCATTCGCTATAATGCTTATGGTGGCATGGGAGGAAACCTCCTTGCCTTTGGCAATTTTGAATTATGATAACAGCGGCTTTTATCTTTTAACTCCCGTTCATGCCAAAAGAAGGAGGCTTCTCTATATCAAAGAGGTGGAGGAAGGCAGCACTTCCGTTGAGCTTGGAGCCGAGGAAAAGCTGGCTCTTGGAAGAGGCCTTAGGCTATAGGAAGAAGCCCCAGACTTAGGAAAAGATTCAGAGCTGAAAAAGTTTTCAGGGAAAGAAGAGATGTAAAAAGCTTTGTTAAAGACGACTAGGAGAAAGTAAGCTGAAAGTTTTGGAATAAAAGAAGAAGTAGAGCTTTTGGTATTAAGGCATTTTTGTCGCTCTGCTTTTTTATTTTCTTTTTCCATTCTTATCGTTCCATGGATCAAAACAATAGAATTTATGCCAACATGGGAGAAAAAGCAAATTACCGAGTGCTTTCATGTAGCTTTTCTCCGGAAAAGAAATCAATCCTCTCATGGCTATTTGCAGGAAATGGATGATGCCTTTGTGCGGGACAGCTTAACCTTGCTTCCGGAAAATCGCCAGTGAATTGATTTTTGGAAGAGGGAAAGTCCGCCCCCAAGTCTGTGCATTATGATATTCGTTCCCTGGATGGGGCAGAACTTTTGGAAAAGGACCAAGAGGGAACCTTACAGGAGGAAGGGGGAAGGGTTCACATTATCCTTCCTATCCAAAACCTGATGAAGGAGGGAAAGGAGTATCTTCTTCGTCTTCAACTGGATCTGGGAGAAAGCAGCGTCTATTACTATACCCGTGTTTTACTGGGGAAGGAGGACATGGGACAGGAAGTTCTGAGCCTTGCGGAGGATTTTACCAGAAAGAGCTTTTCCAAGTCGGAGGCAAAGAGCCTTAGCACTTATCTGGAAAGTGACGATACTATGGATAACAGTTCTCTTGCCCATGTGAATCTGCATTCCTCCTTTCAGCAGATTACCTGGGGAGACAGCGGTATGGAAATGGACGGGGAGCCGGAGATTCGTTTGAAGGAGCTGGACGGCACCATGGCATTAGTGCAAATCCAGTACGCCTCAAGAGCTACGGATCAGGACGGAAATGTGCACCGTTTCTTCAATGAAGATAACTATGTAATGCGATATGATCCTCAAAGAATTTTCCTGATGGACTTTGACCGAAGAACCAAGGAGCTTTTTGATGGACAGAATTATCGTTACAAGGATAAGAAGATTTTACTGGGTGTGGGGGAAAAGAGTGATATTGAGGCCCTGCAATCCGCTACCAAAAATTTCTATGCCTTTACCGATAAGAATACCCTTTATCGTGCCGACGGAGAAGGAAAGGGCAATATGAATCGAATTTTCTCCTATTCAGAGGGGGAGAAGTCGGTAGAGAGGGAGAGTTTTACCCATGGTATTCATATTCTGAGTGTGGACACCAACGGGGATGTGGATTTTCTGGCATATGGCTATATTCGAAGGGCGACACGAGGGTTATACCGGCATTGTCTTTTATACCTATGACAATTCGGAAAATACGGTGGTGGAGAATTTCTTCCTGCCCTTAAAGGCCAGCAAGGAAAAACTGGAGGAAAACATTCAAAATCTTTCCTACTATGCGGACAACCGGATGTTCTACATTTTCTTTGCCGGCAGTATCTATGGGGTGGATACCAACAGTTTCGAGGTTATTACGCTGTCTACCGGTCTTTCGGAAAATGATTTTGCTTCCAGCAGCAGTAAACAATTTATTGCTTATGGGGAAAAGAACAATGACGGAGAACTGCACAGGGAAATTGCCTTTAGAAATCTCCACGGAGATAAGAATTTGAGCATTTCCGAAGATGGAAAACGACTGAAGGTAATCGGCTTTCTGGGGGAGGATTTCCTCTACGGCTTACAGGATAGTGACAAGGATCAGATTTGGAATCCCCAGGGAGAAGTGCCGGTATCGGAGATTCGCATAGTTGGGGAAGACATGAAGACCAAGCTTTCCTATAAAAAGGATGGACTGTACTTTGCGAATTTCAGCTTGGAAGGAATCAGCTTTCGCTTTTGATGAATACCAATTTGCAGGACGGGGAATATCAGTATGTGGGGAAGGACAGCCTGCTTTCCAACAAAGAAATCAAAGATGAAAGAAAGATTACCCTGGAATCCAAGGTCCTGGGAAATATTGGAAAACTGCAGTACCTTCCCATGGTAGGAAAGTCGGTTAGCCAGTTTAGCCTGCATTACCCGGAAAAGTTCTCTATTGAAAAGGCAGGCTCTATCGAGCTTCCGGGAGATACCAAGGAAGAGAATATCCTTTTTTCCGCCTATAGTCTTGGGCATTATCAGGGAGAGTTTTCCACTATGGAGGCGGCCTATAAGAAGATTTATGACCAGTTCGGTTATGTGGTGGATCAGAAGGAAAGAATCGTTTGGAATAGAACGGATCGTCCCAATACTGTTAGCCTGAAAATTCAGGAAGAAGATATCAGCAATTTCGTTTCCCAGATTCCAGAACTCCGAAGGGCTATGGACTATGACAATGGCGTGCTTCTGAACCTTTATGGTATGGATCTGCACGCGGCCCTCTACTATGTGGGTAAGGGCTATCCTTTGATGATTCGCATGGAGGATCAGTGGGAGTTAATCAGTGGCTACAACAACAGCTTTATCACCGTATACACCCTTGGGGGAAGCAGCATACCCAGAAATATCAGTAGAGAAGAAGCCATCGCCAGATATGAAAAGGTGCATAATGCCTTTTATGGGTATTTAAAGAAGTAAATTTAAAAGGGTGTAAAAATAATCTGCTTTTGTAGATAGATTAGAGTTCAAACTCGGGGCACGCTTTCGCTAACCTCGCCTCGCAGTGCATTAAGCGAAAAACTGCATTACATTTGTTTTTCGCAAGTACCGGCGGGCTCAGATTGCCCCCTGGTTTAGACCTATTATGCATATACAGCTTATTTAGTTCACTTATAACCCTTTTTATTTACTCACAAAACCTGCAGAACACGGACTTTTGTTTTTCCCTCCACTCCGGATCCAGGTTATCACTGATTTCCGCAAACTCATCCAAGCTAAGGGTCTTCCTCTCACATTTTCCGGATAGGAAAGGGCGGAGAGTACGCTTTTAATCACTTCCTTATCCATGCCTAAACCGGCGGAAAGGGCGTTTACCAAGGTCTTCCGTCTTTGCATAAAGGAAGCCTTAATGGTCTTAAAGAGATACTCCGGATTCTCACATTCCACAGGGGATTCCTTTATAAACAGAGAGGTGAATCACCATGGAACTTACCTTGGACGGGGGATAAAGCAGTGGGGGGAACCTCCTGTACAATCTCCGGCTTTACTGTAGTACTGCACTGCAAGAGATAAAGCGCCGTAGTCCTTGGTACCGGGGCCGGCCTGCATTCTCTCCGCAACCTCCTTTTGTACCATTACGGTGATGGAGCTAAGAGGAAGCTTCTTTTCCAGTAAGGAGAGTAAAATGGGGGTGGTAATATAGTAGGGAAGATTTCGCCACTACCTTTTACGGAATGAAAGTCAGGGGTATTCCTTTAAAAGCTCCGTAAAGTCCACCTTCAAAACATCCTGATGCAGGAGGCGAAAATTCTCTTTACCGGCAAGGTTCTCCTCAAAATAGGAATCAGCTTATCATCAATTTCAATGGCAATCACCTGCCCTGCATGCTCGCAAAGGGCTTCTGTTAAGGTTCCGATTCCGGGACCAATCTCAATCACCAGATCCTCTTTCTGAATCTTGGCGTGAGAAATGATATGATCCAAGACAGATGCATCAATTAAAAATTTTGACCGAATTGCTTTTAAACTGGAAGTTTGTCCTTTGCAATACCGCAATGGTCTCTTTGGAATCCACAAGCTTAGCCATCTTTATACCCCCTAATTTTTCTGTGTAAAATCTTGCCATATTTTCTCTTGGAAAGCAAGAAGAGGAAATTGACTAATTCCTTTATTTATACTATCTTTGTAACGAATAGGAGGGCATTAATATTGTATTTAGAATTACAGGATAGGGAATTTCCTGAATATATTGACCATGACAGAGATTGCCCGGGGCATCGTCTTTGATGAGGAGAAGAATTTCTATTTTTGTGAGAATTCATAGGGATGATTCTTTCGGAAAAAGCCACCTGATTGAAACTTCCGGCGGCGGAGTAGAAAAGGGTGAAAATCTAGAGGAAGCTATCAAAAGAGAGCTAAAGGAAGAGCTGGGAGCCGAGGTGGAAAACTCTAGAGAGATAGGAATCGTCAGTGATTATTACAACCATGTACATCGGCACAACATTAACCATTATTTTTGTGCAAAAGTCCGTTCCTTTGGGGAAAAGAACTTGATGCCCCTACGAAAACTGGAGATTTTCATGGAAACCTTGAAGCTGTCTTATGAAGAAGCCATAAAGGAATATGAAAAATGCAGTAATACAAAGTTGGGGAGGCTGATTGCCCAAAGGGAAGTTCCTGGTTTTGAAGAGGTCAAGAAGATGCTTTTAATCAATTAGACTTTTTAAAATTGTAAAAACATTTGCCAAATAGAAAATAGAATATAATAGAAAGTAGGATTTCCTACTTTCTATTATACTGAAAGAAGAAGTATAAAAAGCATATTTAGATTTAGAACTATATTTATGAATTAATGGGGTGCTTTTGGATGATGAATCAAAACATTTATTGATAATGCAAAGGTTATGGCAAAAGGACAAGTAACAATTCCAAAGGATATTAGAGAAATTTTTAGGGTTTCTTTGCGGTGATAGAATTACATTTGTTGTGGAAAATGGAAGTGTAAGACTTATTAATTCTGCAGTTTTATGCTATGCAGATACTCCAGGCTCAAAATGGAAGGAGAAGCTGAACAGAATGATTTATCTACAGATGAAGCTATTATGATCTTGTAAAAGAAGTTCGTGCAGAAAGTGTAGAATAATGAAAATTTTATTGATACAAATATATTAATATCTCGCTGCATTATAGCAAGGGCGTTCCTATCAAGCATTTGTAAAAGCGGTTAGTTATCCAAATCATGGATTACTCTGTAGAACAAAACATTGACGAAATGCGTCGTATTTTTAATAGGAAATTTCTCATAAAAATTCAGGCGTTAGAGGGTTTTCTATCTCTAGCATTATTAACATTGAGGTGGTATCCATTCCTATTGAGGAAAGTGAGATGGAAGCCCAAATCCGGGATATAAATGACCGACCAATACTTAGAGCGGCTATCTCATGCTGGAGTAGATATATTATTGACAGGTGATAAAGACTTTTTGGAGTCCGGGATTTAAATCCTAAGATTATAACGGCGGCAGAATTTTGTAAAAGAATTTTAGTGTATAGAGAAGAAATGGGAAAAAGTATAGCTTTTATTTGCCTAATAAAAAGAAAAATAGTGAGATAGAAACTCAAAAATATTAAAAATATCTCTCTTAGACTACTTTTCCCTTTTCTTTTTTTCAATCCGTTATACTATAAAAGATATATTGTGGCTATTTATGGAGGAATTTATGTTTTCCTTGATTTCAAATGATATCGGAATCGACTTGGGAACATCCAGTATTCTGATTTATATAAAGGTAGAGGGGTTGCACTGAAAGAGCCCTCTGTCATTGCTGGTAAATAAAGAAAATGATGAAGTGGTAGCCTTTGGTGAGGATGCCCGTCTTATGCTGGGAAGAACCCCGGACAATATTTCCGCTGTTCGCCCTCTTCGTCAGGGTGTTATTTCCAATTACACTCAGAACCGAGCAGATGCTGAAATACTTTTATCAATAAGGCGGTGGGCAGAAGAACTTTAAGAAAGCCCAGAATCTGCGTTTGCATTCCCAGCGGAGCAACGGAGGTGGAGAAGAAGGCGGTGCAGGATGCAGCCAGCCGTGCAGGTGCCAGAGAGGTAAGCATGATTGAGGAGCCTGTGGCAGCAGCAATCGGTGCAGGCATCGACATTTACAAGCCTCAGGGAAATATGATTATCGATATTGGCGGAGGAACCTCCGACATTGCAGTCATTGCTTTAGGAGGTCCGGTGGTTTCGAGTCCATTAAGGTGGCGGGAGATGATTTTGACGAGGCCATTCTTCGCTATATGAGAAAGAAGCATAATCTTCTAATTGGGGAAAGAACTGCCGAGGAAATGAAGATCAATATCGGTTGTGCCAGTAAGAGACCGGAGAATGTGACCATGGAGGTTCGGGGACGAAACTTGGTTACCGCCCTGCCAAAGACCGTAGTGGTAAGCTCTGATGAGCTTTTGGATGCTCTCTTAGAGCCGGCAAGCATGATTGTGAATGCGGTACATCACGTCCTGGAAAGAACTCCGCCGGAGCTTGCGGCGGATATCTATGAGCGGGGAATCGTTATGACCGGAGGAGGAGCCCTGCTTTACGGTTTAGATAAGCTGATGCAGGAAAAGACAGGAATCACCACCATGCTGGCAGAGGATCCTCTTACAGCGGTGGCTATCGGAACAGGAAAGTCCATTGATTTAAGTAACGATGATGATGACTTCTAGTCTGGAAGAAATAGAAGGAAATGTATCCCATATCGTTTTTCGCAGCTGAGGAAACGGGATACACCGTGTGAGTATTACGGATAAGGGAGAAGAGTTCACTTTGTGGGAAGCTTCTCCCATATTTCTGTGTCGGAAAAGATTAAGGCCAAGGGACGCTGGAAGGAACATCCGGTATACGGAAAGCAGTTTAGCGTGGAGGAGTATCAGCTGGAGGTTCCGGACAGTCTTTTTGGCATTGAACAATATTTGCTTCGGGGCTATTATGGGAATCGGTAAGGCTATTGCCGCCCAGAATTGTAAAAATTCAAGGAAGATAGCCTACGGATTATGGAGGAGGAGCTGAGCGTCTTGCGGAAATTCACGGCATTTGCATGCAAAAAGGCATGGATATTGCTACTGAACCTTTCAGGCAACGGGAGCAGGAGGACATTTTCCTCCTCCTACAGGGCTATGGCATCAGCCTGAATCTATCCCTATAAGATTTATCAGCATTTTTCAGGGAGAGACGCTACGGGTTTTACAGGAAAAATCCTCACTGCATTGCGGAGGAGCTGGAAGGAGTAGGTTTTAAGAAATGTGATGAGCTGGCGAAAAAGGTGGGAGTGGAGAAAGAATCCCCCTTCCGTATGCGAGCCGGCATCAACTATACCCTCTTACAGGGAGAGTGGCATGGACATTGCTACCTTCCTTTTTCGATTTTAAAAAGAGAGGCGGAGCGGATTTTGGAGATGCCTCTGGAGGACTTGGAAGAGCAGCTTTCTGGAGTTGCAGTTGCAGGGAAGGTGAAGCTTAAGGGGGAAAATGTCTACCGGGCCAGTACCTATTATCGGGAAATGCGGGTGGCCTCCCGTCTTTTACAGCTAAATGTGGAAGAGGAAGAGGCTCATGTGGATTCCTGGGAAAAGGCCATTGATAAGCTTTTGGACAGGGAAAAAATCACCTTGGACCCTCTCCAAAGAAAGGCGGTAAGCCTGGGCCGCATCCTCCGGTGTTTTTGATCATTACCGGAGGGCTGGGAAACGGAAAGACAACTACCATCAAAACCATCTTACAGCTCTTACCGGCCAGGGAAAAAGCATTGCTTTATGGCACCCACCGGAAGAGCGGCGAAACGAATGGGGGAAGCTACGGACTACCCGGCAAAGACTCTCCACCGGCTCTTGGAATATATGGGGCGGAGGATCAGGAGCAGGAGGATCGGGATTTTTCCCTGTTCCAAAGAAACGAAGAAAACCCTCTGGAATATGATGTGCTGATTGTAGACGAAATGAGTATGGTGGATCTGTACTTAATGGATGCCTCACTCGTGCCATTCCCTGTGGGCTGTCGTTTAATTTTGGTGGGGATAGTGAACAGCTTTCCCTCGGTAGGGGCAGGGAAATGTGTTAAAGGACATTATTGCCTCTCAATGCATGAAAACCATTTCCCTAAAGAAGATTTTTAGGCAGGCCATGGAGTCGGATATCGTGGTAAATGCCCACAAAATAAACCAAGGGATAGAGCCGGATCTTGGGAAGAAATCCAAGGACTTTTTCTTTATTCGGGGGCAGGAGCCGAAGCAGATTCTGGAAAATATCGCTATTTTTGATGAAGGAAAAGCTCGCCCAAATATCTTTTCCACCGATCCTCTTCCATTCAGGTAATGTCCCCTCAGAAGAAGGGACTTTTGGGGGTGGAAAATCTGAACCGCTTTTTGCAGGAACGCTTGAACCCTCCCGGAAAGAACAAGCCGGAGTTTGAAGGAAGCGGCAACATTTTCCGTCTGGGAGATAAGGTTATGCAAATCAAAAATGACTACCAGCTGGCCTGGGAAATTCCCTCGGAAACTTTAACCTGCCCATAGAAAGCGGAGAAGGAGTTTTTAACGGAGATATCGGAAAGATTACGGAAATCAATGCCTATCAAAAGACGGTAACGGTGTTCTTCGAGGAAAAAAAGGTGGTTTACAGTTTTCAGGATTTGGAGAATCTGGAACTGGCCTATGCCATTACCATCCATAAGTCACAGGGATCGGAGTATCCGGCAGTGTTGCTTCCCATGTATCCCGGCCCGAAAATGCTGATGAGCAGAAATATTCTCTATACCGCCATTACCCGGGCCAAGTCCTCAGGTCTGCCTTTTTGGGGCATCCTGGTCTTTTCTGGAAATGCTTCACAACGAGCAGGAGCTAAAACGCTACTCCGGCTTGGCGAAGCAATTACAGGATATCGGAGAAAGCTTTTCCGCATCCTTTTCTACGGATAGCGGAAATCCATTTTTGGAATAGGATGTCATTCTACTTCCGAGGGCTGTGATTTCTCTTTCCTATAAGTTATTATCCCATAAGCTACTATCACAGCATAGGAATGGGGGACTGTATGGATCTTGTTAAAATCGGAAAGTATATTGCTGGAAAAAGAAAGAATTTGGGGCTGACCCAAAAGCAGCTTGCCGAGAAAATAGGTATGAGTGATAAGTCTGTCTCCAAGTGGGAGAGAGGTATTTGCCTTCCGGATGTATCGCTTTATTTTGACCTTTGTTCCATTTTAGGCATTAGTATTAACGAGTTTTTAGCTGGCGAAGATATTGTCCATGAGAATATCGAAAAGAAGTCGGAAGAAAATATCATCAGTGTTGTTACAGACAGTAAGCGCAAACAAAAAAGCTTGAAGTACATCATTTGTGCATTGCTGATTCTTTCCATACTTACAACTGCGGTAATTGCTACTTCCCTATATCGTGCCTACAAGCCGATGAACTTTATTACACCGATGGCCGGGAATAGTGTAGAAATGCAGATGGTGAATCTGATTGCTGGGGCCGGATGGAGCAATGCTTATCAATTTACGACCACTGATAAGTTTGTCTCGACTCAAGATTTATTATTCAGAATATCATCAGGGAAAAACTGCTAAGCAAAAGAACCTGTAGAGATTGGCTTTGATGATATGGATTCCCCGAAAAATGGAGGTATTATCTTAGTTCCGGATTATGATCATGCAATAATAAAGCTTGTGGTTTGGACAGATGATGGATCTCAAGTCTTCTGTAGATTTGCTCTTATGGACAGTGATAGAGGGAAGAGAATACTATATCAGATCACAAAGTTCGAATTGAGGGAAAACCAGAAATAATATATGACTTTGAAGACGTATTGCTAGGGATGGGCTTTATGACTAAGGATGAGGTCAATGTTTCCAACCTTCATGATTTGCTCTCAGGAAAAACCGATGCCTTCTCTGAGAATGAGTATATCTATCTTTTCTCTTATGAGTTTTGCATAAGGATTTATATGCATCGAAGCGGAAAGTATTGATTGATCCGGAAATAAGGGTATTAGTCCGGGAGGATTGTTATTAGCTCGGAAGTATTGAATACTTCGGTAAAAGGAACATCATGAAATCGAAAGATAGAGGAATAGGAGGAGCTATGGGGAAAAAGGAAGACTGGAAAGAAGCTATCATCAATGCCCCTCTTCCTCCTCGCCGCATCCTTTGTGATGAGCTTACAGAAAGCGGAAAAGAAGAAATCTGTCCTGCCTGCAAAGCTTACGAAAAAATCATGGAGGAGCCGGTCTGTAAAAAATGCGGACGAGGGATTCTTTTGGATACGGAGGAGTACTGCGGAAACTGTAAAAGACACCGTTTTTCCTTTTCTACCGGTATGATGCTGTATGAATTAACAGAGGAAGTAGAGGATGCTTTAGTGCTTCTGAAGTATAAAGGCAGAAAAGATAAAGGTGTCTTTTTCGGAAAGAAAGCCGGAGAAGTTTTTCGGAAAAAGATAGAAGAACTGGGGATTCAGGCCATTATTCCTGTGCCGGTGCACCCAAACAGAAGAAGGGAAAGGGGCTATAATCAGGCAGAGGTCATAGGAGAAAGCCTAGCAAAGGTCTGCGGCATCCCTCTGGTTTCAGAGTATCTACAGAGAGTCAAGAAAACAAAGGCCCTAAAGGACTGTAGCCCGGAGGAAAGACTATTAAATCTCTTGGAAGCAATTCACTGTGAAGCATTACCCTCGGATGTAAAGCGTGTGCTTTTGGTGGATGACATCTTTACCACCGGAGCCACTATGGAGGCTTGCAGCAGAAAGCTCCTAGAAGCCGGAGCGGAGGAAGTACATATCCTTTCCATTGCCGGAAGGGTAGAGCGATAGTTAGAATGACTCTTCCTCTGAAAAGGAAGACCAATACTCCTCCGCTAAGGAAATCAATTCTACCAGGGCCTTCGTTAGGGGCTTATCCTTCCGATACACCGCCACCGCATTCATTTTCGGATGAGTCTTGCAGGGAATCAGGCGGATGCTGTCCGGTACATGGGCACGGTTATTGCTACTGATAAAGGAGCAGTAATCTGAAGATTCCACAAGAGCCATTTGATAATGAATTCCTCCACATCCATAGGCACATAGGGGTCAATGCCTGCATCTTCAAAGGCCATTTCCGCAACCGATCGTTCAGTAGAACTTTGGCGCCAGCACAAAGGGAAGTTCGGCGAGCTTTTGCCAAATCAATTTCTTCCAAATCTCCTCTTCTTCTAAAACAGCAAGGAGGGGATGATTTTTGCACAGCCAAAAAGCAATTCTACCTTTCCCAGCAGCTTATATTCCATACGATAGCTTTTGTTTATCCCCCATTAAGACAATGCCTAAATCGATGGTGCCGTTTTTCACCAATTCCTGTGCCTTTTAGCCCCTTCATGGAAGTAAATTGCACTCTTTACATTGGGATGGCTTTCGTGAATTTCTGGAAAAATGTAGCACATCATATAGTCTCCTTGAAGTCCTGAGGCTCTGATGGCGATTTCTTCATTATGAAGCTGGCTAAGCTCTGCAATTTTGGCATAGCAGTCCTTCTTCATTCATCATTTTCCGGGCTGTTTCTATATAGATTTTTCCCGCCTCGGTAACGCTACATTCATTTCCCTTACGAACAAAGAGCTTTGTGCCCAGCTCCCGCTCCAGATTTAAAAGCTGTAAATTTAAAGCAGGCTGGGAAATAAAAAGTCGTTCTGCCGCCCTGCTGATATTTTTTTCCTCTGCAATCCTTAGGATATGTTCTAATTTCTTTAAGTCCATGCTGTCTGTGTTACTCCTTTGTTTTAGAAGGGATTTATTTAAATTTATGTCCTCAAAATTGATTTGAGAAGTTTTTCCGTTTTATACTTTTTAAAAATCCCCCTATGCAGTCTTGTAAAGGTATATCGGCGAAAAAGAAAAGCCTATCAATCTCATTTTATTTGACAGATTCCATAGTTCCATGTAAAGTGAAAAAAATTTAAATGCAATTTTGTTTTGTTACAGGGGAAACTAGCAGAGAAAACAAACTCAGCTTTTTTAGATATATACTGTATAATAACGCTGAAAATAAAATAGAGCATTTATTACTGCAAAGCATTAAGTCCTTTGAAAGGAGAAAAAATAAATGAAAAACAGAGAAGCAGGGGTATTACTTCCCTTATTTTCCTTACCGGGAGAAGAGGGAATCGGAACCATGGGAAAGGAAGCCAGAGCATTTGTAGACTTTTTGGCGGAGACGGGAAACCGGGTTTGGCAGATTCTTCCCATGGGGCCTACAGGTTACGGGGACTCCCCCTACCAGTCCTTTTCCGCCTTTGCGGGAAATCCGTACTTTATTGATTTGGAAATGCTGAAAGAGGAAGGTCTGTTGGAAGAGGCGGATCTGGAAAAGGAACGCTTTAAGGAATCCAAAGAGAAGATTTCCTATGGATTATTATATGAGCTAAAGCACAAAAATCCTCCGAAAGGCCCTATGAAAACTGGCTTTCCAAGGGGGAAATCTTTCTGAGCTTTTGGCGGGAAGAACTAAGGAAAAATTTTGATTACTGCCTTTTATGGCCTTTTAAAGGACTTTTTCAACGGTATCCCCTGGCTTTTCCTTTTGAGAAAGTCCTATCGATAAGGATCAGGCCACTATAGAGAAGTTTTTTTGGAGGAGCATAAGCAGAGGTAGGCTATTATGCCTTTTTGCAAATGCAGTATGACAGGCAGTGGCAGGCCCTTTAGCCTATGCCCATGAGAAGGATGTCTTGATTTTTGGAGATATTCTATTTACTGCGCCATGGACAGTGCGGATGCCTGGGGAAATCGAGCTTTGTTCCAGTTTGATGAAACCGGATACCCCTTCTTCCGTGGCAGGTGTTCCACCCGATGCCTTTTTCCGAGACCGGACAGCTCTGGGGAAATCCTTTTGTACGACTGGGAGAAGCATCAAGGCGAAGGCTACGCCTGGTGGTGTAAGCGGATGGAATATTGCTTGAATCAATTTGACCTGCTGCGTGAGTAGATCATTTCCGTGGCTTCGAGTCCTATTATGGTAGGAGTATGGTGCGGAAACCGCCATGGTGGGAGAGTGGAGAGAAGGACCGGCTTTGGTCTTTTTCAGGCGATTCAGAAGCATTTTCAGAAGGAAGAACTGCCGATTATTGCAGAAGACCTGGGAGTAATCACCAAGGAAGTGGAAGAGCTGATTGCAAAAACCGGTTTTTCCCGGCATGAAGATTTTTGCAGTTTGCATTTTCCGACTTTGAAAAATGTCTACCTGCCCCATATGTTAAAGGATAGTAATTCCCGTGTATTATACCGGAACTCATGATAACGATACTTTGAGAAACTGGTTTGAAACCCTGTCAGATTGGGAGAGGAGCAATGTATACCATTACCTTCCTGCTCCCAAAAATGACTGGAATGCAATGACAGAGCTTTTTGATTAAGACTGCCCTTTCCAGCATTTCCTATTTATGCATAATTCTGCAGGAGATTATCTGGAATGCGGAGCAGAGGGAAGAATCAATGCGCCGGGAACTGCGGAAGGAAACTGGCAGTGGCGTCTTCCGGAAAAATGCTTTTTAACGAAGAAAAGAAGGCTGTGATTTTCGGACTTGCTTAGGACTTATGGGACGTTTCCATAGTCCCGCGTCTAAAAATAAAGGAGCTGACACGAACCATGGTAGTCCCTTCTTCGACGGCTACTATACATCTCCGCTCATCCCCATGGAAAGTTCCTAAGGGAAGGGCGGGGAATTTTTGCATATTTCGTTAAGAGATTTTTAATGCCCGAAAAATGAACCCTGGTTCTCCTCCGGATTCTCTGTAAAAGGAGCAACGGTCATAAAAACCGCAGAGTTTGACATGGGGAGACCTTTACATTCCTCCAAAGCCTGCTCCACCTCTTCCAAGAAGAAGCCGGATTTACTTTCTTCCTTAGCTACATTGACTTCTAATAAAACGGAGGCAAGTTCCTCTTTCTTGGCGTATTCTCTTTTTCCACCTCTAAAGCCAGGGAAGGGAGTCAATGGAATGAATCATCTTTACTCTGCCGGGAAGATATTTTACCTTATTCTTCTGAAGAGAACCAATCATATGAGAAAAGAGGGGGCATCCTTTAGTAAAGGCTATCCTCCTGCAGGAGGGCAAATTTGTCCCGGATTTCCTGCACCTTGTTCTCTCCGAAACCTGAATGCCAAAGCTATAGGCTTCCTGAATGGCTTCGTAGGGCTTGGTTTTGGAAACGCCGATAAGAAGAACCTCCTCCGGCTTTCTTCCGGACCTTTCACAGGCCTTTACGAATATTTTTCCTGAACAATTTGAATTTCTATTTCATAGGAGTTTCCTTTTCTACTAAAGTTATATATACAGATAACTCTATTATAGAAGCTTTTTGAGAAAGGACTATAGAAAAAGCGAAGTTAAACTGCGACTAGTAACCCTATTGTAACCAAAGTTAGTTGTGACTTATAACTTCAGTGCAAGCAAGTTAAACTGCGACTCGTAACCCTATTGCATCAAAGCGCAGCGCTTTCAAGTCTGCACGATTTAGAACAAGCGGTATGTTCCCACCACGAAATATTCCTCCGAACCTTCCACTCAGGCTTCTTCTCCACGGTGCCCTACGGTCCAGCTTATCCGGCTTATGGAAATGTGCGGTCAGAACGGTATGGAAGTAGAACATTACAATACCGTCATTTAAGTACCGGTCTTCCTTGCGATATGCTTAACCTCCCGATCCAGAAGATAGAGCATATTGTCTTCTATTAAGAAACGATAGGTCTGGCGATTCAATGCTGGCGGGGCAAGACTTGAGGCATAAAAGGCCTTTCTCCCAGTTCGGATCCATGGCATCCTCGGCAAAAATCACAGTTCTGTCCGAAAACAGACTGGGAAACCAGTTCATCCATGGCAATCTTAGGGGCAATATGTCCTTGATTTTTTTCCATGCGTACATCGGATCTGGACTTAATATCAATACGATTGTTGTCCTTCTCGGATTACCATGTCCAAAGCTAATGCAGGTGGTAACCGTAAGGGAGAACTAATATTTCAAAGCGGTTTTTACCGCCTTTTGCTTCGTTAATCGATAAAAAGCAGGTATTTAACTTCAGTTCTGTAAGCTTCACTCCAACTGTGCAGCCCAGATAGCCTGCATGGATGTAGCCTTCTTCGCTGTCCTCTCCTAAAAGTAAGATATAGTTAGGGCAAAAAGCATTTTCATATAGCCTACGATGCCTTCCAAACGAGGACCGGCTTCCTTTCCCAGTAAAAGAATCTCAGTCTTCTGCTCCGGAATAAGGGGAGACAGCTCCTTCATATACTGCCGTACCTGCTCCAGCAACTTTTCATCTACCTTCTTATCCTTATAGCTACGGATGGAACCTCGTTCTTAATCGAGCTCTCTCCACTTCATAATGTACCCCTCTTTTCTCCTGAATCAGTGATTTTTCCAGACTCTTCCTATAAAAATAGGAGAGTTTTTCTAAATAGACCAAAGCTATTTTATCATAAGTACGGGAAAAGCTCTAAGAGAACTTTGTATTTCTCTATTTTTCATTGTAGAAAGTCCTGATGGATATTTGTAGAAAACAGAGAGACGAAGAGAAGAATGATATTCTTTTTGTGGAAAGCGGCAAAGAGGGAAAGTCATTTATGATATTTTGCAGAGAAAGGAGCAAAGAAGAGAAGTCTTATGCATCTCAGCTTCCGCGCCGAAATATGGGGTGTAGATTTCCTACTCTTTTTTAAAATTCTCGAAAGAGTATTGCAGTAGCATGGGGGAAAGAGTATAGTAATAACGTTTCTAATTTTTAAATAGATAGAAAGGGAACAGATGGAGTTTAAAGAAAAGAACAGCTTGAATTTATTCAGCAGTTTAAAGAAATTACGGAAAATAAGGAATATTGTAAGTTGAAAGGCGGTGCCCTCGGCATGGAAGTACCAATACCTTCGACCATAGTGTTCGAGTAGCTTATATGGCGTATCATTTGGCAAAAAGCTGGGGCATGGATGCGGACAGCGCGGCCAGAATCGGTTTCCTTCATGATTTTTGCATGATTGACTATCATAAGGATGACGGTACTACCCATAATGGACGTTGGTACTGCTTTTATCATCCGGAGGATGCGGTGGAGAACTCGGAAGCACAGAATTTTTGCTTTTAACGGAGACAGAGAAGAGAGCGATTTTAACCCATATGTTCCCTCTTTCCACCCGTATTCCCAACAGCAGGATAGCCTATTTATTGACCTTATCCGACAAAACGGTAGCCCTGCAGGAGTCTTGGCAGAATGCGGTAGATGCCTTTGCCAGATTCAGAGAGATGCATCTTTCTCCCAAGAAGGCACCGGTTTATGTACGGAACAGAGAAGATGAAGAATAAAAATTTTTTTCGGAGATTTTTTCCTACTATAAAAAAATGGAGCGACTTTTCGGTTTTTCGAGGTCGTTCTATTTTATTTTCTAATGAATCCATATTTCGACTTTTTATAGCTCCATATTCAAATTTTTCCCTGATGACTCTCTTTTGATTCGCGGCTTTATGCTATACCCTTGTGCTAAAGAGGGAAAAGTTGTATTTTTTTATTTCCTGGACAAAAAGCTTTTATACGCATAGAAGAACATGCTATCTGTCGGATAGCATTCTCATCGTCGAGAGAATACTGATACAGCAAGAAGATTTTTTGCTTCTCATGCATGAGAAGGTGAATATTTCATGGAACAAAAATGAGAACAACAAAAATCAATAGGAAAATGCTCCTTCCCTATCTTTTATTTTTTCTGCTGGGATTATGCTGCCTGTTTCGCTTGTCCTATCTTTTTTGGTCAGCAACTGGGAAGAGCTTACGGTAGATGAGATTCTTTTCATATTTTCGCTCCTATGGGTGGAGCCAACGGACATCTGGTACAGCTTTTTATTACCACAGCCTTGGCCCCCAGCCATTCTTTTTATGGCTATCCCTCTGTATTTTTATTATTTTTTCTACCAAAAGCAAAAAGAAGTCTATAGCGACTAAAGAGGAGGCAATTATTCCTGTCTACAGGAGGAAAATATTGCTCTCCCTACGAGGAAATCAAGGAAGCTTCCAAAGGAAAGCTAGTTTTCAAGCTCAAAAAGGCTATTGCATCCAAAGATTAAGGAGTTTCCTTCCCAAAATCAAGAAGGCCTTCCTGCTCTATGCGGCTTTCAGCATTTTCCTTGTGGCAGTGACTATCGCTGAAGCTTGGGACGGGATATCTCTTGGTTCCTTTTTAAGCTCTCAGTTTCAATCCTCCAAGTTTATTGAAGAGCATTATGTGGATCCGAAGAAATGTGGACTTGAAATTTCCGGAGAAGAAAAAGAAATCTTATCTATATTTATATGGAGTCCACGGAGCTTACCTTTATGGACAAGGAACACGGCGGAGATTTTTCCGAAAATCTTCTGCCTGAGCTGATGGCTTTGGGGCGAAGAGGGAGAGGACTTTGCCGGAGAGGGAGAAAAAAAGGAATGGGGGCATTGCCCTTCCCGGAGCCACCTGGACCATGGGAGCGATTTTTCGGAGAGAGCACCGGTCTTCCTCTGAAAAATATCCATTGAGCAAAAATTCTATGGACAGCCAGAAGCATTTTTTCCTTCTGTTACCGCTCTGGGCGATATTTTTGGAAGAGGAAGGCTATAATCAAAAAATCCTCTTAGGCTCTGTAGGCTATTTTTGGCGGAAGAGAGCTTTTTCATGGAGGATCACGGAAACGTAGCCGTGGAGGATTTTTCCTATTGGAAAGAGAAAAGGCAAAATTTCCCAGAAACTATTGGGTAAACTGGGGCTTTGAGGATGAGAAGCTTTTTTTCTGTACGCGAAGGAAGAATTGGAAAAATCTGGGGAAGGCGAACAACCCTTTAATTTAACTCTTGCTTACGGTGGATACCCATTTTCCGGATGGTTATGTGTGCAGACTTTGTGAAAGAAAAAGCACCCGAAAAATCAGTATGCGGATGTGTACCAATGTACATCTCGGCAGGTATCCAACTTTGTTCACTGGATACAGCAGCAGCCTTTTTATGAAAAATACGACCATAGTTATTTCCGGGGATCACCCACCATGGATCACGATTTTTTTGTAATGATGTGGAAAAAGCTATCAAAGAAAGGTTTTCACCACCTATCTCAAATGCCGTTCCCACGGGTGGAAGAAAAAAATATCGGGAATACAGTACTTTTGACGATTTTCCCCACCACTTTGGCAGCCCTATGGGCGTAGAAATTCCGGGGATAAGCTGGGACTGGGCAGAAATTTATTTTCCAAAACCCCAACCCTTATAGAAGAATACGGTTTAAAGCATGTGAAAAAAGAACTGGAAAAACGTTCCGACTTTATGATTTCTCTGGGACAGATTGACAAAGAATCCGCCTTTATACAGAAAGAAGAAAAGAAGAAAGAAAAAGAGGAGAAGAAAAAGAAGGAGGCGGAGGAGCAAAGCAAAAATAAAGAAACGCAGAGGAAGTGATAAGAGTACGAGCATTAGTCAAAGCTTTGCAGCAGTATAGCTGTAGCAGGGGCACGCTCCCGCTAACCTCGCCTCGCAGGGGTTCTAAGCTTTTAAAAAACAAAAGCCAAGAACCCGCGGGCTCAGATTGCCCCTTATTACAAGCTATACTGCGCGAAAGCTGATGGATACTCGCCTTGCTAACATCCCTTCCTCTGTGTTTCTTTTAAAATTTATGCTTAGCGTGTAGGTGAGAGCTAAGAGTGTTCCTCTTACTACAAGCTATACTGTTCGAAAGCTGATGGATAATCGTCTTCATACCATCACTTCCTCTGTGTTTCTTTTAAAATTTATACTTTGTGTTGGGGGGTAAGTGTGTCTCCCTTAATACAAGCTATATTGTTCGAAAGCTGATGAATACTCGCCTTGCTATCATCACTTCTTTTGTGTTTCTTTTAAAATTTATGCTTAGCGTGAAGGTGAGAGCTAAGAGTGTTCCTCTTACTACAAGCTATATTGTTCGGAAAGCTGATGGATACTCGCTTTTTCTCCTCATCCTCTTCTGCATTTCGGTATATCTGAGAATGTCCACTGCCTGGGGCAAGCCGCCTCAATATGGGGGCGGTGATGTAGTTTGCTACAGCCTTTACATTCTTCTTTGGCGTTGCCCATGGCGATACCCATTCCCACATGGGAGAGCATTTCCACATCATTCCAGCCGTCTCCGATGGCGGCACATTCTTCTCTTTGAATGCCTAAAGCCTTACAAATGGCTTCTATGCCGGAAACCTTGGAAATATTTCTTTTGGTCACGTCAAAGGACAGACCGTCGGACCAGCGAACCAAATGGCAGTCCGGAATTCTTCTTTTCCAGCTCTTCAACTTGCTCTTTCTTCAGTACCGGTATCAGCATATAAAGAGGATTCTTCCTGGCTTCCGACAAAGGAAGGATGGGAGGAATTCCGGATTTGATTTCCGAAAGACAATGTAGCAAGGCGTCATTTACAAAGTTGGCGTAGAGCCGTCGCTCTTCCAAAAACAGAATGGGAAAGGTGCTTTCTTCCGCCATAGCCAGGACATTTTTCCACCATTTCTCCGGGAATGGCTTCTTGTAAAAGTACCTCTCCGTTTCTCGGGTCAAAGTAAGGCAGGGGAAGCCCTGCCTCATCAATCAGGAAGTGGTAGTCCTTAGGCTTTTCTGGCTCCCTGCTTTTTGGAAACACAGGTCTTGCCTTTTCCGGATGCAGGATATAGTCATAGCCACCGTCTAAAGTGACAAAGGCATCGAAATACATATCCTCCACCAAGCCTTCATTATAGATCTCTACCCAGTGCCTTCCGGTGGCAATGGCACAAAGCACTCCTGCCTCCTGCGCTCTTCTGACGGCAGCCTTGCTATCCTCCGGAATGATTCCGGTTTCAAAGGGACGAAGAGTGCCGTCGATATCAAAGAAGATGATTTTTATCATGCTTCCTCATTTCCATTTACCTCTTTAGGAGCATCAGAGGTAGAGCTACTTTCAGCTGCCGGAGTAGAGCTGTTCCCCGAATCGGAGTCAGTCACCGGAGTGGAGGGAGAAACGAGGGTTTCCTTCAAACTGCTTAACAATCCTGCCATATTTCTGGATATCGGAAGGAATAATGATCTTGGTAGCCTTTTCCATTGGATACCTTGGCAAAGGTCTCTAAGCTGCGAATGCGAAGTACCGCATCATCCGCACCTGCTTCCTTCAGAAGGCGAATACCTTCCGCCTCCGCTCTTTGCACATCCAAAATCGCCTGAGCACGACCCTCCGCCTCTCGAATTTCCTTTTTCCTTCTGAGCTTCCTGCGGCAAGGATGGTCTTTCTGCTTGTCCGCTTCGCATTTAAGATAGCGGCCTGCTTATTACCTTCTGCGGTAAGGAATGCGGACTGCTTTTAGCCCTCTGCCAGAGTGATGGACTCTCTCTTCTCACGCTCCGCCTTCATCTGCTTCTCCATGGCCTCACGGATAGCATCAGGAGGAAGAATGTTCTTTAACTCTACACGGTTCACCTTGATTCCCCAAGGATCGGTAGCCACATCCAAAAGAGAACGCATCTGGGTGTTGATTTCATCACGGGAAGTTAAAGTGGTATCCAAGTCCATGGAACCGATGATGTTACGAAGAGTAGTAGCGGTTAAGTTTTCAATCGCTGCGATGGGATTCTCCACACCGTAGGCATAAAGCTTAGGATCGGTGATGACGAAGAAGACAACGGAGTCGATTCGCATGGTAACATTATCCTTGGTAATAACCGGCTGGGGCGGGAAGTCCGCTACCTGCTCCTTTAGGTTGATTCTCTTGGCGATACGATCCGCAAAGGGAATCAGGAAGTGAATACCCGGGCGCCATACGGTATGAAAGCGTCCAAGACGCTCTACAACCATGGCACAGGCCTCCGGTACGATACGAATCGTGGTGCTGATCAGAACAATTACAATGACTAAAAAAACAATAAATGGCATAATTTCTATCCTTTCTTCTTATTGTAGGAAAATGTCGGTTTCGGCGGATTCGTTCCTTTCTTCATAACCGTATCCACCATTTGAGACTGACTGAGATTGTGTGCTTGCTTTTAGGATTTTTGCTTTGGGAGAAATCACCGAGGAACCTTTGTGATCCACTTTGTTTCAGCAGGTGACTTTTTCGCCCATTTCCATGATATTCACAGAAATCATCCGGAAGAGAATGGGAACGATTAATAAATACCCGGTCATCTAAAACCCAGGGGTTCTTCACAATCTTTTTGCAAATCGGACAAACACGATTCACTAAGGTAGAATCACATATCGGACAAATCAGCATAAACCCTCCTTTTCATTAGTCTTAAAAAAATTCAACAAATGTAACCTTTTAAATATATCATAAAGGAAGAAAAAAAGAACAGAGAGAAGAGGAAAAGGAAGAAAGGGGCTGTAATAAAATCGGATTTTGGTGCAAGTTTTTGGTGGCATAGGTCTAAAAGGGGGTAATCTGAGCCCCTCAGTACTTACTGAAAGCGAGCAAGGCGATGCTTGAAGTTAGTACTGCTAGGAGGCGAGGTTAGCGAGAGCGTGCCCCCAACTAGACCTATGCCTCCAAAACTTATTTATCCTTTTCCATTTTATTACAGCCCCTTTCTTCCTTAGAAAAAATTATAAAAATTGTAAAGAGATAAGATGCTCTTTTCTTGTATCTCCTGTGGAAAGCATGATATTATGGGGAATATTGAAAATCCTGATAAGAGGTCTTTGTGAAGGTCGATAGGAAGCTTTTGGGAAGGCCGATAGAAAGCAAAAGGAGAAGGATGGAAAGAAGAGAGTGGAAAAGGGAAGCCAGCAACGGGCTTGGGAAAATTTATAATGTTCTGTGGCAGGAGGAAAGTCTTGAAAAGAAGGGGATTCTTTTTGTTCTCCACGGGATGCAGGGGCATATCGGAAAATATCGTTACCTTTTTGAGTATATGGCGAAGCAGGGTTATGTGGTTTGCGGTATGGATATGCAGGGGCATGGAAAAAGTGCCAATATCCCCGGTTACTTTGGGGACAGCTCCGGCTGGGAAAGTATGATTCATGACATTCACAGAAGCCTCCTGCAGATCAAGAAATGGTTTCCAAATCTGCCTGTGTTTCTCTTTGGCCATTCCATGGGGTCCTTCCTGGCAAGAGATTATGCGGCAAGCTATGGAGCGGACTTAAAGGGCTTACTGCTTTCCGGAACGGCAGGGGGAAGCCCCGTACTGCTTCCGGTGCAGGGCTACATTGCTGTTCAAAAGAAGCTTCGAGGAGCTAAGGATGATGCGCTAAAGGAAAGCATTCTACTAGCGAAGTATTTCAACAGACATATTCCGAATCCCAAGAGCCTATCAGCTTGGATTTGCACTAAGGAAGAGGTGAGTCAGGCAAATGGTCGGGATCCTTTGGCAGTGGGCTTTACCCTGGGAGCCTATGCTGACCTCTTGGCTGCTTTAGTAAAGGGTTAATGAATATGCGGAAATCAAAAAGCTGAAGGATGTTCCCTGCTTTATTTTTTCCGGCGGTGCGGATCCGGTGGGAGAATACGGCAAGGGTCCGGCAAGTCTTTATGCTATGCTAAAGCAACTGGGGAATCCCAAGCTTAAACTTCATATTTTCCCCAAATTACGGCATGAAGTCTTGAATGAAGAGGTACGCCCGATTCTTTTACAGGAAATGACGGAGTTTATGGAAGCAGTAAGGAAAGAACATAACGAAGATATAAGACAAGAGTTTTACTAAGATGTGAGGCAAGAGTATCATTTAAGAGATAAGGCAAAATCAGCACTAAGAAAACCAGAATGGAAGTTAATGGAATTACCGGGAAAGGAGAGGAAATGGAGAAAAAGATACTCTATATCCATCGAAAAGATGTCGATAAAGTAAATAAGGTCCGGGGTGTGGCCATCATCCGAAAGATTCGGCTGCTGTCTGCACCGGAAGAGGAAATACTGAGTCTTCCGGAGGATGCGGAGCTTTTGAAATTCATCGGATTTTCCCCCAAGGAGGTGGGAGACTTTTTGACGGATTTGAAAGAAGCTGGGAATCCGGGTGGATTTAAAATGTATGGAAACGGAACATAATAGGGATTGGAGTCTTTTGCAGCTGTATAAGGAGCTGGAGGAAGAGCACCGGTATATGACCGCAAGAAGACAAGAGCAGCAGAACGAGGAAAAGTCTTCTTAAGAGAACGATTTTTTAATAAGAAAAAGGGAGAAGCTATGCAGGAAGAGCAGGATAAGAAAAAGAGCAGTCGGAAGAAGCCCCAAAGCTTTTTGGGAGAGCTTTTTGAGTGGGTGAAGATTCTTTTGGTGGCGGGAATCGCCGCATTTTTACTGAACAATTATGTGATTGCCAATTCCACCATTCCCACAGGGTCTATGGAAAATACCATTATGGCGGGAAGCCGCGTTTTCGGTTCCCGGCTTCATTACCGTTTCGGCCAAGTGGAAAGAGGGGATGTAGCCATCTTTTTGTATGGCTACCAATGCCGAAACGACCATCAAATTTACCGGGAAAACGATAAGGGAGTCTGCCCCTATGACGGCCGGGAGGATAAGAGAAACCAGGTCATTTACTATGTAAAGAGAGTCATCGGTATGCCCGGAGACCATGTGGAAGTAAAGAAGACCGGAGAGGTGGATGCCGGCATGATTAAGAAGCTGGCGGTACAGTCCTCTTCCGGAAAGGTGCCGGTGGGCACTGTATACATCAATGGTAAAGCCATTACGGAAAGTTATTTACCGGAGCCCATGATTGTGGATGGCAACCAATTCCCGGAGGTGGATGTGACCGTGCCGGAGGGCTGCTATTTTATGATGGGAGACAACCGAAACAATTCTGCGGATGCCCGTTTCTGGGGAGAAAACCAGTTTGTAAAGCGGGAGAAAATGTTGGCTAAGGTATACATTTGTTATTGGCCTTTAAACCGGGCAGGATTCATCCATTAAGTCGAAACAGACAGGAGAGTAAAAAAGCGGTGAAACTCCGCTTTTTTTCACATTTTCAACACAGGAACACAGTAAAATCTTTAGAAAAACGCATTGAAGGAGGTGTCTTTATGGGAAAGACAGAGGGACAGAAGTTAGAAGAGAAGTTGTGTTTTAAGCCTCAGCATATCGCGAAGGAAAGACCGGAGGATTTGCAGAAGGCTATGGACTTTGCGGAGGGCTACAAGACCTTCTTAGACCGGTCCAAGATTGAGAGAGAATGCGTAAAGTACAGCGAGGAGCTGGCAAAGAAGGCAGGCTACAAGGAATTCACAAGAGGTGTGAAATATAAGACAGGAGATAAGCTGTACTTTATCAATAGAGGCAAGAACATTTTCCTGGTAACCATGGGAAAGAAGCCCTTGGATCAGGGAATTCATTTTAATATTGCCCACATTGATTCTCCCAGAATCGACTTAAAGCCCAATCCGCTTTATGAGCAGGAAGAGCTTTCTTATTTTAAGACTCACTATTATGGGGGAATCAAGAAGTACCAGTGGAGTACCATTCCTCTGGCTCTTCACGGAAGAGTAATGTTCCGGGATGGCAAGCATGTGGATTTTGACCTTGGAGAGAAGGAAGGAGATCCTATCCTGGTGATTACCGACCTGCTTCCCTCACCTTTCCAAGAAGCAGGACGACCGTAAGTTAAGTGACGGTATCCGGGGAGAGGAGTTAAATATCCTTTTGGGCTCTACCCCCGTTGATGACAAGGAAGTAAAGGAAGCCTTTAAACTGAAGATTCTTTCCATTCTTCATGAGCAGTACGGCATGGTAGAGCAGGACTTTATGCGGGCTGAGCTTACCTTAGTTCCTGCACAGAAGGCTTGCGATGTGGGACTGGATCGTTCCATGGTGGGCGCTTACGGACAGGATGATAAGGTTTGTGCTTATACCGCTTTGATGGCGGAGCTGGAGTGTAAGACTCCGGAATTTACTTCTCTTACCGCATTGGTGGATAAGGAAGAAATCGGCTCCACCGGAAATACCGGAATGCAGTCCGATGCTCTTCTCCACTTTTGTAGAGGATTTGGCGGAGTGTGAGGGAGAGAGTACGGGATATCCTGAGAAACTCCATTTGTCTTTCTTCCGATGTAAATGCAGCATACGACCCGACCTGGGCGGATGTATATGAGAAGCAGAACTCCTGTTTCTTTAACCATGGTCCGGTTCTTACCAAGTACACCGGCTCCAGAGGAAAGGGCTATTCCAATGATGCTTCCGCAGAGACTATGCAGAAGGTTATCGGATACATGGAAGATGCCAAGGTTTGCTGGCAGGTGGGAGAGCTTGGTAAGGTAGACGAAGGCGGCGGAGGAACCATTGCCATGTATATGGGCAATATGAATGTGGATACCGTAGACTTAGGAGTAGCAGTTCTTTCCATGCATGCGCCATTTGAATTGACAGCAAAGCTGGATGTTTATTATACTTACAAGGCATTTTTAGCTTTCAATAGAGAGTAAACTCATTGACAGCAAAAATATCGAAAACAGGAAAAGAATTTTTCCAAGAAACTAAGGAGTATTATGAGAAAAAGAAAATTATTTGCATCGGCAGCCATTCTGGCTATGGCGATTATGGCGGCAGCCTGCGGCAAGAAGACAGAGACTAAGGAGTCTGAGAAGGCTTCCGGAAGTGAAGTAAGTTCCTCCACCTTAACTGAGGACAGTCCTGAGATTAAAGAGCTTGAAACTCTGAAGGTTCCCGCTGAGCCTAAGCTTTCCGAGATGGGAAGCATCACAATCCCGGATTTAAAGAGCATCACCGTTACGGTAGCACCTTTGGAGAATGTTACCCAGGAAGAAGTGGACAATGCCATCCAGCAGACTCTGGATCAGAATCCTACCGTGGTAGACGATGCAGCCAAGGAAGGAGATACCGTAAATATCGACTACAGCGGCTCCATTGACGGAAAGAAGTTTGACGGCGGTACAGCGGAGAAGCAGGATCTGAAGCTTGGTTCCGGACAGTTCATCCCCGGATTTGAAGATCAGCTGATCGGCAAGAAGGCCGGAGAGGAGGTTACCGTAAAGGTTACTTTCCCGGAGAGCTATGGCAATGAAGAGCTTGCCGGAAAGAATGCGGAATTTGCGGTAAAGATTCATGAAGTAAAGCGTCCTGCTACCTTGACGGATGAATGGGTAAAGAACTATGACGGCACCACTGCGGAAACCGTAGAAAGCTATCGCGATCAGGTTCGTGAGCAGCTTCAGGCCAGAAAAGATTTTAACTACCACTCCAACATTCAGGATCAGGCACTTCAGGCGATTAGTGAAAAAACTACCGTTAAGCCCTCCGAGAAGCTTATGGAATATGCAAAGGCTTACCTTTTAGATGCAACTCTTAAACAGATGAAGAGCTACGGCTTGTCCGTTGCGGATATCATCAACATGTCCGGAAAAACCGTTGAAAGAGTATAAAGAGGATGCCTATGCCAAAGCGGAGGATTATGCAAAGCAGCTTTTCTTAATGCGAAAGCTGGCGGACGATCAGGGTATTAAGGTAACGGATGCTTTATTGGATGAGCTGGCTGAGGCGGAGTCTTCCTTAACCGGAGAAAAGACTAACCGTGTGAAGCTGATTGAGCAGTACGGTAAGGAGCTGGTAGAAGAGGCTGCAATCCGTAATAAAGTAATGGAATACATTGAGTCTCAGATTACCGTTAAGAATGAAGAGCCTTCCGTAATCATGGAGCAGGACAGCGATAAGGGCAAGGAGAGCAAGGCAAGCGAAGCCGAGACAGAGGCTGCAAAAGAGCAGGAGTCCTCTGCAAGCAAAGAATCCTCCAAGGCTAAGGAGGATTCCAAGAAGAAGGAAGAGACCATCGCTTCTACAGAGGAAAGCTCTGTAATGGCTACCATCGAAACCAAGGCAAAAGAGTAATAGACAGCGGCGGAAATTTATTTCGCTTTATGGAAAAAGGTCTGAAAAAGGGAAGTTTCCCGATTTCAGGCCTTTTTTTATGCGTAATGAGTACCACTTTCCCAGTGTGGGATATCTCGTTTGCCCCGGACGTATAGCCGGAAACTCTGTATAGCTTCTAAAAAAATCTTGACAAAAACACTTTAGCATAGTAACGTATTAGCATGATAGCAAATCAAAGTAAAAAACAGAGAAGGAAAGGGAGAAGAGTATGAAAAAGTTTAGAAGAAATCTTTTATGGATGGCAACTGCAGGAGTTTTGGCACTGGGAATGGTGGCTTGCGGAGGAAAGAGCACTACCGGAAGTAGCTCCGGAAGCAAAGGAAGAGGGCAGTACACAGGCAGGCAGCAGAGAAGGCTGGTACCGAGAAGGCAGGAGAAAAGGCAGAAGCCAAGGTGGAGGGAAGCAACGGAAGCTTCACCGTGGGCTTTGATCAGGAATTTCCTCCCATGGGCTTTGTAGGCGAGGATGGAAGCTATACCGGCTATGACCTGGAGCTGGCAGAGGAAGTGGCAAAGAGATTGGATTTGACCTTTGTACCCAAGCCCATTAACTGGGATGCCAAGGATTTAGAATTAAATTCCGGAAACATTGATTGCATCTGGAACGGCTTCGGTATGGAAGGCCGTGAGGACAGCTATACCTTTGTGGGACCTTACTTAGCCAATAAGCAGGTTTTTGTGGTAAGAGAGGACAGCGATATCAGCAGTCTATCCGATTTAAAGGGGAAGGCGGTAGAGGTGCAGAAGGATTCCACCGGACTTACCGCATTAAATCGAGAGGAAAATAAGAGCTTAAAGGATAGCTTCGGCAGCCTCACCGAGGTGGGAGACTACCAGAATGCCATGATGGATTTGGAATCCGGTGCCTGTGACGCCATTTGTATGGATTCCGTAGTGGCGGAATATCAGATTAAGACTTTTAAAAAAAGAAGGCTAAGGTTCTTTCCGAAAGCCTGACTGAGGAGCAGTACGGTATTGGCTTCAAGAAGGGGAACACCGAACTTGCAGATAAAGTGAAGAAAACCCTTTTGGAAATGAAGGAAGAAGGCGTGATTGATAAAAATCAATGAAAAATGGTTTGGTACAACGGAAGGTTTTATCTTACAATAGGAAAGACAAAATTTTGAAACGGTAAATAAAGGCGTTTTGCAGAGAGTAGTATGGAACATTCACAAACACAATAGAGTGAATGGATCAAGAGAGAAAGACGAAATCAATAGAACAAGATGAAATCAATAGAGCAAGACTAAATCAATAGAATAAGACTAAATCAGTAGAGTAAGACTAAATCAATAGAGTAGTAGAGAAAAAAGAAAGACGAAAAGGGGAGAAAAAATGGAGTGGACTGTGGTGCTGTGGAAGCTGGGAGAAGGATTGCTTGTGAGTTTGGGAATCTTCGCCATAACCCTCCTTTTTTCTTTGCCCTTAGGTCTTTTGGTGGCCTTTGGGAGAATGCATAAAAACCCCTTGATATCGGGAATCATCAAAATCTACATTTCCTTTATGCGGGGAACACCCTTAATGCTACAGCTTTTTATGGTATATTACGGCCCCTATTACATTTTCAAAGTAAGTCTCCATCCGGGTTACCGCATGACAGCGGTATATATCGGATTTATTCTGAATTATGCGGCATATTTTGCGGAAATCTATCGTTCCGGAATTCAATCCATGGACCGGGGGCAGTATGAGGCGGCGGAAATTCTCGGTTACAGCAAAATGCAGTGTTTCTTCCGTATTATCCTTCCCCAGGTTTGGAAGAAGATTCTTCCTTCCATTACCAATGAGGTGATTTCTTTGGTAAAGGATACTTCTTTAGCCTTTTCCATTTCCGTGATGGAAATGTTTACCCAGGCCAAGGCCCTGTCTTCCTCCCAGAGCTCCATGTTCCCCTTGATTATGGCAGGAGTGCTTTACTACATTTTCAATTTTGTGGTAGCCTTTATTATGGAACAGATGGAAAAGAAGATGGCGTATTATCAATAGAATTGGATGGCATAGCAGATGTGGGAGTGTCCATCTGAGGAATCAATAGGAGAACGGAATGGCAATTTTAGAAATGAAAAATATCCGAAAGGCATTTTCAGGAGAGGAAATTCTGAAAGGAATTTCTCTGTCCTGTAAGGAGGGCGAGGTGCTCAGCATCATCGGACCCTCCGGCTCAGGAAAGTCCACATTGCTTCGCATTGCCACCCTCCTGGAAAAGGCGGAGGGAGGAGAACTTTTCTACGACGGAAAGGCGATTTTTTCGTTGACGGAAGGGCAGAAAAAACAGGCAACGAAGGAAGAAAAGGAAGAGGCCAAGAAGCTTTTCGGCCTGGTGTTTCAGAACTTCAATCTTTTTCCCCATTGGACGGTTGTGAAAAATGTGATGGATCCCCTGATTCACGTGCAGAGAAAAACAAAGGAAGAAGCGGAAGAAAAAGCTAAAGCAGTGCTTTCCCAAATGGGGCTTTTGGAAAAGGCGGAGCAGTATCCCTATTCCCTCTCCGGCGGACAAAAGCAAAGGGTGGCCATTGCCAGAGCCCTGGCCTTAGAGCCGAAGATTTTATTTTTTGATGAGCCAACCTCTGCACTGGATCCGGAGCTTACGGGAGAAGTGCTTTCCGTGATTCGCTCCCTAAAGGGACAGAAGATGGCCATGGTGATTGTTACCCATGAAATGACCTTTGCCAAAGATATTTCCGACCGCATCCTTTTTATGGCGGATGGAGAAGTAATCTGCGAGGGAAGTCCGGAGGAGGTCTTTTCTTCGGAGCAGGAAAGAATGAAAAGCTTTCTGGGAAATTATCAGAATCTTCTTTCCTAAGAGCTGCTCTTAAAAGAAATAGAATGGGGAAAGTAAGAATATCGTAACTTTTTTTCGGAATTTTTTGAATTTATCGAAAGCAAAAAGGCAGAAAAAGAGCTTGGCAATGTGTAAAAGTGTAATTTTTGTGGATAAGTCCTCTTAAAATCCCATTTTTGGGAAAATGTACAAAGGACTTATCCACATTTTTGTCGAAATGGATGAATTGCTGTTTTGAAAGCGAAAGGAATGAAAACTTGCTTTTAATCTTCTATTCCCTATTCCTTTGAGCGGAAAAAAATTGAGTCAAGGGAAGAATGGGGAAATCCGGGATTAGGCGGTAGAAGAGGAAGCTCTTTCCAAGACAAAAGAACTAGGCTACAATATGGGAGCAGAAGAAATTAGGAAAAGAGCGGAAGAAGGGATTTACGGTGTAATGGGGAAGAAAAAAGGAGAAAAGCCGGAAGGGAAGAAGCATTTGTTAAGAAAGAAAAAGCTTAGCAAAAAAAGCGGAAAAGAAGGCGGAGAAAAAGCGGCAAAGGCAGGAAAGAGAGCAGGCTCTGGAGGCAAGGATTGCGGCTTTTAGAAAAGGCTTTACAGGAAGAGCAGGAGAAAAAGAAAGCAGAACTTCGAGGAACAGAGTGTAAAAAGAAGCGGGTGAAACGCGCTGGAAGCTTCGGAAGAATATACGGAACAAGAGCAGGAAGCTTTAGAAAAGGAGAACCTGGTAATGCAAAAAGAGGAAGCCTTTAGAAGAGGAGAATTTGAATGCTTTGGAAGAGGAAAAACCGATTCATTCAGAAGATTCGGAGACCGTTGTTATTGAAGAAGCTTCCGAAAGGAAAGGGATACCGGTCTTTGTGGAGGCTCGCTCCTCCTTCTTTTCTCCGGCCCTTCCTTCCTCCGGAGCAATCAAGGAATTTTTGCAGGCACCGAAGCTTTTACGGGGAGAAATCCGGGAGTATTTGGCGGATCCGGAAGAGGCCATGCTGAAGGAGAAGGAAAAAGACAGGACATAAAAGTACCTCTCTGCTTTTTTTACTATCAGCTTGCTTTCTGATGTTTTTCATCGGCTTATACCTTTCCAACGGAAATCCGCGCTTCTCTTCAATTTTCCCTGCTCTATGCTCTTAAGCTTTTTTGCTCTTACCCTTCTTCCTGGTTCTGTTTTCAGAGGGAAGAAGCTTTTTCCTCCTTGTTTTATCTCTTTACCAGGGGAAGATTGGCGCTCTACCTTTTAGCAAGTCTATCCTTCTTTTCCCTGCTTTTGGGCTTTCCCCTATTTTCTTTGTTTCTGTTTCTTTTGGGCATACCCTTGGGCATTGTATTGGATTATACAGCTCTGAAAAATAGAGTACGGTCAAAGCGGAAAGGTGCTGAAAATCTGCTTTTTATAGCAGCGTTTTCGCCCTAAGCTTTATTCCTGTTTTTTCGGATTCTGCTTCGTGGGCTTTTAGTCTGCTAAATTATATTCTGGGAGCGTTTATGGGAAGGAAATCTGAACCTGAAAAGGATTTTTAGAGTTTTTGCTTTTCATTTTCCGAATAAAATCCGATATTTTCTGCAGGAGAAAAGCTTGATTTTTGTTATTAAATTCATTATTTTTTTAGTGTAAATTTCGGCAGAATCTTTTTGTACAGGAAGATGAAATAAAGCAAGGAACTGACTTGTCACCGTATTCTTTCTTCCCTATAATGGGAGAGTACATGTGACAAGTCTTTTATTATTTGCCAAGGGATTCGGAGGAAAACGGCGGATAGAAAAGACTTCATATAAGGAGGACGAGAAATGAAGAAAAGAATCTTTGCGGCATTCCTGGCTTTGACCATGGCATTCAGCTTAGCGGCTTGCGGTGCTTCCGGCGGAGAGAAGAAAGGAAAGTGCCAAAGGCTAGCGAGCAGGGTTCCGAGAAGGGTACAGAGGCAGGTTCCGAGAAGGCGGAGGAGAGCAAGGCGGAAAAGAAGGATGCTTCTTCCGGCAAGGGCCTGAAGGTTGGTATTGTTACCGACGTAGGAGGAGTAAATGACGGTTCCTTCAACCAGTCTGCTGGGAAGGCTTACAGAGAGCACAGAAGGAGCTTGGTATTGAGGCAAAGTATCTGGAGTCTAAGACCGATGCGGACTATAAGCCCAATATCGAGACCTTTGTGGATGAGGACTATGATTTAATTATTTGTGTCGGTTATGCTTTGGCAGATGCTTTAAAGGCAGAGTCCGCTTCCAACCCGGATGTAAAGTTTGCCATCGTGGATGATGCTTCCTTAGCGGATGTTTCCAATGTTACTTCTCTGATGTTTGAGCAGGCACAGGTTTCTTATCTTGCAGGATATGTAGCAGGAAAGACCACCAAGAAGAATACTGTAGGTATCGTTTTGGGTATGGCAACCGACATGATGAACCAGTTCGGATACGGCTATACAGCAGGTGTTTTGGATGCCAATGCCAATGCTAAGGTTTTACAGGCCAATGCCAACTCCTTTGCAGATACTGCAGCAGGAAAGACCGCAGCAAACAATATGGTAACCAATGGAGCTGATGTTATTTTCCAGGTAGCCGGCGGAACAGGACTTGGTGTAATCGATGCTTGTAAGGAAGCGAAGATTTGGGCTATCGGTGTAGACAGTGATCAGAGCTCTATCGCTCCTGAGACCATTTTGACCTCTGCTATGAAGAGAGTGGACAATGCGGTATTTGATGTAAGCAAGGAATTGGTGGAAGGCAACATCAAGGGCGGTGTAAAGACCTATACTTTGGCTGATGAAGGTGTAGACCTTGCTCCCGGTACGGAGAACATTGATCCTGCAGTGGTTAAAGAAGTAGAAGAAATAAAGAAGAAGATTGTTTCCGGCGAGCTGAAGGTGCCAAACAACAAGGCAGACTTTGAAGCAAAGTACGGAGATGTTTACGAGTTAGACAACTAGGTACAGAGAAAATACTACAGGGATGTGAATTTTCTGAAAGAGTAAGACAGGGGAATAGAAAGGACAGAAAATGAAAGAAATATCCATGGAAAAAGTTGAAGCGGCTCGGCAGGCTATGCTGGAAACAGTAAAGTCAAAGAGCTTGACCCACGAGCAGAAAGTAGCCACAATGGCCAATCATGCGGACTCCCTTCTCTCTGTTCTGGACCTTCCCGAAGGACTTTTGGAAGTTTTACGTTGTGAGCCGGAGAAGCAGTGCATTTGCGACCTTTTCGAAGGAAATGCTCCTATGCGTCCCCGCTATATCATCCCGGATTATGAGAAATTCTTTCGGGAAGGGCTCCGCTTTCTTGCAGGTAGAGCCTCCCAAGGATTTGTACGAAGCCATTAACGCTTTGCAAATCTTTTATAAGCATGTTCCATCCATAACCAATTATCCGGTTTATGTAGGACAGCTGGACACCCTGCTTGATCCCTTTGTGCAGGATATGGACGAAGAGCTTGCCTTTAAAATGATTAAGCTTTTCTGTATCCAGATGGACAGAACGATTCTGGACTCCTTCGCCCATGCCAACATTGGCCCCAAGGCTACCAAGGCCGGAAGACTTTTTGCTTCGGGCTATGGAGGAAACCAGGATGCAGTCCCGAATCTTACCTTGAAAATATGATGAGGAGCTTACCGAGGATGACTTTTGCCATTGAAGCCATTCGCTGTGCTATGGCCAGTGCCAAGCCAAGCTTTTGCAACCACCGGATGTATTCCAAGGATTTTTCCGGAAATTATGTGATTGCCTCTTGCTACAACGGCTTGGCATACGGAGGGGGAGCCTATACCCTTGTTCGCCTGATCTTAAGTAATATTGCCAAGAGGGCCAAGGACAGAAAGGATTTTCTGGAGAAAGAGCTTCCCTATATCATGGATCTTTGTGTGCGCTATATGGATGAGCGAATTCGTTTTATCGTGGAAGAGTCTGGCTTTTTCGAGAATAACTTCCTGGCGAAAGAAGGCTTTATCCATAGAGACCGTTTTTCCGCTATGTTCGGCTTGGTGGGACTTGCCGAGGCGGTCAATATTCTTCTGGAAAAGGAAGGAAAGGGTGATTGTCGCTTTGGCCACAGCAAGGAGGCAACGGAGCTTGGGGTAGAGATTATGGATTGCATTTCTGCCTTTAACGAAGCCCACAAGAATCCTTATTGTGAGGTCAGCAACGGACATTTCCTCCTCCATGCCCAGGTAGGGATCTCCACAGATGTGGAAATCAGCCCGGGAACCAGAATCCCCATCGGAGAGGAACCGGAGAATCTGGCAGACCAAATGGAAGTTCTGTCTCATTTCCACCATTACTTCCCCTCCGGAACAGGAGACCTTTTCCCCATTGACAGAACCATTCACCAAAACCCGGAGTATGTTTTAGATATTATGAAGGGGGCTTTCCAAAAGAATCTTCGCTACCTTTCCTTTTATTCCAATGATTCCGACGTGATTCGTATTACCGGATATCTGGTGAAGAAATCCGAGATGGACAAGCTGAAGCAAGGAAAGAGTGTTTTGCAGGACACCGTGGCTTTAGGTTTGGGAGCAGCCGAAAACGGAAAAATTTTGGAGCGTAAGGTTCGCTAAGCATTCATGGATTGTATTATGTTTTTACGAAAGAGGAGGCGTATTCAAGCTTCCTCTTTTTCGTTATACTGGGAGAAGATATTTTCGGCTTTGCAGGAAGAGCAGGATTCAGGAGCATCGCATCCCGCAAAGGATAGTAGAAATGAGGAATTTCGTACCATGCAAGAATTAGCAGTAAAGAAAGAGCAGCAAGAAGATAGAGAAAAGCCGGAAAGCAGAGCTGACGGGGGCCAGGCAGAAATCAAAGTCCCGGTAAACAAGATTATCCCCTTCAGCTCTGTGGATGGTCCGGGAAATCGAACCGCAATATTTTTACAGGCCTGCAATCTGGACTGTAAGTATTGCCATAATCCGGAAACCAGAGCCCTATGCATCCATTGCGGTGATTGCATCCCGGCTGTCCCACAAAAGGCTATTTATTGGGAGGAGGGAAGGGTGGCCTTTTCTCCGGAAAAATGCATCAGTCTGCGACCAATGTATTCATGTCTGCACACACAATGCCAGCCCCAGAATCCGTCGGATGAGCGCGGAGGAGGTGTTTCAGGAAGCTTCCAAGAACCTTCCCTTTATCCGGGGCATCACCGTGTCCGGGGGAGAGTGTACCCTTTATCCGGAATTCTTACGAGAATTGGGGATGCTCTGTAAAAAGAAGGGTATAGGATTTTTATTGGACTCCAACGGCTATTATGATTTTTCCAAGGATGAAAAGGATCTGCTTCCCTATATTGACGGGGTGATGCTGGATATTAAGGCCTATGATGGGGAAGAGCATAAGAGGGTTACCGGTTTTTCCAATGGGGAAATTCTAAAAAAATATGCGAATTTTAGCAGAATATGATAAACTCTTTGAGGTAAGGACGGTAGTGGTGCCGGGACTTTTTTTCCGGAAAGGATACGGTGGAGAAGGTATCAAAGAGCTGTCTCCCTATGTAAGGAGGGGACAGAAAATTCGCTACAAAATCATTGCCTACCGGGAGTTTGGGGTACGGGAGCAATATAAGCAGTATGAGAGTCCCGGTGAGGAAGAACTGAAGGCTTTGAAGGAGCTGGCCGAACAGGAAGGGATGCAGGACATTATCTTGATTTAAAATAGACAGTTAAGGGAAATCGAGGAAGGAGCGCATTGGGAAAATGGGAAGAGATGAAGAAATAAAGGCATGGGAAGGACTCCGGATGCAGTGACGGAAGACAGGCAGGAACCGGTTATTGAGATGCGGGACATTGTGAAGCGCTTTGGAGATTTTGTGGCCAATGACCATGTGCAGCTAAAGCTTCATAAGGGAGAAGTCCTTGCGATTTTAGGAGAAAACGGAGCGGGAAAGTCTACTCTGATGAACATCCTCTACGGTATGCTTCGCCCAAGCTCCGGAGAAATTCTGGTGCGTGGACAAAAGGTGGAGATGGACAGCCCGGAAAAGGCTATTTCCCTGGGCATCGGTATGGTGCATCAGCACTTTATGCTGATTCCTCCCTTTACCGTTGCGGAAAATATTATTCTGGGAGCGGAGCCCATGCAGGGGCTTACTGTAGACTTAAACGGAGCGAAGAAAAAGATTCGAGAGCTTTCCGAACAGTATCACTTTGATGGTGGATGTGGATGCCAAGGTGGAAGACATCAGCGTAGGCATGCAGCAAAGAGTGGAGATTCTGAAGGTTTTATACCGGGGTGCGGACATTTTGATTCTGGACGAGCCCACCGCCTCCCTGACTCCCCAGGAAATTGATGAGTTAATGGAGATTATTTCCCATTTGACCAAGGCGGGAAAGTCCATCCTGATTATCACCCATAAGTTAAAAAGAAATCAAAACCATTGCCCACCGCTGTATGATTATTCGACAGGGAAAATACATTGATACTGTGGATGTATGCTCCTGCTCGGAGGACGACCTGGCAGCCATGATGGTGGGAAGAAAAGTGAATCGAGTAGTGGAGAAGAAGGCCCAGGAGCCGGGAGAAGTGGTACTTTCCGTGAAAAATCTCCATGCCAAGGACTATAGAGGGGTGGAAATCCTAAAGGGCTTAAATCTGGAAGTCCGGGCAGGAGAAATCCTGGGACTTGCCGGCATTGACGGAAACGGCCAGTCAGAGCTGGTGGAAATCCTAACCGGATTGGCCCACGCTACAGAAGGAGAAATTCAGCTTTTAGGAAAGGATATTTTCCGCAAAAGCCCCAAGAGAAATCTTTGATGCAGGCCTTTCCAGTATTCCGGAGGACCGGCAGAAGCACGGTTTGGTACTGGACTTCTCCGTAGCGGAGAACCTGATTTTGCAAAATTACGGAGAAGCGCCCTACTCTAAGGGAGGAATTTTACAGAAAAAGGCCATCGAAGAGCATGCCTCCAAGATGATTGAGAAATTTGACATTCGTCCGAAGGGCTGCGAAAGCCGTGCAGCAGGACAGCTTTCCGGCGGAAATCAGCAGAAGGTGATTATTGCCAGAGAGGTGGAAAATGACAAGTCGCTTCTCATTGCCTTTAACCCCACCAGAGGTTTGGATGTGGGAGCCATTGAGTTTGTGCATAAATATCTGGTGGAACAAAGAAATAAGGGCAGGGGAATTCTCTTGATTTCCTTTGAGCTGGAAGAGGTTATGGGCTTGTCCGATAGAATCGGCGTTATTTTCTCCGGAAATATTCAGAAAAGCTTCGCCGGAAATGAGGCGGATGAGTATACCTTAGGACTATATATGGCAGGAGGAAAGGAGTAAGTATGAAAGAGAAAATATTAAAGAGTTCCTTGCTTTACACCCTTCTTTCCATCGCCATCGGCTTTTTGGTAGGGGCTGTTTTATTGCAGGCCATCGGGGTTTCCCCGGTGAAGGCCTACGGAAAATTGTATCAGGGTGTTTTTGGTAAGCCTAAGTTTATGTTTTACAGCATCATTTACGGAGCACCCCTGATTTTTCACAGGTCTGTCCGTTGCTTTCTCCTTCCGTACCGGAATTTTTTAATATCGGCGCAGAGGGTCAGTTTGTGATGGGCAGTCTGGCGGCGGTTGTAGTGGGCATTTTATTTCCTTTGCCTGCGCCTCTCCATGTGCTTCTCTGTCTTGTGGTAGCGGCTCTTGCCGGCGCTTTGTGGGGCTTTCTGGTAGGCCTTCTCAAGGTAAAAAAGGGAATCAATGAGGTGTTGTCCTATATTATGTTTAACTGGATTGCTTTTCTACTTTTTCCAATTATGTGGTGAATTTAAAGACAATCCATACCGACCAGGGTGCGGAGGCCAGTAAGAATATTTTAGCTTCCGCCTCCATGAAGATTCCCCAGTCTTTGATCCCCTTTGCGGGAGGAGCAGAGCTTCATGCCGGCGTGCCCTTGGCTTTGCTTTTTGCCTTTTTGATTTGGTTTATTTTGAGCAAAACCACCTTTTGGCTATCAGCTTCGGGCGGTGGGCTATTCCCGCAGTGCTGCAGAGTATGGAGGAATCAATTCCAAGAGAGTTTTCCTTTTGTCCATGTCCTTATCCGGTATTCTGGCAGGTCTTGGTGGAGCAGTGCAAATCCTTGGTATGTCTGAGCGTGTCTCCATGTTTGCCGCCCAGGAGGGCTATGGCTTCCAGGGCATTACGGTGGCGCTGATTGGAGGAACCCATCCCCTTGGCTGCATTTTCTCCGGTCTTTTCTATGGCGCCATGAAGTATGGCGGAAACAAATTAACAACGGTGGATGTTCCTGCGGAAGTGGTAAGCATTATCATGGGAACCATCATCATTTTTCATCGCCATCACGCCGGTGATTAAAAATCTTGTACAGAGAGGATTCCAAAAGAAGGGAGAGAGCCATGCTGAATGATCTGGGATTACTGTTAAATGCGGTTTTGATTTCTACGCCACCCCTCCTCTTGGCAGGGCTTGGTTCTTGTTGCTCCGAGCGTTCCGGTGTGGTAAATATCGGAATCGAAGGAATGATGACTCTGGGCGCCTTTGTAGGAGCCTGTGTGGCCTATTTTACCGGAAACGGCTGGCTGGGATTTTTTGCGGGAGGCTGTGCCGGAGCCCTTCTTGGTTTGATTCATGCGGTGGTTTGTGTGTCCTTCATGCGGATCAAACCATTGCGGGAACGGCTATTAACTTTGTCGGACCGGGCTTTGCAGTTTTCCTTTGCAAAGCTATTTTTGACAATTCTTCAGACACACCGGCTTTGGATTTATCCGCAAAGCTTCCGAAGATGTTTGAAGGAAAGTTTGCTTCAGGTTCCTTCCTGTATAATGTGGTAAGCACCTATTCCGTGGCTTATCTTAGCTTTCTTTTGGTGCTTTTGCTTTGGTTTATTTTCTTTAAAACCCGTTACGGTATGCGGCTCCGAGCAGCAGGAGAACACCCCTGGGCCTGTGAAACCCTGGGAATCAATGTTTATAAGGTTCGCTACATTGCGGTGATTCTTTCCGGCTTTTTTTGTCCGGCCTGGGAGGAGCCTTTTGTGACCTTGGCTACCGTATCCCAGTTCCGCCCCTCCGTTATCGTGGGACAGGGATTTATCGCCATTGCGGCGGTGATTTTTGGAAAATTCACGCCCCAGGGAACCTTCCTGGGCTGCCTGATTTTCGGACTGTGTAACGGTCTTCGTGCATTGCTTGGATCCGGAAATATGGTATCTCCTCACTTGCTTTCCATGATTCCCTATGTGGTAACCATCCTGACCCTAGTATTCTTTGTAGGAGCAGGACATGTACCAAAGGCAAACGGCAGAATCTTTGTTCGGACGAGATAAGGAAGAGTAGCGAGTATAAAGACAACGATGAAAGTAAAACAACCGGTCAGGGCAATAACTGCGGTTAAAGCAAAGATAGTAGAAGAGAAGGGAAGTAAAGAAATGAATTGGAAAGATTTATGGAATAAAAAATACCTGATGATTTCGGTATATGTATTGCTGACGGCACTCCTGTATCATCTGGGAAGCCGTTTGGTGGATCATCTGGAAGGGATTCCCTCATTATGGACAAGGCACTTTTCCTGGATGTCCCAAGTGACTTCTCCTTTGCTCTTGGGATTTGCTTTGGCGTATTTGCTGAGTCCTCTCTGTACCATACTGGAGAGGGCCTTAGGGAAAATTCCTCTTTTTCAGAAGAAAGAGAAACTACGGAAAAATCTGGGCATTCTGCTTTGCTATCTCTTGATATTACTTTTTCTGGTACTGCTTGCCTCTCTTTTTGTATCCGTCCTGACCAAAAATATTCAGCTGATTCAGGGAGAAGATTTTGCTAAGGGATTGGAGAGCGTACTGCTTCTTTTAAAAAGTTTTTATGAGGACTTGAACCAAAGAGTTTCAGAGATTCCTATTGCGGGAAATGATTTGCAGGAGGGAATACGAACTTTTTAGCAAAGCTTTTTAAGCTTTGTACAAAAACCTGGGCAGTAATTTCATATCCTCTGTGGGAAATATGGGAAGCCTGATAGGCACTCTGCTCTTTGGCATTATTTTTTTCTATTTATTTTCTGGCAGATGGGGTAAAGATTGCGCTATATTGGGAAAAGAATTTCTTTCGCCTAATCTTGGGGGAAAAGAGAGTTTTAGCCTTTCGCGGATTTCTAAAGGATGCGGATAGAGCCTTTTTCCGGCTATATCCGTGGACAGATGATTGACGGCATCATTATGGCTATTTTTAGTTAGTTTTAGCCTAAGTCTATAGGGGTACGCTATGCCGTAGCCATAGGAATTCTTACCGGGATTGGAAATCTAATACCCTATGTGGGTCCCTTTTGTAGCCTATGGAACCACCATTTTGGTTTGCGCTCTTTACGGAGACTTTTTGCTAAAGTCGCTTCCTGCTGTATTGGCGGTTTTTGTGATTCAAACCATAGATGGAAATGTGATTAACCCTAGACTCCTTTCCAACAGTATAGACATTCATCCCCTGCTGGTGATTATTTCTTTTGATTATCGGAGGGCGCAGTGGGAGGCGTTTTGGGTATTTTCTTGCGCCCCTCATCGCCGGCTTTGATTAAGTTACAGGTGGATCGGATGATAGAAAGAGGGAAGCAAAGAAGGCGAATTTAGAATTTACGGTTTTTCATCAGGATAGGGATGAAATTCGTGGCACGCTGCTACTTCGCCCCTGCGCTGATACTAAGCGAAAAACCACAGTACCTTAGTTTTTTTCGCAAGTACCGGCGGGCTCAGATTGCCACTCATTTCATCCCTATCCTATAGAAAACCTAGCTGAATTTATTGCTTCACCTTTTAATGCTACTGGAGACAACAGTAGTTTAAATGCATTCGGGGTGCTGGACTCCCTTCTTTCAGCTGAGCGGCCTTTTTCAGCACCCTTCCAGTCTTTCCACCAGGGCCAGAGGCGAAGTCTAGGCGACGCCCATTCCTCTCCCGGTGATGATCTGTTTTCCGACTTCCACGGCTTTTCCGCTCCATTTTGCACCGTCTACGTCGGAGATGCCTTCTTCAAAGCCCGGATAGCAGGTGAAGTGTTGCCCTTTCAAAAATCCCAGACGTCCGAAAATGCCGGGAGCGGCACAGATTGCGGCTAGATCCTTTCCTGCTTGGAACTGCTTTTGCAAAGCTTCCAGCAGGCTTTTATTTTCCTCTAGTGGGAGCGCCCGGGATTCCACCGGGTAAGAAAAGTAAATCTGCGGCGGAAAAATCATTTTCCGTAAGCTCGGAAATATTCTTATCACAGAGGATGGTAATCTGGTGGGAGCCCTTCACGAGCTTATCCGGAGCAACTGCAATAAGCTCCACCGAAACACCGGCTCTTCGTAAAATATCCACCACCATTAAACATTCAATTTCTTCCGTGCCTTCCGCAAAAAAATGCCAGTACCTTTTTTTCATAGAAACTCCTTTCAATGCTTTTTTTGTATTTTCATTACAGTCATTACTTTCATTACAGCCATTACTCGCCATTACTTTCATTACAGCAATTATAGCCATTACTTTCATTACATCCATTACTTTTATTGTCTGCTGGTGCTTAGCTTTCTTACACTACGATACATATCTTACTCCATTTTTTTGAAAAAAAGAAATAGAGTGAGAAGAATTGTGAGCAGAAGAGCAGGAAAATGTTTGAAAAAGCTTTTGGAAAATTTTATCTTGCAAAAAGCTTTTTTTGAATAAAAATATTAAAAGTAGTATAAAAATGTAATAATTTCACTAATCATATCAGTAAAATACAGGGGTTTCTTTGGTGGAAATGTCGTAAAAAGTGGAGTGTAAGGGTGATTGGTTGAAAGAAGGAGAGTCTATGGGAGAGAGCAAAGAGATAGTAGAGAGCAGCGGGACTATGCCGCAGAGTAGAGCAGACTGTAGGGAGAGAAGGCGGCTCGAAACAGAACCCGCAAAAAAGGGAGGGCTTGGAGCCTATCAGGAACCGTCGCTTTCTCCTGCTGTTTTGTAACGATAGGCGCTGTTTTGGGATTGGTATTTCGGGAGAAAGGTAGCCTTTTTAAAGCCGGTGGGACAGATTTTTAAATCTTTTATTTTACCCTGCTGGTGCCTTTGATTTTCTTTTCCATTTCCGGCTCCATTGCCAATGTATCGGATACCAATAAGGTAGGGAAAAATTGCTTTTTATCTGATTCTGATTTTTGTCAGTACGGCAGCGATAGCGGCGGTATTTTGATGTTTACCGTAGTGCACTTTTGTGGGACTGGATACCCAGTTGAACTCTAGTGTCGGAAGCCGTAGAGGAAAGTAAAGAAAACGGATATGGCTAGCCAGATCGTAGATATGTTTACAGTCTCCGACTTTCCCCTGGTCATCAGCCTGCCCATATCCTGCCTTTTGATTATTTTTTCCATCTTTACCGGAATGGCGGTATCCCCTAATGGGAAAAGAAGGCGAGTATGTAGCCAATTTTCTGAACCAGTGGTCCAAGGTCTTTTATAAGATGGTTTCTCTTTTAATGAAGCTGGCTCCCATTGGAATCGGAGCGTATTTTGCGGATTTAACCGGAACCTATGGCATTGACTTGATTAAAACCTATGGAAGAGCCTTACTTACCTTTTATCCCACGGTTATCGTATATTTCTTCCTTTTCCTTGGCTTTTATTCGTTTTTGGCAGCAGGTCCCTGGGGAGTGAAAAATTTCTTCCGGGTAATTTTCCTTCCGGCATTAACCGCATTGGGAACCAGAAGCTCTGCAGCAGCCATTCCTTTGCAGCTGGAATCCTGCGATGATTTGGGGGTACCCAGAGAAATTTCCTCTGTAGTCATTCCTACCGGAGCCACCTGCCATATGGATGGCGCATGTCTTGCGACAGTGTATGAGATTTTTATTGGTTTCCGCTCTTTTCGGTCATTCCTTCCACGGCATAGGAGATTACCTCTATGCGATAGTGGTGTCTGTAGTGGCCAGCGTGGCGGTTTCCTCCGTCCCCGGCGGTGGAGCGGCTATGGAAACCATGATTCTTGCGGCCTTCGGTTTTCCGCCACAGGCCTTGCCTATGATGCTGATGCTGACCCAGCTTTTTGACGCCGGATGTACTTTATTGAACTCCTGCGGCGATACGGTGGCCTCCATGCTGATCAGTAGAATCATGCTGGGAAAGGATTGGTATAAGAAAAAGGAAAGCAGAGAGCTTTCTTCTGAAAAATGCTTAAAAGCAGATAAAAGTTGGCTAATTCTCCTCTGAAAATGCCTAAAGGCAGATGAAAAATCAGCCAAAACCGACTTCGAAATAAGTCGGCAAGCAACGAAAAAAATATACTGTTTTAAAAGCAGAAAAAGTACGGTATATTTTCATTTATATCTATGCATAAAATGGATTTATGCAAAAAGCTCAAATTGATAATTATTTTAATGAAGAAAACAGGATAAAATGCCCAAAATGGATTGAAAAAGAATTGACAAGCCAGGAGAAATAGGGTAGAATTGCTCTTTACTCGAATCGATAAGGATTCGACCTAAAAATTGGCGAACAGGTTTAATCGACCCTTACTACTCTATATAGCAGAGAACCCGACGGAAACGCCGGGTTTTTTTGCTGTCTATGGGGAAATATAAGGATTTTTCCCAAAAGGAGTCAGAAAAGAAAAAGAAAAAGGTCTTATGCATAAGAAAAGAAAAGTTTTATACAATATATCTTAAAGCTTAATTATAGTAAAAATGCATAGAACAGAGAGTTTTATAAGAATTCAAAATTAGACTTTAACCATTCCCTTAGATAAAATAGATGCGGTCGGAGAAGAATACTCATCATTGTCTTTCCTCAAAATCACTTTTCCGAGAAACAGAAGTGAGCGTAAAACATTTTCCTTTCATAGACCGGAAAGAGCCTATCAGAAGGGGGAATTTTTATCCCGATAAGCGAAAGAAATTTCGTCAGGGAGATTCTGTTTACTGAATTCAATGTTGGAAAGACGTCATAAAAGGAGAAAAAACATGGAGTCTATTGTTACTTATCATGCAACGAAGGTAAGCCCTCAGGAAGTACAGAGAAAGGCAGAGGAGCAGTATGCCGGCGGATATTTCTGCTGTGAGGCGGTAATGTCCGTAATCCGTGACGCTTTCCAGGCTGATGTTCCGGAGTCCGTTATTGCCATGTCTTCCGGTATGTCTATCGGAGCAGGTCGTTCCGGCTGTATGTGCGGAGCTTTAAACGGCGGAATCCTTGCCCTTGGTATGTTCTTCGGTAGAACAACACCGGACGGACCTAAGGATCCAAAGGTAAATGCTTTAATGGCATTGTCCAAGGAATTACACGATTGGTTCAGAGACTCCAACGCTAAGCATGCCGCTTGCTGCCGTGTTCTTACCAGAGGCTTTGATATGGCAGGTGGAGAGCATAAGAAGCAGTGTATTGCTTTCACAGGACTTTGCGCCGGAAAGGTTGCAGAGATTCTTTGCAGAGAGTTAGGAGTTGAAAATGTTGATTCCGAGCCTATTAAGGGTCTGGAAGCACCTTACCTTCCACCTGTAAAAGAAGTGGTATAAGGAGGAAGTATGGAAAAAATCAAAAGAGTGCCCTTGGCTATTTCCGGTGTGATTTTGGGAATGGCGGCTTTGGGAAATTTATTACAGTCCTACGGTGAGGGGATTCGCCTGATTTTTGGAGGAGTAGCCTTTGTACTGCTCCTTCTTCTTCTGTGTAAGGCGATTTTCTTTCCGCAAGTACTCAAAGAAGAATTCAGCAATCCCATTGGCGCCGGTGTTACCGCCACTTTCCCCATGGCTTTAATGCTGTTTTCCGTGTATGCAAAGCCCTTTGTTCCGGGCATTGCCTTTCCCTTATGGTGTGTAGCCATCCTACTACAGATTCTTTTACTCTCTATTTCACCAAGACCTACGTTTTACACTTTGAGGAGAAAAATGTCCATACAGTATGGTACATCGTTTATGTGGGAATCGTAGTGGCATCCCTTACTTCTCCTGCTTATAAAATGCAGGCTTTGGGACAGGGAATCTTTTACTTCGGCTTTATCGCCCTGCTGATTCTTTTGGTGGTGGTTTCGAAACGTTATCTGAAAATGCCGGTACCGGAACCTGCAAAGCCTTTAATGATGATCTATGCAGCACCTATGGCTCTTTGCACTGCCGGCTATAATCAGGCATTTGCGGAGAAGAATCAGGGATTTGTACTCTTCTTACTGGCAGCAACCTCAGTGATTTACCTTTTTGCCCTGGTAAAGAGCATTTCCTTCCTGAAGCTCCCCTTCTACCCAAGCTATGCAGCCTTCACCTTCCCCTTCGTTATTTCCGCTATTGCTACAAAGCAAAGCGTGATGGTTTTAGGGAAAATGGGAATGAGCCTTGCCTTCATGCAGCCGGTGGTTTTACTGGAAACCATCATTGCCGCAGGCTTTACCATCTATGCCTGCCTGAGATTTTTGGAGCATATCTTCCTTAAAAAGGCTTAATATAGAAAGTCTCAAAGGGACTGAGAAAAATAGAATGAACAGCGTATCGAATCAATAGGTCCGAAGCAGGGTAATCTGAGCCCATGGGTTCTTAGCTTTTGTTCTTTGAAAGCTTAGAACCCCTATGAGGCGAAGTTAGGAGAGCGTGCCCCGCTTCGGACCTATTGATCTGATAGCGTAGTAATGGTGATAGTGATAGTCCCTTTGATACCCCCGTTAGTTTCTCCTATTTGTTTCTAAAATTCTCTTTATTCTTTTGGAGAATTCCTTGTCACTGAAGTTTTTTTCTCTGTTATCCTAAGGAAACACTTGCGGAGATGGACAGACAGAATAGTTGAAGGACAACGGAAAAGGGGAAGCAATGAGCGATTTTTCATTTAATCATTTTAATTTTAATGTACTGGATCTGCAGAGAAGTTTGCGCTTTTATGAGGAAGCGCTGGACTTACATGAATTAAGCAGAAATGAGCAGGATGATTTTATCATCGTGTATCTGGGAGATGATTCTACGGATTTTCGTTTGGAGTTAACCTATCTGAAGAATAGAACAGAAGCCTATGATTTGGGAGAGCAGGAGTTCCATCTGGCTCTTAGGACTGTGGATATCGGTGCGGCCCATGACCGGCATGAAAAGATGGGATGCATTTGTTTTGAGAATCACGGCATGGGAATTTATTTTATCGAAGATCCGGATGGATACTGGATTGAGATAATTCCGGATAGAACCAAGCCTATTACTTGGCGATAAGGTAAGAATAAAGAAAGCGACTTCTAAGGGATTTTCCCAAGGAAGTCGCTTTTTGCATTCTTAACGAGTATAGCTCGCGTAGTGTGCGGTATCTCGTTTATGAGTTTTACGTTATGTGGTAACAGAGCTAAAATTTATAAAATCAAAGATTTAAGGTGATTATTGTCCGTTTAGAAAACCTTCCGCCAGAGCCACGAAAGCGGCACTTCCCTTCCAAAGAACATCCTCATCCACGGTAAACTTAGCGTGGTGGTGGGGGTAATCGGTTCCCTTTTCCGGATTGGAGGAGCTTAAAAACAAAAAGCATCCCGGAACTCTCTGCTGGTATAGGGCAAAGTCCTCCCCGATCATACTGGGCTTATCTATGTGGGTCAGGAGCTTATCCTGAAAAACTTCTTGAGGCAGCACTGCGCCAATGCAGTCAAATCCGAATCATTGGTAACAGGCGGTGCACCAAAGTCCATGGTGAGGCTTACGCTTCCTCCAAAGGCCTTGGTAGTATTTTCTGAAACTTCCTGGATACGCTTTGCCAGTCTTTGCCGAATATCTTCCTGAAAAGCTCGGGTAGTGCCTTCAATCCGTACAGTGGAGGGAATCGCATTGTAGAGCTCTCCACCCTGAATCAGGCCGATGGTGAGAATGGCTGGCTCCGTTCCGGCAATTTCTCTGGAGGGAATCGCCTGCAAAGCCAATACAATATGGGCGGCAATGTTGATGGGGTCAATGCCTTTCTCCGGAGTGGAGGCGTGACACCCCACACCCTGCACCTCCAGTATAAAACGATCATAGGACGCCATTACCGGGCCGGGGACACAGACTATAGTACCACTGGGAATATCCTTGCCTAAGATGCTTCCGATATGCATACCGAAAATGGCATCTACCCCTTCTAAAGCGCCCGTTTCCAGCAAAATGGCAGCCCCCTTTGCCTGTTCTTCAGCGGTTTGAAAGAGAAAACGAATTTCTCCCCTCAGTTCCTCTCGATGGGGATAGAGAACCCGAATAGCGCCCAACAGCATAGCCGTGTGGGCATCATGACCGCAGGCGTGCATACACCCCTTATGCTCGGAACAAAAGGGGAGCTCAGTATCTTCTGTTATGGGCAGGGCATCCATATCCGCCCGAAGAGCCAGAACTTTTTCCGGGATGCTTTCCCTTTAAAGTGGCGATAATCTGCTGTCCTTTTCAGAAAGCTGATAAGGAATGCCGATTTCTTCTAATTGATGAGTAACATACTCTCGCGTTTTTGGCAAATGAAAAGCCAAGCTCCGGTATTCTATGCAAGTCCCTTCGCATGGCAATAATCTTTG
>BNJU01000552.1_pt1 | contig 61309 bp, 75 predicted proteins | sample 8539281 | NCBI WGS metagenome assembly BNJU01 (sample SAMD00202456, study PRJDB9452) | human saliva metagenome | isolation source: human saliva | place: Japan
CGCCACTCCCGGGCCCGACACCGCCCCGGTGAGCCTGGGCCTGCCCACCCTGCGCGTGGGCGCATCCATCTGACTGAGATCCACGTGAGGTTCTCTTCAGTGAATGAGTGCCCTTGTGTTCTGTACCTAGAGGTATGTACAGTTCTGGTGTCAGTTTCAGGAGGGAGCAGACTCGGGTGGCCGCCGTGCCTCCCGGGGGTATGTCATGGTGAGGTATGTACAGTTCTGGCGTGGACTCGAGAGAGAAGCTGGTTGAGGCGATGGCAGAGCTGATGTGGGAGCGTGGTTACAGCGCCACGAGCCCGCGAGCGGTTCGCGAGCTCTCCGGCGTCGGTCAGGGGAGCATGTATCACTACTTCCCGACCAAGCGGGATCTCGGGCTGGCAGCTCTGAATCACAACTGCCAGATCCAGCTGGATTCCTGGAAGGCCGCGCTCAAGGACCTTGAGGACCCGCTCGAGATCCTCACTGCCTACCTCACCCTCCCGCGTGATCCGCTCAAAGGCTGCCGAGTCGGTCGGATGGCGCAGGACAAGGCGGTAGTGGCTGATGACGGTCTTCGTCAGCCGGTCGCCGAGGCCTTCGCCCGGCTTCGCGAGATGCTGGCCGCTGTCATTCGCATGGCCAGGTCGCAGGGGCGTCTGCCGGCAGACCTTGAGCCGGACCACCTGGCTCGCACGATGGTCGCCGTCGTTCAGGGCGGTTACGTCCTGGCCATGGCCGAGCAGGACAGGGCCCCGTATGACGCGGCCTGTCAAGGTGCCCTCGAGCTGCTCCGCGTAGCGGCCGGGACCACCGGCGCGCCCCCTGGCGGCGACGGGTCCGCCTCCTCCTGATCCTGACAAGTCGGCGTCGGTGTCCGCCGGCGCCACCATTCACCGAAGGAGAAGGATCATGACTATTCGTATCGGTATCAACGGCTTCGGACGTATCGGACGCACCTACCTGCGTGCTGCGCTGGCCCGGCGCAGCGGACGTCGAGGTCGTTGCCGTCAACGACTTGACCGACGCAGGCACGCTGGCCACGCTCTTGGAGTGGGACTCAGTGGCAGGTCACCTCGACGGCGTCGTCACCGACGGCGAGGACCTCGAGGTCGCGGGGCGGACCATCAAGGTCTTCTCAGAGCCGGACCCGGCCAAGATCCCCTGGGGCGAGGTCGGGTCGACGTCGTCATTGAGTCCACCGGATTCTTCGTTGACCGGGACAAGGCCGCCCAGCACCTTAAGGGTGGCGCCAGAAGGTCATCATCTCCGCACCAGCCAAGGGTGACGTCCCCACCTTCGTCCTGGGGGTCAACGACGGCCAGCTGGATGTCTCCACCGCCGACGTGTTCTCCAACGGATCGTGCACCACGAACTCCCTGGCCCCACTCGCCAGGGTCCTCCACGACGCCTTCGGGATCGAGAGCGGCCTCATGACGACGATCCACGCCTACACCGGGGACCAGCGGCTACGACGCACCTCACAGGACCTGCGTCGGGCGCGTGCGGCCGCCGCCTCCATCGTTCCCCACCTCCTCAGGGGCCGCCCGGGCCATCGGCCTGGTCATCCCCGAGCTCGACGGGCGCCTGACCGGCGCTGCCATGAGGGTTCCGGTCCCGGTCGGCTCGATCACCGACCTCACCGTGGTCACCTCCCGCCCGGCAACGGTCGAGGACGTCAATGCTGCCTTCCGTGAGGCTGCCGATCACGGGCCGCTGGCCGGATACCTGCAGTACTCCCAGGCGCCGATCGTCTCCCACGACATCGTTGGCAGCCCGCACTCCTCGATCTTCGATGCGCCTCTTACCGAGGTGCTCGACGGCCAGGTCAAGGTCTTCGGGTGGTACGACAACGAGTGGGGCTTCTCCAACCGCCTCGTGGAGTTCTCCCAGAGGATCGGTGAACAGCTCTGACTCGTGCTGTGCCTTGGATGCGGTGCGGTGCGGGCTCAGTGCCGATTCCGGTCGCACAGCCCGCACCCTCCGCGTCCGACGGCGAGCGATGGGGAAACGGGACGGGGGCCGTCTGAGAATCCCGTCTGTTTTGCGCTGACGGTGGAGCGGGCCGGGCTGGGCTGGGGAGCAGCCCGCAGGCCCCGCTAGGGCTGGGAGGCATGCCCAGCTTCGACGCCAGCTCTGCTGCCGCCGCCACGGTCCCCAGGCCCGTGGACGTCGACCGTATCCACGAGTGCGTCAAACGACTGGGACTGCGCTACTTCATCGACGACGAGGGCGACATTGGCATCCCCTGGCGCTACGTCACCGTCCACGCCATCTTCCAGGACACCAGGGCCGTCCAGATGCGCGGGATTTGGCACCACATCGCCGATACCGAGCACCTGACCCAGCTACGCACCCTGGTCGAGGACTGGAACACCACCCGCATCGGCCCCAAGGCCTACCTCACCGTCGCCGACGGCGGAGTGGTGCGTCTTCACGGCGAGTACACCTACCCCCTCGAAGCCGGAATGACGGACCGACAGCTCGAGGACTTCGTCTTCGGCGGCTGCCGGCTCATCGTCGCCCTCATGCACGAGGCCGAGGAGCAGTTCCCCGACGAGCTGCGCGGAAGCCTGGAGCCGTGATGCCCAGACTGCAACGCCTCACCGACTTCATCGCGCGCCTCCTGGGCAGAGGTGGGACGTGCGGGCGCTGGACCGCCAGCGCAGCAGCCGGCCGGTCGACCCCCAGAGCCGACCCGACGAGCCCCCGCCCATCTCGCCGTACGTCACAGGTCCCGCGGAACCCGCAGCCTCAGGTGAGTCAGCCAGCTCAACCACCCCGGCTGACTTCAGCGGTCCATCGGAGCCGGCCAGGACAACTGCGTCGGCGCAGACCGTGGACGCCTCCGCAGCTGGTCGAGCACATCGGGCCGGTCGGAGGAGGGCCGGCAGCGGGAGGACAAGGCGCCGACCGCTCTTCGGACCTGGAGCCGACCGATGAGGAGCCCCAGGGGCTGACCCTGGCCCGGATCGAGTCCATGCTCACCGGCCCGATGGAGTACAACGTCCAGCTGACCGAGGACCGCGAGCACCCTTGTCTCCTGGGAACCTGGGACTCCTTCCCCTTCGTCATCGAGATCCCTGAGGGCATGACGGCTGGCTCCTGGTCTCCGGGGACTGGGAGGAGGCAGCCCCCGCCTCCCAGAGGGACGAGATCGCTGCCAGCGTCAACGACTGGAACCGGGACAAGTTCTTCCCCACCGTCGGCGTCATCGACACCCCCATCGGTCCGCTGGTGCGCGCCACCTACCTCACCGACCTGTCCGCTGGGGCCACCGATGCCCAGCTGCGCCTCCACCTGGACACGGCACTGTCCGCCTGCACCCAGGCGCTCAGCCTCGTGGGGCCCCTTCTGCCGGAGATCTGAGCCCGATGAGCCCAGCGTCCCCGAGCGCCTCCTGTCTGCCCAGACTCGTCGTGGTGGGCCCCACCGCCACTGGCAAGTCCGCCCTGGCCCTCGACCTCGCCGAGCGGATGCACTCCGACGAACCGGCGACCCACGCCGAGATCATCAACGCCGACGCCTCGCTGCTCTACCGCGGCATGGACATCGGCACCGCCAAACCCAGCCCCGCCGAGCGGGCCCGCGTCCCCATCACCAGCTCGACGTCCTCACCGTCAGGGGACCGGGCGTCCGTGGCAGCCTTCCAGCGCAGCGCCCGGGGCGACATCGACGCCGTCGAGTCACGGGGCCACTTGCCGATCATCGCCGGAGGGTCCGGCCTGTACGTGCGGGCCCTGACCGACGCCCTCGACTTTCCCGGCACCGACTCGGCCGTGCGCAGCCGCCTGAGCGAGCGCGCCGAGCAGGAGGGGACCGCCGCCCTCCACGCCGAGCTGGCCCGCCTCGACCCGGTCGCCGCCGAGCGCGTCGAGGCCTCAACACCCGCAGGATCGTGCGGGCCCTCGAGGTCATCGAGATCACCGGCCGTCCCTTCTCCGCCTCCCTGCCCCGCTACGAGGACATCGCCCCCACCGTCCACATCGCCCTGCGCTGCGAGCGCCGGCTCCTGGACAAGCGCATCAACGAGCAGGGCCCGCGCCATGTTCGACGGCGGCCTGGTCGAGGGGTGGAGGCCCTCATCGACCAGGGCTTTCGGGAGGAGACCGCCCGCGCGCCATCGGCTACGCCCAGGCGCTCGCGGTCATCGACGGGACCATGAGCGTGCCCGGGCGGTCGACTCCACCGCCCTGGCCACCCGCCAGCTCGCCTCCCGCCAGATCAAGTGGTTCCGGCGTGACCCACGGCTGCACTGGATCGACGTCGCCCTCACCGAGACCGGGCAGTGCACCGACTCCGAGCGCTCCCGGCTTACCCGGCGGGCATGGGAGTTCGTCAGCGAGCATCGCGGCGTCGCTTAGGCTAGGGGCCATGCCGCACTCGACAGGTCTTCGCGGTCGTGAGCTCATCAAGGGCCACGCGACCCTCAACGACTTCCTCATGCTGGTCGACCCCGGCTGCGAGGTCGCCATCAGCGGCGCCGACATCGCAGCGGTCTGCGACCGCCACAGCGGCATCGGCGCCGACGGCTTCGTGCGCGTCGTACGGACCACTGCCCTGCCCGGCGGCGGAGCCTTCGCCGCCTCCGTGCCCGAGGCCGAGTGGTTCATGGACTACTACCGCGCCGACGGAACCGTGGCCGAGATGTGCGGCAACGCCGCACGCCTGTTCGCCCACGTCCTGGACCGTGAGGGGCCTGTGCCCCATCGCCGACGGCGAGTCGGTCACCATCGGCACACGCGGCGGGGCCCGCACCATCACCCGCCTGGGGGAGCTGTGGACCGTGGACATGGGGCCGGCCCGTCTGGCCAGCCCCGAGGAGGCCGAGGACGAGGGCTGGGACACGGCCGTCGTCGTCCCTGGCCTGGACGGGCCGCGGGCCGCCCTGAGCGTGGAAATCTCCGGCCCCCACACCGTCGTCGCCCTGGGGGAGGAGGGCGAGCTCGAGGCGGCCGCCTTCGCCGGGCTCACCGACTCCGCGGACCCGGTCGCCTACGACCCCGCCCCCGAGGCCGGCACCAACCTCGAGCTCGTCGTGCCGCTGGGGGAGGAGACCGACCCCGACACCCAGTCATCGGTGGGTGTCGCCCGTATGCGTGTCCTGGAGCGCGGCATGGGGGAGACCCTCTCCTACGGAGCGGGGTGCTGCGCCGTCGCCGTCGCCCTGCACGCCTGGACCGGTCCGGGCGCTCCCGAGACTACCGACTGCTCGTTCCCCGGCGGAGATCGGGGTCCACGTGGGCGCCGACCCCCTGGGTGCGGACAGCAGCGTGCTGCTGACCGGCCCGGCCGCGATCACCGCGCGGATCACCGTCGCCTGAGGCCCCTCAGACCCGCCGCCATCCGCACTGCTCCCGGACGTCGCACCGACGCCACATCCGAGAAGAGAAACCGACCACCACTATGAGCCAGCCATCCACACGCTCCGCCGTCAGCGCCATCCTGCCGACCGGCCTGATGCTCTTCGCCCTGTTCTTCGGAGCGGGCAACCTCATCTTCCCACCCTTGCTGGGCGCCGCCTCGGGCAGGTCCTTCATTCCGGTCATGGTGGGCTTCCTCGCCACCGGGGTGCTCATGCCACTCATCACCGTTGTCGCCGTCTCCACCTCCGGTGAGGGGATCCTGGGCCTGGCTCGCAGAGTGGGACCCCGATTCGGCACCGTCATGCCGCTGGCGGTCTACCTGGCGATCGGCCCGCTGTACGCCATCGCCCGTGTCACCACGGTCGCCTACGAGCTGGCGACCCGCCCGGTACTCGAGCTGCTGGGGAATTCAGGACTCCCGCCTGGCCCTGCTGGTGCACGTGACGGTGTTCATGGGGGTGTCCTTCAGCATCGCCCGCAGCCCGAGCCGCCTGGCCGACCGCGTCGGGCGCTGGCTCACTCCCGCCCTGCTGGCCCTACTGGCCCTGCTGTGCGGGGTCACCATCGCGATGTCCCCCAGGGTGGAGCGCGAGGCCATCGAGCCCTACGCGAGTGATCCTCTGACCAATGGGCTGACTCAGGGCTACCTCACCATGGACGTCCTGGCGGCCACCGTCTTCGGCATCGTCGTCATCACCTCCCTGCGCGAACGCGGCCTGACCTCTCCCCGCGCCCTGGTGCGTGGCACGGTCCTGTCCGGTGGTATCGCCGCTGTGCTCCTGGGGCTGGTGTACGTCGGCCTGGCCGTTCTGGGGACGCGTACCCGCGGGCAGATCACCGTCGACACCAAGGACGGCACCGCGCTGCTGCGCAATGCAGCCTCCTCGACGCTGGGGACCTCGGGAGTGGTCATCTTCGCCGCCATCGTCATCCTGGCCTGTCTGACCACCGCCGTGGGCCTGATGGCCTCCTGGGCCGGCTACGCCTACACCGCCTGGCCGGCCGTCTCCTTCAACCGACAGCTCGCCGCCTGCGCGATCGTCTCCTTCACCCTGGCCAACCTGGGCCTGAGCGCCATCCTCAAGATCGCGGGACCCTTGCTGTTCCTGCTCTACCCCCTGGCCATCGCCCTGGTCGCCGCGACCCTGGTCGACGCCGTGGCACCGGGACGGCTCAAGGCCGCCTACCTGTGGTGCGTGAGCACAGCCGGGATTCTCGGATCCGTGCCCGCCATCACCGCCGCCGGCTGGGATGGCCCCAGTAGGCTGCTGGCGAGCACCGGCTGTGGAGCGACTCCACCGGATGGATCCCTCCGGCACTCCTCGCCCTGGGGATCGGCATCCTCCTGGACATTCTCTCCGGAGCCTGGTCCACGCCCGCCCCCGGGGAACCTCCCAGCCGGGCCCAGCAGGACGTCGAGCACGCTGCGGCCTCACAGCTGTGAGCGGTCCCGGCACGCGGTAGCCTCACGACGTGCCCACGCCTCGCCCCCGCGACCCAGCCCAGACTCCGCCCCCGAACCATGAGCGCCTTCTGCCGACACTGCTCATCCCCGCCTTCGTCACGCTGCTGGCCGTCTCCTCGGTCAATGTCATCCTGCCGGCGGTCTCCCACAGCCTGAGCGCCGGCACCGCCGGGCTCCAGCTCGTCGTCTCCGGTTACGCCCTCGTCTTCGGGGTCGTCCTCGTCCCGGCCGGCCGCGCCGGCGACGTCATGGGACGGGGGCGGCTCTTCGTCATCGGCATGCTCCTGTTCGGGGCCGGCTCGCTCGCCTCGGGCCTGGCCCCCGACGTCGTCACCCTCAACCTGGCCCGGGTCGTCATGGGAATCGGCTCAGGGCTGCTCAACCCGCAGGTGACCGGCATGATCCAGCAGTACTACTCCGGTGAGGCCCGAGGACGCGCCTTCGGGCTCTTCGGCGCCGTCATCGGGGTCTCGGTGGCGCTGGGGCCCGTGCTCAGCGGCGGGTTCATCGGCTGGCTCGGGGACGACTGGGGCTGGCGCGCCTCCTTCCTCGTCAACGTCCCCCTCACCCTGGCCGGCGTGTGGGCCGCGCGCCGCTACCTGCCGGCCTCCGCCTGGCGCCGGGGCAGCGACACGCCTCAGACGGAACAGGCGGACAGCCCCGACAGCGACGCCGCTGGGAGTGCCGGCGCCACCGGGGCCGCCCACCGCGGCCGGGTCGACCTCGACCCGGTGGGGATGAGGGCTGCTCGCCGTCGGCACGCTGCTCATCATGCAGTCCCCTTCATGGAGGCCTCGGCCGGCGCCTGGATCTGGGGCCTGGAGGCCGCCGGCATCGGCGTCATCGGAGCCTGGGTGGCCTGGGAGAAGCGCTACCGGGCCAGGGGCGGCGCCCCCATGGTCGACCTCAGCCTGCTGGCCATCCCCTCCTTCGCCTACGGCAGCCTGGCCATCGCCGTGTACTTCCTGGGCTACACCAGCGTGTGGATCATCGTTGCCCAGTACGTCCAGGCCGGCTTGGGATCCACCGCGCTGGCCAGCGGTCTCATCGGAGTCCCGGCCGCCCTGGCGGGATCGATCACTGCCGCCGTCGCCGGCCGCCGGGTGATCCGGGTGGGGCGAGGCCATGGTGCTCGGTGGCATGGTGCTGGGCATGGTCGGGCTGCTGGGGAGCATCGGCATCATGCACATGCACGCGCGCGCGGGCTGGAGCCCCTGGTGGCTGACCCTCACGCTGCTGGTGCTCGGAGTGGGGCAGGGCCTCGTGGTCTCCCCGAACCAGACCCTCTCCCTGGCCGACGTCCCCCTGGAGTACGCCGGGGCCGCGGGCGGCATCCTCCAGACCGGTGAGCGCATCGGCGCCTCCATCGGCATCGCCGTCATCACGGGCCTGACCTTCCGCGTCTCGCACTCCTCGGGCTGGGAGACCGCCGCTCAAGCCGGTCTGCTGGCTGTCGTGGCCACCATCGCCGTGGCTGCAGGGGTCGCCGTCATCGACCTGCGCCTGGCGAGGCGACGACGCCGGTAGTCGGGCGGGTCCCGTCCGGGCACGGCCCGGCGGCGCGTCAGCCGTGCCGGCGGCGCACTCGCAGGACCCTGAAGCCCTTCGAGGAGGCCATCCGGCTCACGTCCCAGCCCTGGTCCCTCAGCCAGGCCGCCAGGGAGTCAGCCCCCAGGTTCTTGAGCACCACCAGCCAGGCCTCGCCGTCGTCGGACAGAAGCGGCAGCCAGTCCAGCAGCAACGTGTGCAGGGCCTCCTTGCCGATGCGTACCGGGGGATTGGACCAGATGAGGTCCACCGTTCTGGAGCTCTCTCGCAGCTCGGTCAACAGCGCCTCGGCCGGGGATGTGCGTACGTTGTCCAGGCCTGCGGTCTCGGCGTTGCGGGTGGTCAGGGCCAGTGAGCGCTCATTGACATCGACCGCCAGGACCGTGGCCCCAGGAGCGGCGTCGGCCAGGGCCAGCGTGATCGGGCCCCAGCCGCATCCCAGGTCGAGAAAGGAACCGGTCTCGGGCGGATCGGGGACGTGGTCGAGGAGGACCTGGGTGCCCTTGTCGAGGCGGTCGGCGCTGAAGACGCCCGAGGCCGTGACCACCGTGTGCTCGACGCCGCGGATCGAGAACCGGTGAGTGCGTTCCTCAGCCTCGACGGCGGGGAAGACGGTGAAGTAGTGCTCGCTCACGCCCACCAGGCTACCCGGGCTCTGCTCGTCGACAGAGGGAGGAAACCAAGGCGGTCATCAGCCCGCTGCCCCCTTGCCAGGCGAGGAGTGCCGATTTTGCGAGACGCGGCTTTATGAGAATACGATCGTGTCTCCATGGGGAGTGCGGACGGTAGGAGACGGATGTTGTCATGAGCCGATACAGGGCTCTCGCAAAGGCGCTCAGCGGCTGGGCAATCTTGACGTTGGGGGTGACTCTTTCGATAGCGATCGCACAGGCTGTCGGATCAGGACTGAGACCGGACCTGTATTCATTCGCGTGTCTCAGGCAGTTCTGGTCACATTGTTCGTTGTTCCCGCGATCGTGGCTTGTCGTCGTCTCCTTGACCGCAGGACTCTCGCCGGGATGGGCCTATCACGTCACTGGCCCGCCGCGGCCGCGACCGGGGTGGCCGTCGGTGTCGTGACCGGGGCTGTTGTGTGGACACCCGTGTTCTTGATCGGCTGGGCGGTTCGATCACCTCGAACCGGTGGCGCTCGCAACCTTCCTCGCAGTCAACGCGGTCGTCCTGCTACTGTACGAGGCATTGCCGGAGGAGATCGCGCTGCGCGGCTACGGGTGGTCGACTCTACGGGAAAGTTGGGGCCCGCTCGCGGCCACCATGACGATCACGGTTCTCTTCTGCCTCAGTACGGCGTTGAGCAATCTGATTCGAATGACGTCAACGCTCGTTCTAGGGGGCGGAACGACGGGCTTCTCTCTGGCGCCGAGCGGTAACGACCCCTTTTTCTACATAGTTTTTGCTGTTCGTCTTCGGCCTCACACTGGTTGCGGCCCGACGGATCCCACTACCGGGTGCGCTCACCTCTGCGATCGCCTTCCATCACACGTTTCTCACCATCAACCGCGTGCTTCTGGGCGGTCTTGGCTGGATCGACTCCGGGGTCGGGATCGGGTTCGCCGCGCCCGAGGTGCCCGCGATCAGCCTTGTGCACGCTGCGCTTGCCGGAGCTGTCTTCATGGTGGTGCGGCGGTGGCTGGAACGCCGTACAGCGGTTGTATCGAGGCGGGTAGCCTGATGTGATGACGATGTCTCCGCTACCATCCGACCCCGTGTCGGAAGGTCCGGTAGCACATCGGAGAAGCCAACGGGAGGCGCCTCCGGGGCCATGGCCACAGGTGTGGCGATCATCGGGGCGCTGCACGCCTCCAGCCCCTGGTTCTGGCCCGGAGTCGCCGGCGGGACCACACTGGTGCTCTGGTCCTGCCTCCCGCGTCCTGCCTGCAGGGACCCTGTGCCTGGCGGTCGGCCGGCGCGCGGGCATCGCCACCCTGATGTGGGTGTGCGCCTTTTATCCTGACCCTGGACTACCTGGTTGCTCCCAGCGCCCACGATGTCCTGGACATGACCCCGACCCAGATCGGCTGGGCGCTCACCGCAGGCGGTATCGGCTGGTCGGTCGTCGCGCTTGTCTGCGGGGCCCATCCGGCGCGGGAACTGAAGGCCTACCGCCGCCGCACCACGCTGGCCGCGGCCTTCGTTGCCCCCACGGCATCCGGTGTCGAGACGGACCGGCTGTGGCCGACACTCATCCTGCTCGCCGTGGGACTCCTCCTCACCCCGCTGCTGGCCCGACGCGCCGCCCGAGCCGGCGGGTGGCCCCACGCGCCCGCGGGCAGTACCATCGCCCCCATGTGGATCCTTCGTATGCGCTGAAACGGCGGCCGGCGCCGCTCCCCGCCAGAACCAACGCGCCCCATCGGAGGGGCGCAGGCATACGACGAAAGACTTTTTGTGACCCATCACCACTCCAACACCCCCTCCACCCCCGAGGAGGCAGCAGACCTCCGCGACGACCGCGACGCCCATGAGGGCCGTGACGTTCACGACGTCCATGACGTTGTGGCCCGGGTCCTGTCCCGGACCGGAACCGCCCTGGCCTCCACCGCCGCCCAGCACGAGCGTGCCGGTGGGTACGCGGACGGCCTCGACGACGGCGCCCTGGGCGGGAGGCCCGCGCCGCCCGTCGCCGTGTGGCCGGACTGTCCACCGAGCTGGAGGACGTCAGCGAGGTCGAATACCGCCAGGTCCGCCTGGAGAAGGTCGTCCTGGTCGGCCTGGAGCTGCCCCGGCCCCACGGCCCGGCCACCGGCACACCGGGGGGCAGCGGCCAGGTGCGCGACACCCAGGACGCCGACACCTCCCTGCGAGCTGGCCGCCCTGGCCCAGACCGCCGGCAGCGGGTCCTCGACGCCCTCATCCAGAAGCGCGACCACCCCGATCCCGCCACCTACCTGGGCAGCGGCAGGGCGCGCGAGCTGGCCGACGTCGTGGCCGCGGCCGGCGCCGACACGGTGATCGTCGACGGCGAGCTCGCCCCCTCCCAGCGCCGAGCCCTGGAGGACGTCGTCGGCGTCAAGGGTCGTCGACCGCACCGCCCTCATCCTGGACATCTTCGCCCAGCACGCCAAGTCCCGAGAGGCAAGGCCCAGGTCGAGCTCGCCCAGCTGAGTACCTCCTGCCGCGCTTGCGCGGATGGGGCGAGTCCATGTCCCGACAGGGCCGGAGGCCGCGTGGCCGCCGGTCAGGGGCATCGGCTCACGCGGCCCCGGAGAGACCAAGATCGAGCTCGACCGGCGCCGCATCCGCCAGCGCATGGCCCGCCTGCGTCGCGGATCGAGGCCATGGCGCCCTCACGCGAGACCAAACGGGGCTCGCGCCGACGCGAGACCATCCCTCGGTGGCGATCGCCGGTTACACCAACGCCGACGAGTCCTCCCTCGCGAACCGCCTCACCGAGGCCGGCATCATGGTTGAGGACGCCCTGTTCGCCACCCTCGACCCCACCGTCCGGCGGGCCGAGACCTCCGAAGGACGCACCTACACCCTCACTGACACCGTCGGTTTTCGTGCGCAACCTGCCCCACGAGCTCATTGAGGGCCTTCCGCTCCACCCTGGAGGAGGTGGCCGGGGCCGACCTCGTGCTGCACGTCGTCGATGCTGCCCACCCCGATCCCCTCAGCCAGGTGGCCGCCGTGCGTACCGTCCTGTCCGAGATCCCCGGCGCCCTGGACGTGCCCGAGCTCATCGTCCTGAACAAGACCGACCTCGCCGATGCCGTCACCCTGGCTGCGCTGCGCACCGGCCTGCCGGGGCGGTCGCGGTCTCGGCCCCGCACCGGGGAGGGGATCGAGGGCTGCGCGCCCGCATCGAGCAGATGCTGCCCCACCCGCAGGTGAGCATCGACGTCGTGGTGCCCTACTCCCGTGGGGACCTCGTCTCCCGGGTCCACGCCGAGGGGGAGATCGACACGGTCGACTACATCGAGGCGGGCACTCACGTCGTCGCGCGCGTCGGTGCCGCCCTGGCGGCCGAGATCGAGGGCGCCGCCGCAGGCGTCACGGTCGGCTGAGGCGCCGTGACCCCGAGCGAGCCGAGCCGCACGGACCGGCCTGACACTGACGGCGTCGGCGACCGCAGGGGTCCTGGACGTCCTGGACGCCGCGGTGCGCTCCATGGGCGGCAGCCCCGCCGAGGGCAGACCACCATGGCCGGGAGGTCGCCCAGACCCTGGCCGACGGCACCCACCTCCTGGTGCAGGCCGGCACCGGGACGGGAAAGTCACTGGGCTACCTGGTCCCCGCCATGGTCCACGCCGTGCAGGCCGGTGCCCGGGTTGTGGTCTCCACCGCCACCCTGGCCTGCAACGGCAGATCCTCCCAAGGACGCGCCCTCTGGCCGCCGATGCCGTCGAGCATGTCACCGGCACCCGCCCCAGTGGCCCTGCTCAAGGGGCTGGCAGAACTACCTGTGCCGCCACCGCCTGGACGGCGGGCTACCCGCCGGAGGAGGACGAGGCCGCGCTCTTCGGCGTCGGGGACGCCATCACCCAGCCGGCCGCCGGGCACGGGAGCGACGCGAGCCTGGGCGAGCAGGTGGTCCGACCTGCGCGAGTGGGCGGCCAGGGACGGACACCGGTGACCGCGACGACCTCGTCCCCGGCGTCTCCCAGCGCGCCTGGGCCCAGGTCTCCGTCTCCCGGGCCGAGTGCCTGGGACAGTCCTGCCCCTGAGTCCGAGTGCTTCCCCGAGCTGGCGCGCGCGCCGCCTCCCGGGCCGATCTCGTGGTGACCAACCACGCCATGCTCGGCGTGGTCGTGGCCGGCAACCCCGGGGTCCTGCCCGACCACCAGGTCCTCATCGTCGACGAGGGCCCACGAGCTGGCCGACCGCATCGCTCCCAGGGCACCATCGCCCTGTCGGCGGCCGCCGTGGCGCGCACCGCCGCCACCGCCCGCAAGCACGCCTCCGTGCTGGTCAGCGAGCTGGAGTCGCCGGCCAGACCCTCCAGCTCGCGCTGGCCGAGCTGCCCGACGGCCGCCTGGGCGCCCCTGCCCACCGCCCTGCACGACGCGCTCGTGCTCCTGGACAGCGCCGCCCGCCAGGTCGCCTCCGACGTGCGCGACCAGGCCCGCGCCCTGGGGCGCGACCGCTCCAGCGAGGCCGCCGGGGGCCTGGCGGTCGCCCGCACCGCCGTCGCGGACCTGGTCGACGCCCTGGACCGCATGACCTCGGACTCGGTGGCCCAGGGGACGCGACGTGGCCTGGATCGAGCGTCCCCGCATGGGCGCCGAGCCCCACGCCTCCTCCTGGCCCCCATCGAGGGTCGCCGGATCGGTGGCCGGCCACCTGCTCAACGGCCGCGCCAGCACTCGCGACGTCGGCGACCCTCGCCCTGGGGGACAGCTTCGATCCCATGGCCCGCTCCTGGGACTGACCCTGGCCGAGCAGCCCTGGAGAGGCCTCGACGTCGGCTCCCCTTCGACTACCCCGCCAGGGCATCCTCTACGTGGCCGCCCACCTGCCCGCCCCGGCGCCGGCATCTCCGAGGCCGCCCTGGATGAGATGCTCGCCCTGGTCGAGGGCCTCCGAGGCGGCATGCTGGGACTGTTCTCCTCCAGCGCGCCGCCCAGGAGGCCGCCGAGGTGCTGCGCGGAGCCACCGACCTGTCCGTCTATGCCCAGGGCGACGACCAGCTGCCCACCCTGGTACGGGCCTTCGCCGAGGACGAGGCTGCCTGCCTGGTGGGCACCCTCTCGCTGTGGCAGGGCGTGGACGTGCCCGGGCGCACCTGCCGCCTCGTCGTCATCGACCGCATCCCCTTCCCCCGGCCCGACGACCCGGTCGCCCAGGCCCGCACCGACGCCGTCGTGGCCTCCGGCAGCAATGGCTTCATGAGCGTGTCGGCCACCCACGCGGCCCTGCTCCTGGCCCAGGGGCGGGGCGCCTCATCCGCCGCAGCCAGGACCGCGGCGTCGTCGCCGTCCTGGACTCGCGTCTGCGCACGGCGCGCTACGGGGGCTTCCTCACCCGCTCCATGCCCGCCCTGTGGCCGACGACGAAGCCCGACGTGGTCCGTGCCGCTCTGAGGCGCCTGGCTGTGCGGACTGATGCCCCGGTGGAGGGTGAACCCGTCGGCTGGGCCTTTGGGTATGTGCCCCTCGGAGGATATGCACGTGAGGCTTGAGACGAGCGGGTGCTCGCGCCCCTGCGGTCCTGCCCAGCAGATCCCATCGAGGAGAAAGAACGTGTCAGAACACATCACCACTACCGCTGAAGGCTCCTACCCCACCAACCGTTCCGGCCGCCCCTCCAAAGTCGCTGTCATCGGTGCCGGGGCCGTCGGCTCCACCCTCGCCTACGCCTGCGTGACCAGGGGCGTTGCCCGCGAGGTCGTGCTGCGGGACATCGTCAAGGAGAAGGTCGAGGCCGAGGCCTCGACATCGCTCAGGGAATCCAGTTCACCTCCGCCGGCTCCGTCTCCGGCTCCGACGACCCCGGGATCTGCCGCGATGCGGACGTCATCGCCATCACCGCCGGCGCCAAGCGAAGCCCGGCCAGTCCCGCCTCGAGCTGGCCGGCGCCACCCGTCGGCATCATGGAAGATCCTCCCCAAGCTCGTGGAGGTCGCCCCCAACGCGATCTTCCTGCTGGTGGCCAACCCGGTGGACGTCGTGACCTACTGCGCCAAGAAGATCACCGGCCTGCCGGAGAACCAGGTCTTCGGCTCCGGCACCGTCCTGGACACCGCCGGATGCGGTACCTCATCTCCCTGGAGACCGGCACGGCCGTCCAGAACATCCACGGCTACATCGCCGGTGAGCACGGCGACTCCGAGTGCCCTGTGGTCCTCCACCGAGATCGGCGGTGTGCCGATCTGCAGTGGGGCACCACCCTCGACGGCGGCGTGTTCGACGAGTCAAGCGTGAGCGCATCGCCCACGACGTGGTCCGCTCCGCCTACCGCATCATCGAGGGCAAGGGCGCCACCAACTACGCGGTGGGCCTGGCCGTTCAGCGGATCATCGGCGCCGTCCTCAACGACGAGCAGCGGGTGCTCACCATCTCGCCGCTGCTGGACAGCTGGCACGGCATCTCCGACGTGTGCATGGCCGTCCCCACGATCGTGGGACGTGAGGGCGCCGGGCGCCGCCTCGAGCTGCCCCTGACCCTCCCGAGGAGAAGGGCGCCTGACCGCCTCCGCCGACCACCTGCGCAGGTCGCACGCGGCCTGGGCTACTGAGCCACCGGTCTGAAACACGGAAGGACCGCCCCGGTCAGCGGGGCGGTCCTTCCATCATGCAAGCCTGGCGTGCCTACAGGGCGCGCAGCACCGTGACCACCTTGCCCATGATCGTGGCCTGGTCTCCGTCGATCGGGGCGTAGCTGGAGTTGCGGGGAAGCAGCCACTGGTGGCCGTCGCGTCGCGAGCACCTTGACCGTGGCCGAGGCGCCGTCGACGTCCTCGATCATGGCCGCCACGATCTCGCCGTTGGCCGCGTCGGGCTGGGAGCGCACCACCACGCAGTCGCCGTCGCAGATGGCGGCCTCAATCATCGAGTCCCCGTGCACCTCCAGCATGAAGAGCTCGCCCTCGCCGGTCGAGGCGGCGGGGCGAAGGGCCATGACATCGGTGACCTCCTGCTCGGCCAGGATCAGGGGCCCCGGCGGCGATCCGCCCCACCAGCGGAACGGCGACCGCCTCCCCGTCCTCGACGCCGGGGACGCTGGGGAGTCGAGAGAGGAGACGTGAGCGCCACCGGGGGTGACCGCGCGGCCGCTCGGTGCTGTCGGCGCGAGACGACCTCCATCGCCCGAGGCCGATTCAGGGTCTCGGCGCACCAGGCCCAGGCGCTCGAGCTTGTCCAGCTGGTGCTTGACGGAGGAGGGGCTGGTCAAGCCCACCTGCTCGCCGATCTCACGCAGTGAGGGCGGGTAGCCGTGGTGGCGATGGCCGCGCGGACGGCCTCGCAGACCGCGCGGGCGCGCTTGTCGAGTCGTTGATGACCTCCGCGACCGCTGCTGCGCTGATCTGCTCAGAGCTGCCGGCTCCGGCATGCGGCGCCGGGCTGGGTGAGTCGCCCTGGCGTGCTGTGGTGCTCATGGTCCTGGCCTCCCCTGCCGGACGGCCCTCAGGCCCCAGGGGCGTCAAGGGCACGGAATAGATGTCGGTGGTCCGTGATCATCTTGGACGTGACCAGCCTACCGGCGAGACGACCACGATTCAAAACACATGTTCGAAGATGTGCTGGACGTGTCGCCCATCAGGCGCTAGTGTATCGAACAAGCGTTCGTCGAACATGTGTTCAGGAGGTTGCTGTGGTGCCATCGCCATCCGCTCCCGTCCCGCCAGGCTTCTCAGGGGCGGACTGATGAGCCTGTCGCTGGGTCGGCCAGCGATCAGCGTGTCAGCAGTCCTCCCGTCGGCCCAGGCTGAGGGCTCGTCACTGACGACTTCGTCCCCGAGGTTCCTGTGCGGCGAAGCCTCGAGGGTGCGCGGCGTCCCGTGCCTGCATCCGCAGGCGTTGCGACACTGCCTGCGGTGTCGGAAATGCGTCGCCCTGCGGCGCCCGTCGGCCCCTGCGGGGTCGTCGCACGGATCTGGGCGCCTGGCTCCTCAGCACCCGGCAGTGCGGGCTGCCGGGCTGCGACGTGCTGCCCAGCAGGAGGATCCGGCGAGGCGGCGCCACTCAGAGTGTGGGTAGAGAGGCCCGTCGTGTCCCGCCCGCGGGAGGTGGCGGAGGTGGCGGTGCGCTCCCGGGCGGGGCTGCAGCTTCTTCGTGGCGGGCTCGCGGTCATCGTCGCGGCCTTCGTGCTTGCCTGTGGCGGACTGGTCGTCAGGGGCTCTGGCGGGCCTGGTCTCTGCGGCCCCGCCACGGCGAGTTGCGCAGGTGTCGGCTGATACCACCACCACCGTTGTTCGTCCTGGTCGGTCCTGTGGGACATCGCCGAGGCGAGCGGGACCTCAGACGTTCCGAGATGGTGGCCCGGATCGCCGAGCTCAATGACCTGAAGGAACCACCATCCCGTGCCGGACAGACGCTGAGATTCCTACGGCGTGAGAATCGGTGCGGGGTCGCTCCTCGAGGCAGGGCTTGCGGGGCGGCCTGCCAGGCGTTTACCCTCCGATGGACGCACGTGAGTCCAGTGAGTTCGGAGGTTGTGGCGTGCCGCCCTTCTGCCGTCATGACGGCTCACGCGTTATCGACTCCCGGACCGCTGGGACGGCACCTCCATCCGTCGTCGCCGTGAGTGTCAGCGGTGCGGGCGCCGATTCACCCTCTGGAGACCGCCAGCCTGTCGGTCCGCAAGCGCTCCGGCGTCGTCGAGCCCTTCAGTCGGGACAAGGTGGTGGTCGGGTCGAGGCGCGCCTGTCAGGGGCGTCCGTCTCCGATGATCAGCTCGCGCTTCTGGCGCATCAGGTTGAGAGGCCATTCGCGCGGGAGGTCAGGCGCTCGTCGACTCCCACGACGTCGGACTGGCGATCCTGGGCCTGCGTGAGCTGGATCGAGATCGCCTACCCTGCGCTTCGCCTCGGTCTCTCCTCCTTCGACTCCCTGGAGGACTTCGAGAAGGCCATCGCCGAACTGCGCAGTACTGAGGCGACCTGCTGACCTCGTCTGCCGACGAGTCTGCGAGGCGTGAGGTACCTGTCAGGGGCTTGCGTCGAAGAAGGACGTGGCAGACTTGAAGCCATGCGCGTCCTCATCGTCTCCGACTGCTATTCGCCCAGGCTGGGCGGCATCGAGACTCAGGTGCGGGATCTCGCCCGCAACCTGAAGCTGGCCGAGCCATGAGCCGCCGTCGTCACCGCCACGCCGGTCGGTGACGGTCGTGGCCACAGCGTCGAAAAAGGGCTGACGGCTTCCCTGTCTGCCGCACCACCGCGCACCTGCCCGGGCTGCCCGTTCACCCTCGAGCAGGCCGTGAGCTCGATGACCTCCTGTCCCGCCTGCGTCCCGACGTCGTTCACGCTCACGTCGGCGTCGTCTCACCCTTCGCCTGGTCCGGCAGTGCTGCCGCCCGGCGAGCGCAGCTCCCGCTGGCCGTTACCTTCCACTGCGTCCTGGGGCCCTGGGGGCGTCGCGTGGCCGGAGCGCTGGGGCCCTGTCAGTCCCTGTGCGGATGTGGCAGCGCGGCGGCGCCGACCTGACGGCCGTGTCCTCCATGCTCGCTGCCGACGTTCATCGTGCGGGGCTGACGACCCTGTCACCGTTCTGCCCAACGGCATCACCGTTGAGAACTGGCGCCTGGAGCGCCCTGGTCCCAGGGCGACGGCCTCACCGGCCGGTCACGGTCGTAGCCTCCCTGCGATGGGTTGAGCGCAAGCGGCCCCGCAGTCGTGCGCGCCTTCGCTGAGGCCGTCAGAGCGTTCCCGGCACCGATGCGCTCCTCAAGATCTATGGGGACGGTCCGCTGCGTGAGCGACTCACGAGGTTGCCGAATCTGGCCTGGCCGACCGCATCGAGCTCGTGGGTCGTCGAGACGCACTGAGCTCGCTCAGACTTCACGCACGCAGACATCTACCTGCAGACCTCGCCCGCCGAGTCCTTCGGTATCTCCACCCTGGAGGCCCGCAGCGCCGGGCTGGCCGTCGTCGCTCTGCGCTCCAGCGGGTGCGCGCGACTTCATCACCGACGGCGTCGATGGTCTTCTTGCCGACGATGACGCTGGTCTGGCCGTGAGCTTGCGAGCCTCCTGGGGACGACAGGCTTCTTGAGCGCATCAAGACCCACAACTATGAGAACGCCCCTTGCCCGAGTGGGGCACGTGGTGCAGATGCGTCGATGACCTACCGGCGTGCCATCGACCTGGCGGGTGCCTGAGCGTCTGGATGATGCGAGTCGGTGCGGAGGTGAGGGCGTTATCAGATTCCCGTCAGGCGGTGGTGATGTCGGTGAGCACCTCGGAAAGCCGACGCGCCGCAGCCATGACCACGTGCCCGTGAACCCGACCGGGCTGACGGCCCCATGCGCTCAATGGGACCGGAGATCGAGATCGCAGCCACGACCTTGCAGGGCCGCGTACCGGCGCCGAGACGGAAAGCGACCCCGGGCTCGCGCTCCCCAGCTGGCTGAGCCCACCCCCGACGTCGGACCGCCGGAAGCATGGTGGCGGTGAAACGGGCCCCCACCGGGCCGCGGTGCAGACGGTCGGGCTCCTCCCAGGCGAAGCACCTGGGCGGCCGACCCGCCCTGCATGGACATCGTGGCGCCCACGGGAATGGAGTCGCGCAGCCCGATCGGGCGCTCGGCATTGGCCACGCAGATGCGCACGTCCCCCTGGCGGCGGTAGAGCTGCGCCGACTCGTGGGTCTTGTCGCGCAGGGGCCGCCAGCACTGGCCCGGCGGCGGACGGGAGATGGTCCTCGCCCGCGGCGCTGGCCAGCTCGGTGAGCCTGGGAGCCCAGGATGAAGCGTCCCTGGGGTCACGGGTGACCAGGCGGTGGAACTCAGGGCGACCGCGATGCGGTGAGCCGTGGGGCGGGCCAGGTGCGTGGTGGACACGAGCTGGGCCAGGGTTGCCGGCCCCGACTCCAGTGCACTCATCACCAGGGCGGCCTTGTCGATGACGCCGACGCCGCTGCTGTCGTTCTCCGGGGAGTTCTCTGAGGGGCTGTCCATAATCTGATACTGGCATTTCAAGGTATGAGATTTCAAGTTAGGGTCCCGCCAGAAGCGGCGCAGTGTCAGCATCCTTCAGGTCAAGGCTATGGCCTCGGATGTCGCGCAGCCGCCTCGTGCGGTCTGCGCGGGCCAGTAGCGTCGTCGGGCGCTCCTGGGTACGGGGCGGATCGGGAACACCTGTTGCTGAGAGGATGAAGTCGATGGGAATGACTCTCGCCGAGAAGGTTTGGCGCGATCATGTGGTGTCCAAGGGTAGCGACGGCGCCCCCGACCTGCTGTACATCGACCTTCACCTGGTCCACGGGTCACCAGTCCCCAGGCCTTCGAGGGGCTGCGCCTGGCCGGACGCCCGGTCCGCCGCCCTGACCTGACGATCGCCACCGAGGACCACAACACCCCACTGTGGACATCGACCTGCCGATCGCCGACGTCACCAGCCGCGCTCAGATCGAGACCCTGCGCGCCAACTGCGCCGAGTTCGGGGTGCGGCTGCACTCCCTGGGCGACGCCGACCAGGGGATCGTCCACGCCGTCGACCGCAGCTGGGGCGACCCAGCCCGGCATGTACGTGGTCTGCGGCGACTCCCCACACCTCCACCCACGGCGCCTTCGGGGCCCTCGCCTTCGGCATCGGCACCTCCCAGGTCGAGCACGTCCTGGCCACCCAGACCCTGCCCATCGCCCCCTTCAAGACGATGAGCGTCACCATTGACGGGGACCTGCCCTCGGGCAGCGGGGCCAAGGACATCATCCTGGCCATCATCGCCAAGATCGGCACCAACGGGGCCCAGGGGCACGTCATCGAGTACCGCGGACGGGCCATCGAGCAGCTCTCGATGGAGGCCCGGATGACGATCTGCAACATGAGCATCGAGGGTGGGGCCCGGGCCGGCATGATCGCGGACCAGACCACCTTCGACTACCTCGAGGGACCGTCCTCCACGCCCCCGTCGGCGGGACTGGGAGGCCGCCGTGGAGTACTGGTCCAGCCTGCGCACCGATCCCGACGCCGTCTTCGACACCGAGGTGGTTCTCCAGGCCGAGGACATCGAGCCCTTCGTCACCTGGGGCACCAATCCCGGACAGGGACTGCGCTGTCCGCGCGGGTCCCCGACCCTGAGACATCGCCGACGCCGCGAGCGGCGAGGCCGCCGAACGAGCCCTGGGTACATGGGCCTCGTCCGGGAACGCCCCTGCGCGACATCAAAGGTCGACACCGTCTTCATCGGCTCGTGCACCAACGGCCGTATCAGAGGACCTGGGGCCGCCGCCGGGTGGTGCGCGGGCGCAAGAGCCGAGGACTGCGCATGCTCGTGGTGCCGGCCTCGGCGGAGTGCGTCTGCAGGCCGAGGCCGAGGCCTGGACCGGGTCTTCACGAGCTTCGGCGCCGGTGGCGCAACGCCGGCTGCTCCATGTGCCTGGCCATGAACCCCGACAAGCTCTCCTCCGGGGAGCGCGCAGCCTCCACCTCAACCGCAGCTCGAGGGCGTCAAGGGAAAGGGCGGACGGACCCATGGTCTCGCCTGTTGTCGCCGCGGCCACCGCCGTGCGGGACTATCGGCCCCAGGACCTGCCGCCGCGCCCCGGGCCACAGAAACTCGGGCGTATCCCCGACGCTCCCGGCGGTTGCGCGGGTCTCCGCCGTGCCTGGGGCAACTGTCCGGTAGGCCGGCGCTGCGGGAGACGAGGCATACAGGCGAGGAGGGCCCGGTAGAGGCCGGTAGAGCAAGGGATCAAGACCGTGGACAAGTTCATCGACACCGGCACCGGCGCCCGTTGCGGCGCAGCGCCGTCGACGCCGACCAGATCATCGAGCGGTGTACTCAAACGACGCATCACCCGCACGGGCTTCGACGACGCCCTGTTGCGCCTCCTGGCAGGCGGTGAGCAAACTTCATCCTCAACCCAGGATGCCTACAGCGGAGCCTCTGTGCTCGTCGCCGGTCTGACTTCCGGCACGGGCTCCTCGCGGGAGCATGCGTGTGGGCGCTCAAGGACTACGGTTTCAGGTGGTCCTAACGCTGCCGCCGACATCTTCCGCGGTAACGCCGGCAAGCGAGGGACTGGTGGCCGGCGTGGTCTCAGAGGACTGCGAGCAGCTGTGAATCGTCATGAACCGAGCGGGCGCCGAGGTGACGGTGGACCTGGAGAGCCGCACGGTCGAGGCCGGATCCTTCCGCTGCGCCTTCCCATCGACGACTACGTGCGCTGGATTCTCATGGAGGGGCTCGACGACATCTCCCCGAGCCCTCACGGAGGATGCCATCGCGCCTACGAGTACCCGGCCTCAAGCCGCGCACCCTGCCAGCTTCAGCCTGCCAGCCAGGAGGTCGTCTCGGCGGGCTGCGGATATGCGGCCTGAGCGGGACCGGGAGGAGCTCGCAACTGGCGCGCCGAAGTTCCTCCTCCAAATTTCATCGGTATTGGCACGGTGTTGGATGGGATTAATCAGGGTTTTCCTGCGCAGGTCGAAGGCCACCTGATGCGACCGAGAAAGGTCAGAGCCCTTCGGTGCGCTTATGCTGGGACGGCCTCGCGCGCCTGCGCGGGATGGGTGAGCGGCTCACGCGCGGCACGCCAGATGACGTCATGCGGAGGTGTGCTGTCGACGGTCTCTCCAGGTCGAGGTGGTCGCCTGCTGACTGGTGGTCACCGTCCGCGGGCAGAACCTGGTTCCCAAGGCGTGGTGGCGGCGCCGCTGCTGGGTCGACTTTCCCTCTGTGCTGCGCAACGTCGCTCATTCGTGACGTGGACGTGGTCTCAGGGCTGTTGAGCCTGCAGGCGTGAGCATCGACTGACCAGCGCGAGGGGCATCCTCAGCTGGACCCGTCAAGGTCGAGTCGGCCCACATGGCAGACATTGACGCGCGCCGGCTCGCGCATCGCCGATCCTCTTCTGCGGCCCGCTCTCTGCACCTGCCTAGAGGCCTTCATCCCCGACCTGGGCGGGTGCCGTATCGGTGACCGCCCCGATCGACTCCACCTGGAGATCCTGCGTCCAGTTCGGCGCCGCGGTCAGCAAGCAGGCCCAGGGCATCCGGCTCACCGCGCCGCACGGTCTCAAGGGCACCGGTGTCAAACTTCCCTACCCTCGGTCCGGAGCCACCAGGCAGACCCTGCTCACCGCTGTGCGCTCTTTGGACTGACCAGAGCTGCCTTTGCCAACGTCAGGCGGATCATGGACCTGGTCGACGTCCTGCAGAAGATGGGTGCCATCATCTCGGTGGACGCCGACGCACCATCACGTCGAGGGGCGTCGACAGGCTGTGCGGCTACACACTCGGCCTGCCGGTTCGCATCGAGGCCGCCTCCTGGGCCTCAGCCGCCTAGCCACTCGCGGGGACGTGTTCGTGCGGAGCCCACAGAACCGCATGACCACCTTCTCAACACCTTCCGCAAAGTGGGGGCGCCTTCGACAGTCACCGATGAGGGGCATCCTCTCCTACCACCCGGTGAGGGACCACGAAAGTCGATCGTGGTGGAGACGACGTCACCCGGCTTCGCGACCAAGACTGGCAGCAGCCTCTCGTCGTGGCGCTCACCCGAGCCCAGGGCTGATCCATTGTCACGGACCGTCTGCGAGAACCACTTCCGGCTACCGGCGCCCTGTGCAAGATGGGGGCCACCATCCAGGTCTACCGCGAGTGCCTGGGCGGCACCGAGTGCCGCTCGCGCAGCAACTTCTCGCTCCGCGGTCGTCTCCGGGCCCCGCCGCTGACCCGGTGCCGACATCGTCCGTGCCCGACCTGCGCGGTGGCTTCTCCCCACCCTCATCGCGGCCCTGCGCCGAGGGCACCAGCCAGGTCGAGGGCGTCAACCTCATCGACCGCGGCTGCGAGCACTTCATGTCAAGCTGGGTCCCCTCAGCGCCGCCGTCACCCGCCGCTGGGCGGACCAGCTACCCTGCCGTGGGCTCGTCAGGCCAGGGGCGCCCGTGCGGGCCACGGGCCCGCTCGGACAGCCTCGTTCAGAGCGCTTGAGCGGATGAGTTCACCGTGCCTGCAGCACGCCCCATGACTCCGTTCTACCGCTTCGCCGCGCGCGGGGCGATCATCCCGCCTCAAGATGGTCTCCCGGCTGAAGGTGACCGGCCTGGAGAACATCCCCCGCGAGGGCGGCTTCATCGCCGTGGCCAACCACCTGACCGACCTCGACTCGCTCACGGCCATGCGAGCCCTGGTCGATGCCGATGTCCCCGTCTACTCCCTGGCCAAGTCACCCCTGTTCAAGGTGCCGGTGCTTGGCTCCATCCTGGAGCCGGCGCCAGATCCCGGTCAGCGGGGCACGCAGAACGCCGCCACGGCCTCAAGGCCGCCAGCGAGGTCCTGGCCGACGGCAGCACCATCGCAATCTTCCCGAGCACGCTCCCCGACCCCTCAAGTGGCCGATGGTGGCCAAGACCGGGGCGAGCCCCGGCTGGCGCGACAGCAACGCCCCGTCCTGCCCATGGGGCGGTGGGGCGCTCACGGATCCTGGACACCTACGGGCGCTCGCTTCACCCCCTTCCCCGCAAGGACGTGCGCGTCACCATCGGTGAGCTCATGGATCAGTCCCACTTCGGGCAGGGACACCCCAGGACCGCCGAGGCCGTGCGCGCCTGCACCGCCGAGATCATGCGAGCCATCCACCTCCCTGGTGGAGGGCTCCCGCGGGAAAGGCCCCCGCCCCCTTTCGACATGCACTACGACGGCGACCCGGCAAGGAAGGATTGGCGTCGCCGCCGACCCGCTGCCCGGGGCCAGACACTCAAGAGAGGGCCAGTGAACGGCGTCGACCCCGCAGCGAGGGCGCCCTTTGCGCCCGGCCGCAACCGTCATCGGCTCAGGAGCCTGCACCGCCAGATCTCTGGCTCAGGCCCGGCTCTCCCCGACGATCTGGGCCCGGCGCCGGGAGGGTGGCCGAGGAGATCAATGCCGGCATCCAACAGGCGCTACGTCCCCGGTCACCGCCTGCCGCAGGGGCCTGAGGCGACCACCCGACCTGGCCGAGGCCGTCACGGGGGCGACGTCGTCGTCGTGGCCGTGCCCTCCCAGGAGGCGGGGTCTTGGGCCCTCAGGGCGCCTGGCCGACGACACGTGGCGGTCTCCCTCATGAGGCATCGAGCTGGGCACCGGGCTGCGCATGAGCAGGGTCCTGGCCGAGGCCCTGGGCATCGACGCCTCTCGCGTCGTGGTCGTCTCGGCCCCAACCTCTGCCGACGGATCGCTGCGGGACGGCCACCGCAGCGTCGTGGCCGCCGACGACGAGCGATCGCCGCCGGATCGCCTACTCCTGTGCGCCACTGGCACCTTCGGCCCTCACACCAACACCGACGTCCTGGGCGTCGAGCTGTGCAGCGCGGTCAGAACGTCATCGCCCTGGCCGTCAGCGCGGCCGCGGGCCGAGCCTGGGGACAACTCAAGGCACGATCATCACGGGGCCTGGTGAATCACCCGCCTGGGCCTCAAGCTCGGGCTCGCCAGGACCTTCTCCGGGCTGGCCGGCATGGGGGACCGGGTGGCCACCTGCTCCTCTCGCAGGCCCGCAACCAGACCTTCGGTCGCCACCTCAGCGAGGATGAGCGTAGCCGAGGCCGCTGCGGCCTCCCGGGGCAGCAGCGAGGCGCCAAGTCATGCCGCCGTCCTGACCTGGCCCAGGCTCACGGCGTGGACATGCCGTACCGCCGGTCGTCACCGTCGTCGAGGCGCCGCCAGCATTGCGCAGGTCATCGACGCGCTGTTGGCTCGTCCCCGCAGGCCGAGGGCGTGCACGCGGCACCGTCGCAGACCTAGCCTCCCAGGCTCGTGAGAGCCGGCTTTTATCCAGGATCGTTGTGCGTTGTCAGCATGCGGGCGCTGCGCGGTGCGTGGGACCTATGACAGCCCTCGAAAACCGGCCTCCGTGCCCGGTTCGACAAGTCCACAGTGCGTGTTGCCGTCGTCTTCGGCGGACGCGGCGGTGAACACACGATCTCTGCGCCACCGCCCTGGCGTCCTGTCGGCCATCGACCGCGACCGCTACGAGGTCCTTCCGGTGGGCATCACCCCCGGTCGGTGGCTGCTCGTCGAGGACTGATCCGGCCGCCCTCGAGCTCAGCGACAGCCTGCCCTCCGGTGACGATCACCGCCGGGCCTGGGTCGCGAGGCTCACCTGCCCCCTGGGGCAGCGAGCTCACAGTGCTCAGTCCCACGGGGCCCGAGGTTCTGGGGCAGGTTGACGTCGTCCTGCCGCTGCTGCGGGGCTCACGGCGAGACGGAACCATCCAGGGCATGCTGGAGATGATGGGCCTTCCTACGTCAGCTGCGGTGCTGGCCAGCCGCGGGCATGGACAAGCAGGTCACCAAGAGGTGCTCTTGGGGGCGCGGGCATCGTCACGCGCCGCACGTCGTCGTCGGTCTCCGCCTGGAAGCGCGACCCCGAAGGCGATCCTGAGGCCTGCCGGTCCTGACCTACCCCACGTGTTCGTCAGCCCGCTCGCGCCGGCTCCTCCTGGGCATCAGCAGGTCGACCGCCCGAGGACCTGGCCGGGGGCCGTTGAGGCAGCCCGCGCGGTCACGACAAAGGTCTCGTGGAGAGCGGCATCGTGGGACGCGGGTCGAGGTCGCCGTCCCTTCAGGAGCCGCGGCGACGACGCCCCCAAATTGTGAGCCAGGCGAGATCGCCATGGACGCCTCCCAGGGTGCCGGTGAGTTCTACGACTGCGAGACAGTACCTGGCCCGACGCCGTGTATGGTCTGCCCGGCGCGCATCGGCCCTGAGGCGCGCGAGCTCCTCATAGGACACCGCCGCCCAGGCCTTCCGAGGCGGTCGGCTGCGAGGGAACTGGCCCGGGTCGTCTTCTTCCTCACCGATGCCGGCGGGCGGTGGTCAACGAGATCAACACGATGCCCGGATTGCTTCTCCATACCCCTACGTAGCAGGTCTCGAGCGCTGGGCTACGCGAGCTGGTCTCGGAAGCTCGTTGAGCTGGCGGTGGCCCGCTCACCGATGTCAACCGCTGAGCCGGCCCCAGCCGGCATGCAGAGCAGTGGGGCAGGACGTGCGGTCGGCGCGACCTCAGCGAGGAGGCTCCTCGCTGTCATCACCCCTCGCCCGCGGCCCGAGACCCCCGTCGGCACGGGGACGACTGCGCGGTCTGTGCCTTCGACTCGCGCACGGCCGTGAGCGCCGACGTCCTGGTCGAAGGGCGCCACTTCCCACTCGACTGGTCCACGGGCCCGCGACGTCAGAGGCCAGGGCGCGACCCAGAACCTGACCGACGCCGCCGCCATGGGGCCAGGCCCGTCGCGCTCGTCGTCGGCCTGGTCGTGCCTGCGTCCACCCCGGTCGGCTGGGCACGGGACTTCGCGGATTGGCCCAGGGCTGTGCAGCCCTGCAGGCGAGCGTCGTGAGCGGTGACCGCTCAGCTCAGTGACTCGCTGATCGTGTCCGTCACGGTCCTGGAGTGACCTCGAGGCCGGGCCCCGGTTCTGCGAAGCGAGGGCCCGGCAGCGCGCTACCGTAGAGTGCACGTTGGAACCCTGGGACTGCAGCGCAGCGGGACTGCGCGCCTGCTCAGCGCTGGCACCGACTGCGTACCAGGCTCAAGTGCCGCTGCCCTCAGGTCAAGGGCACGCACTGGCCCGCCTGTATCGAGACCTTCGCGCCCCCACACCCTGGCCGCGGGCGAGAACGCGCAGCCGGCTCACCTCCATGCTGGACGTCTCCGACGGTCTGCTGCGCGACGCCGAGCCCGGATCGCCCGCGCGCCGTCGTCATCGACCTCAATGATCCCGGTGACCTGCCGGACGCGTCCTTCCTCGAGTCGGTGGCCGCACTCGTGAGCGGCCGACGGATCGACCGCTCGTGACCTGGTCCACAGCTGGTTGCTCGCCGGGGGAAGGGACCACGGACTGCTCGCCACCGTCCCGGCGGACGCCCTCGATCGGCTACCTGCCGGAGCGGGTGATCGGCCGGGTCCTGGGCTCCGCAGGAATCGTCAGCCGGGATGCCGGGGTGCAGGCCGAGCGTTCTCCTGGCAGGAGAACCCGCGCGAACACCGGATGGGACCCACTTCTCCCACTGACGGGCCGTCACCGTTGAGGTTGAGGAATGCCGGGTCGACAAAGACGCCGACTGCTTGCAGCGACGGCATCGATACTCGGACTCGAGATGATGCGCTCGAGATGTTGCGCGTCACCTTCAGCCTTGAGCAGGACGTGCACACGTTGAGGGCGCTTGGGCGCATTGACGGGCTACGCACACGCTGGATGTTGGGGTTCCACCGGCGGTTGGTCCGCACGTGCAGAGACGCTCTTGCCGAAGATGGGGCCCTTGCCGCAAACGTCGTCACTGCAGCAGCACGGTCTCACTCCTGATCTTCAATGCTTCAACCGCTCAGGCCGATGCCTGGCGCCGTCCGCGCAGGCGCGGGCGCCCAGGCGAACCCAGTCAGCGGACCCGTGTGCGCGCCCCAAAGCCGCCCAGCGTGCGTTCGGCACATCGCTGCCTGTATGGAACCCGAGGGTAAGGGTAGGTGAGTCGATGGTGTGTTGTATCTCTACTGATCAAGAACGTGTCTCAGGTGGGTGTGGTGGTGGCAGCCTGACCAGCGTGCCGGTGGCCTGAGTGCCCTTTCGGCTCTGCGTCGCTGAGAGCACGGTCCTTGTCCGTGCGCCTCGCTCAGTGGGAGGAATGTGCCTGGGACGGTGCTCTGAAACCACATCAAACCAAAAGCAGCTCGCCGCCAGAGCCCGGGCTCGCGAACGCCTGCACATATACGCAGATCATGCAATGGAACAGAAGAGTGTTCACAGCGTCACACATGGTGCTGGTCGTAGCCAGGATCGAGGCGAAAGATGGCGCAGTCTCAGGACATCGCCCCGTTACCCCCTGTCTCAGGACCCCCATGTGCTGCAGGGGCCGCAGTACGCCGCTGGATCTGCGCTGGCGGAGATCGTTGCGACCAGACCCGGGGACCGGTGGATGTCCCATGTCTTCGTACCCGGACGCGGATCCCGGAACCAACGTCCTGCTCACCCTGCGCTCGGCCTCGACGCCCTCCACCGACTGGGGCGGGCCGCTGACGCCGCCCAGGTGGCCCGCGCCGCAGCTGACGGCGCCGTCCGAGAAGCCGCAGGAACTCGGGTCTTCTGTCCCGAGGCCTGGCCGCCTTCAGCCGTCTGTGCCGAGGCCCGACCCGCGGCCTACGCCCGTCAGGCTCGTGCACGTCTGCGAGGCCATGGCGGACACCACCTGGGCCGCGGTCTCCCGTCCGGTCTCGGGTACCCTGCTGTCAGGTCGCCCGGGACGCGGCCTAGCGGCCGCTCCCGCTCTGGAGGAGCGACGGCGACGCTCTCCCGCGACCTGGGCCTCGTCGCCGCTGCTGCCGCCTTCGGCGCTCAGGAGTCCGTTGGCGGAGACCGCGGGCCTCGGGCACGGCCCGGTGGATGCCGGGGAGCGGCGCTTCATGCTGCTGCTGACCTGCCTGTCGGACACCGATTGACGCGATCCGGGACGCGGGTCAGAGACTTTGAGGGCCCCGGGCTGCGTCAGGGGCAGCAGGACGCCAAACGAGGCACCTACACCGCCGATCGCCCGCCAGATGCTCACCGACCTGGCCGCAGGAGGGTCCACGCGTTGGTCCCGAGCCCCTGGGCATGTCCACCGGCGGTTCGGTGATGTACCTGCTGGGCGACCGCGGTCCGAGGCTTGTCAGCTGCCGTCGGGACCTGGAGCGCATCGGCGGCTCCGTGAGCGGTGTCGGCACCCCGGACGCCCTGGGAGTGGGCCTCTACCAGGTCCACGTCCACCGACACCCGCGTGCCGCTCTGCGCATACGGAGCCGCGCCAGCAGATCTGCATCCACCACCTCACCCCACAGCTCTGGTAAGCCCACGGGCAGGCCGCCTCCCCGTGGGAGGCGGTCGACTCCGACCCACAGGGCGTGGTCTCCTTCGAGCGCCTGGCGGCGCCGAGCCGGGCGCAGGCGAAAATCGGTGCGCGCACCTCCAGGCGGCCTCTGCCCGTCCCGCACCGGCGCAGGCCCCTGCAACTGGCCGTGCGCTCGCGGCAGGCCGGCGTCGGTGTCATCGCCTGCCCGGGCTCCCAGGCTCATCGAGCAGCTCCGCCCGTTCTGACGCCGCCGTCGTCCTCAACCCGCTGATCGGGAGGATCGCCCGCGCCGCCGCGGACCTGGGCGCCTCCCAGGTCATCGTCTGCCCTGTGACGCCGCCTGTGCCAAGGCGGCCCGCGGCGCGCGCCCGCACCTGGCGCCCGTTCCGCGGTCTCCACCGTCCGCCCGCCGGTGGTACCACCCGCAAGACGGGCGCCGCTCGAGACCGCCCGCGCCGGGTGTCCTCAGAGCGCTATGAGGGCCGGTATTCAGCTCCTCGTGTGCGACACCGATGACGGGCCCGGGTCCTGGCGCCGCGGTGGCCCTGGCCGGCAGGAGTGAGGAGGCGGAGCTGGCTGAGCTGGCCCGCCGCGCCTGGAGCGCCGCTGCGGGGTTGCGCACCATCGCCCTCAGTGGTGCCCAGGCCGACGCCGAGGCCGTGGCTCGCGCCGTGGCCTCGGCCTGCGCCCCTCGATGAGCTGCTCACCGTCATCACCGGCCTGTGCCGGCCGTCGACGTCGGTGCCCTGGCCGCCAGCGCGGCGGTGGGGGCCCGAGGGACACGTGGTCGGTGAGGACGTGGAGGTCGCTGTCCATGCCGGCGGCCAGGAGCACCCCGACGTCCTCATCGCCATCGAGTAGGCGTCTCTCCAGGCCCACTGGGCAGCCGCACGCTCGGATGAAGACGTCCGAAAGCACCTCGGGTCATGAAGGGCTCCCAGGCTCCTTCGTCATAGGGTGGGGCCGTGTCCGCTCGTCTGTCGCTCAGCGAACGCCCCGCGGCAGCCTCGGCCCGCTCAGGCGTCCCGTGAGGCCCGGCTCGTGGGCAAGCGCACGGCCGCACAGCTCGCCAAGCGGGGGTGGAGACGGGGCGGACCTGCTGCGCCTGCTGCCCGACGCTACGATACGTGGGGGCTGACCGACATGCGCACCCTCGTCGAGGGTGAGCAAGCCACCATCCAGGCCCAGGTCGTGCATGCCTCCTCCCGGCGCACCCGCTCCGGACGGGTCCCGGCCCTTATGGAGGCCACCGTCACTGACGGCGCCTCCACCATGGACCTCGTCCAGTTCGGTGCTGCCGGCCAGATGCGCGCGGGCTGCTAGCTGGCCCCAGACCACCGTCCTGCTGCTCAGCGGCAGGTGGGACTCCACCGCGGACCAGCAGCTGTCAGCGCGCGCCTGTACGTCCTCGACCGGCTCGATGAGGGCGAGCGCGAGCCCTGCTGCCCGCCCCATGCCCATCTACCCCGGCACGGGGCCCTCCCGTCTGGCTGGTGGCCAAGGCGGTGCGCGGCGTCCTGGACCAGCTCGGGCCGGGCGACGTCGCTGCCCCCTCCCGGGCTGCGGCGCGAGGCGGGCTGGTCGACGCTCCCACCGCCTACCGCTGGGTGCACCGGCCCGAGGACTCTGGGCAGTGGAAGCTGCCCGGAAGCAGCTGCGCCACGAGGAGCCCCTCATCCTGCAGGTCGCCTGGCCCAGCGCCAGGCCCATCGTGAGCGACCCGCACTGCGGTCGCCTGGCCCATGACCGAGGCGGAGGCTCGCGAGGAAAGCGGACCTCGACGCCCGCCCTACGACCTGACCGCCGGGCAGAAGCGGGTCGGTGAGGAGATCTCGCCGACCTGGCCCCGCACCGTTCCCATGCAGCGCCTTCTTCCGGGGCGACGTGGGAAGCAAGACCCTCGTGGCCCTGCGTGCCATGCTCCAGGTGGTTGGAGGCGGCGGGCAGGCCGCCCTCCTAGCCCCCACTGGGGTCCTCGCCGCCCAGCACCACTCATCACTGGAGGTGGTCCTGGGGCCCATGGCCCGCCTCCCGGGATGCTCGGCGGCGCCAGGCACGCCACCCGCGTCCACCTGTTGACCGGCTCCACCCCGCCGCTCAGCGCCGTCGGATCCTCACTGAGGCTGGCCGCCGGTGAGCCGGCGATCGTCGTGGTACCCACGCCTGCTGTCCGACACGGTGCAGATCGCTTCCTCGGCCTGGTGTCGTCGTCGATGAGCAGCACCGCTTCAGCGTCGCCAGCGCGACGCCCTGCGCAACGCGGCGGTCTGACGCCCGGCCACTGGACAGACCCTGCGCCCCCACCTCCTGGTCGTGACCGCCACCCCGATCCCGCGCACCATCTCGCGGCGGATCTTCGGGGACCTGAGCCACCTCCGTCCTGGACGAGGCTGCCCGCCAGGCTGCAGCGCCATCCCACCCACCTCGTCCGTGGTCGCGCACCTCCTGGGTGGAGGGCATCTGGCGGCGTGCCGCCAAGAGTCTCCTCCGGGGGCGGGTCTACGTCGTGTGCCCACGGATCGAGGTCGACGACGAGGCCCCGGCGAACGCCGATGGACAGCGCGGCGGCTGTCGAGACAAAACGGCGACTGAGCCCGAAGCAGGGGAGGCGCTCGCGGAGGAGGGACGGCTCGCATCCCGACCGCCCGCTGGCCGCCGTCGAGGGTGGAGCGGCGACTGGAGGAACCGGTCCTGGAGGAATCGGCGTCGAGTCCTCACCGGACGCATGAGCGGTGACGACAAGGCTGCCTCCATGGCCGACTTTGCCTCAGGCGCCACCCGGTCCTGGTGTCCACACGCATCCATCGAGGTGGGGTGGACGTGCCCGAGGCCTCCATGATGGTCATCCTGGACGCCGAGCGTTTCGGACTGTCCCAGCTCCACCAGCTGCGCGGGCGGGTCGGGCGCGGCAGCAGGCCGTCCCTGTGCGTGGCGGTTACCGGTGCGGGGTCGGCTCCACCGCCTTCCACCGGCTCAAGGCATTCGCCTCCACCACGGACGGATTCGCGCTGGCCGAGGCCGACCTCGAGCTGCGCAGCGAGGGGTGACGTCCTGGGGGCCTCGCGGTCGGGTCACGCCTCCGGGCTGGACCTGCTGCGCGTCACCCGGGATGCGCGCCTCATCGCCACCGCGAGGCGCCAGGCGGAGCAGATCGTGGCCACCGACCCACAGTTGCGTGAGCACCGGGCCCTGGCCGCGGCGATCGTCGAGCGCCTCGATGAGAGTCTCAGGCCTTCCTCGAAGGCGTGAAGCGCCCGAGGGTGTGAACCGGGGAGCGTCCGCGAGCTCAGCCAGCTCGGCGAACCAGATCGTGGTCTCGCCGTACCGCTATCGCAAAGCGCTCCAGCCCGCAGCCAGGGTCGGTTCCGGTGATCGTGTCGAACGCTCGACGACGACGACGGCGCGCGGTGCCAGCCACGGGTCCTCACTGCCGGGCCAGGGGTGAGGATCGCTGTGGCTCCTCCTCGCTCCAGGTCGTCGGGAGGGTCGATCAACACCAGATCCGCCAGGGGCGCCGCCGAGGCCAGCCGGAAGGCTGCCGCCTTCGCGGTCTAGCCGACACCGCCCAGGCAGCGCCCGGATGTTGCGACAGCGAGGTCTGTGAGCGCACCGTGCGAGGAGTCCACGAGCGTGACCTCGCCGGCTCCTCGGCTCGCGGCCTCCAGGCCCAGAGCCCCGGAACCCGCGCACGGGTCAGCGCCGAGCGCCGTCAGGCACCCGTAGTGGTCAGGCGGGCGAAAAAGAGCCTCGCGGACGCGCATCTGGAGTGGGGCGCGTCCCGGACCGGGCACCTCGATCCTGCGTCCGCCCACGGTTTCCGGCCACGATCCTCGTCATGGCAGGCAGACCCTACCCGGCCCGCAGCCCGCGTCTCCTGTGGCCTCGGCGCTCAGCCCTCCTCGGCCAGGGCGTGCTGACCGTAGCGGTGTCCCGGATCTTGCACGACCGCCTCGATCTGCTCGTCGGTGGGATCTTGGGGACTGCCGACGGCGAGCGTGCGCAGAGTAAACTCGCAGACCCACTCAGCTCCTGGGCCAGGGACGTGGGTGGAGGCCAGGTCCGGGCCAGTCACCACGGAGCCGTGGTTGCTCATGAGGGCCGCGGTGCGTCCCTTAGGGAGCCTTGGCGACATTGGCGGCCAGCTCGGGGGAGCCGTAGATGGCATGTCAGCCACTCGCACGTCGCTGCCGCCGAGACATGCAGAGTGTAGTAGTGCACGGCCGGAAGCGCGCTCACGCCCTCGAGGCTGGCACGGTGGTGGCCGCATAGAAGTGGTGTGCGACCGACATCTGTCGGTCGCCCGCAGCGCGGTCGGGTGCAGGTCCAGCTCGCTGGCCGGGCGAACGGCCCTCGACCTGCTGCCGGTGGCGTACTCGACCACGGCGACCAGATCGAGGGCGCATCTCCTGGTAGGGCGGTCCCGAGGGGTGTGAGCCAGGGTCCCCTCCCGGACGGACAGGTTGCCGGCGGTGCCGACGACCAGGCCGTCGTCGGACGAGTGTGGGAGCAGGCATCGGCGATCTGCTGTCGAGCGTCGTTGAGAAAGCATGATGGGCTCTTTCCCCGGGGCGTACCGCTGCGCGCTACGTTGCGTCAGAAGTGGTACCGAGGCATCGTCTCATGTTGGCGCTCTCCTGTCCACGATTTCGCAATTTTGTTTTCATGCTTGACATGACCGCTCGGTCGAGGGTCATTCTATGTTTGCGCTCACATCGATGTGGGTCCTGGTCATCGTCGCCCAGATGAAAGAAACTTGCCATGTCCGCTGCGTCCCTACCCGCCATCGGAATCCGTCCCTCGTTGACGGACGCCGTCGTGGCGTGAGAGTCCCTCGAGGACAAGACCGCTCAGCTGGCGGGATGTCGCCGAGCTCATCTCTTCCCGACTGACCTACCCCGACGGCAGCCCGGTGCGTGCGTCGTCTCCCGAGACCGCGATCGGGGGCGTGGCCGAGCCAACCGCTGCAGGAGCGGTTCCGCACCGAGAACGTGTGCGCCGACCCGACCGTCACCGCCTCCTGGAACTACATCACCGAGGTCCTCGACCTCGACCCCTCCATCCGCACGCCATCTGGGGCTTCAGCGGCACTAGAGCGCCCCCAGCCGTGACCCTGGCCGCCGCGGCCGCCACGCCTGACATGCTGGGCATCCCCTGCTTCGGCATCTACGGCCACGACGTACCGGGACGCCGACGACTCGGGCCTGACCGAGGACGTCGTCGAGTCCCATCCTGCGCTACGTGCGCGCCGCCCTGGGGTCGGCCTCATGAAGAGGCACGCTACCTCTCGATCAGGACCGTCTCCATGAGGGATCGCCGGCTGCCGCGTCCCTGAGCAGTTCTTCGTCGACTACCTGGGCATGCGCGCGGGGTACATCGACACGATCGAGATCGACCGCCGTATCGCCACGGCATCTACGACCACCAGGGTAGCGAGGACCGCCCTGGCCTGGGCCCGGGGAGCACCTCACCATCGGGAGAACCGCAGCCCGGAGGCCAACCGCTTCACCCAGGAGGAGTACGACGAGGCGGTTCGACTACTGCATCAAGATGCTCCTCATCGGCCGCGACCTCGTGGAGGGCAACCGCCCTGGCCGAGCTGGGCTTCGTCGAGAGGCCGAGGCCATGACGCTCATCGCGGCGGGCTTCCGGGCAGCGTCGGTGGACGGACTACAAGCCCAACAGCGACATCCTCGAGACCTTCCTCAACACCACCTTCGACTGGAACGGCAAGCGGCCCGAAGGTCTTCGCGCACGGAGGGCGACGCCGGCAACGCCGTGGCCATGCTCTTCAACTCCGTCCTGACCACCGTCCTCAGCTCTTCGGCGACGTACGCACCCACTGGGCCCCGAGGCCGTTGAACGGGTCACCGGCTACAAGCTCGAGGCGCGCCGAGGCAGCTTCATCGACCCTGCGCAACTCCGGGGGCCACGACCCTTAACGCCACCGGCGAGAAGGACGCCGAGGCAACCCATCATCAAGCACTGGTGGGAGATCACCGAGGCGGACATCGAGGCGGATCTGAAAGGCCTCCACCTTCCATGCCGCCACCCGCAGTACTTCCCCGAGGCGGCTTCTCCGCACTTCACCACCGCCGGCAGCGCGTCATCTGCGACCCGCCTGAACTTCGTGGCGGGCCAGGGGCCGGTCCTCCAGAATCTCCGAGGGCTGGACCGTGGAGCTGCCCGACGACGTGCGCGACCAGATCGTTAACCGCGCCGGCCCGACCTGGCCGACGACCTTCTTCGTCCCGCGCCTGACCGGCCCAGGGCGCCTTCACTCCGTCTACGACTGGATGGCCAACTGGGGTGCCAACCACACGGCCACCGGCTACGGGCACTTCGGCGCCGACCTCATCACCCTGGCCTCGATGCTGCGCATCCCCGTCTACATGCACAACGTCGAGGCGTGAGAGGATTCTGCGCCCCAAGGCCTGGGTACCCTTCGGCACCGCCGAGCCCGAAGCGCCGACTTCCGGGCCTGCGCCACGCTTCGGTCCCCTCTACCGCTGACGGGTGCCGCCATGACGGGCACCGGCGAGCACCACGCCCTTGCCCTCGACCTCGGTTTCCAGCTCACGTGCGAGGCGGTCTGAGGGACCTACCGGCAGGGGCCATCAGCACCGAGGTCTTCCCGCCCTCCACCACCAGGTGGTGGACGACCGCAGCACCCTCACCTGGGATCTCGAGCGCATCATGGATGGTGTTCGTCGAGACATCGCCATGCGCGACGCAGCGCCTGGGGCGGGTCCCCGACTCCATCGGCATCGACACCTGGGGAGTGGACTACGGCCTACTCGACGCCCACGGAAAGCTGCCGTGCCCCGCGCCTACGGGGACCGGCGCATGGCCCGCTGGGCCGCGGTTTGGACCGCGCGCGCCTGCAGGACGGCTTGAAAGAGACCGGCATCCTGCCCCAGCAGATCAACACGGTCTACCAGCTCTACGCGGACCTGAGGCAGGGCCCGACCTCATCGGTCGCGTATCGCTTTCCTGCCCTGCCGACCTCGTGGCCCATCTGCTCAGGGCCCCTGTGCGGGCGGGGCGGGCGATCGCCTCGACCACCGGCTCGCCTCGCCCGGGGCGCGCAGTGGTCGGCTCGCGTGCTCAGGCCGCTGGGATTCCCGAGTGGATGCCCCGCTCGTCGACGACGCCACGGTGGCTGGGACGACCCCGGAGGGATCACCATCGTGCGTCCCGGCGGGCATGACACCGCCTGTGCCGTTCACGCCCTCGGTCTGGCCCGGCGACGAGTGCGTCTGTTCATCTCCTCAGGATCCTGGAGCCTCATCAGGGGCCGCCGTTCCCAGTCCCGTCCTGGATGAAGCGGCGCTGCGGGCCGGACGTGACGACGGTCGCACCGACGGAGGTATCCGGCTGCTGCGCAACCTCACCGGCTTCTGGCTGCTCCAGGGAGTGCCAGCGCTCCTGGAACGAGCCCGATACCGGTGCGCTGGTCGAGGCGGCGGGGAGTGCCCCTCCTCGGGGTCGTCATCGACCCCGACGACGAGCTCTTCGCCAGTCGGCGACATGCCGGACAAAGATCGCTCAGTGGTGCCGCAGTCACTAGCAGGTGGCTCCCCGAGGGCCGGCGCAGACGGTCGGCTCATCCCTCGAGTCAGCTCGCCTGCGCCCACGCCGCCACTACGCCCAGGGGCTGCAGGACGTCGTCGGCGACCAGCTGGACTCGGCGGCACCGATCCACCTGGTGGGAGGCGGGGCACGCAACAGCCTCCTGCCGGCCATGACGGCGGCGGCCTGCCACCGTCGGGTCATCGTGGGCACGCCGGAGGCCAGTGCCCTGGGCAATATCTCGCCCAGCTCGAGGCCACCGGGTCCTCGACCCCGGCGCGCGGTGAGTGCTGCGGCGCAGCATCGGCTCCGTGGAGGTCGAGGCCTGCGGGACCATTGCCGAACCCGGCGCCTTCGACGCCTTGCGGGAACGGCTGAGCAACGCGCACCGCCGACTGACCACCTGGCACGTCGAGCGCAACCACCCGTGAACTGAACACCCACCACACGAAAGGAGCAACGATGCTCCGCAACATTCCCGCCAACCTGTCACCCGAACTCGTCAAGATCCTGCTCGAGATGGGCCATGGGGATGAGATTCTCCTGGCCGATGCGAACTTCCCCGGGCACCACCTCCACCCCACTACGGTGCGGGCCGACGGCCTGGGGATTCCCGACCTGCTGCGGTCCATCCTCACGCTCATGCCCCTGGACCGCTACAGCAGCTACCAGGTGGCCCTCATGGAGACGGTGGGCGACGACCCTCGGCCTCCGGTGTGGGACGTCCATGAGCAGATCTGGAACGAGGCCGAGAAGGATGCTGGACCGGTGAGCGTCAGGACGATTGAGCGCATGGCCTTCTACGACTACACCCCCAGCGTCTACGCGTCGTCCTCACCGGGAGACCGCCCTGTGCAGCAACCTCATCCTCAAGAAAGGGCGTGCTGTGATGACTGCGATCCGTGAGTCCGTGGCTGAGGAGACCCCTGTCCGGGAGGGGCCGACCAAGCGGGGGTTCCTGTATCCCGGCATGGTGCTGCCCTTCTGTCTGCTGGTCTCCTGCTTCGCGGCGTGGGGAATGGCTGGAGATATGACCGCGCCGCTGGTCAAGGTCTTCCGTTCGGTCTTCTCCATGAACAATGCCCAGTCCTCCTTGGTGCAGTCGGCCTACTACGGGGGCCTACTTCTGCCTGGCGATCCCGGCGGCCTTCATCAACAGTCGTCTGGGATACAAGGGAGGGGTCCTCATCGGGCTCGGCCTGGCCGCCGCGGGGGGACTTTTGTTCATCCCTGCGTCCCACGTCATGACCTACTCGATGTTCCTGGCCGCGTTATTCACCCTGGCCTCGGGGCTGTCCATTCTGGAGACCAGCGCCAACCCCTTCGTCATGTCGATGGGGCCGGAGCACAATGCCACGCGGCGTCTCAACTTCGCTCAGGCCTTCAACCCCATTGGATCCAGCAGGGGTGCTGGTGCGACGACGCTCATCCTGCCCTACGTCAATCCCGCGACGGCGGAGCAGCGAGGCGATCCATGGTGAGGCCGAGCTGCTGTCCACCCGCTCCTCCGAGCTGCAGGCCGTCATGGGGCCCTTCGTGGCACTCAGTCTGTTCTACATCGCTCTGGCGGTATCGATCGCCTTCGTCAAGGTGACCGAAGCGCCTGTGGCCACCTCGGGGCAAACGGCTTCATCGGGTGGACGGCTCGCGCGACTGCTGGGCAATAAGCGCTACAGCTTCAGGGTCGTTGCCCAGTTCTTCAACATTGCGGCTCAGACTTGCATCTGGACCTTCACCCTTCACTACGTCACAGATGCTCTGGGGGTGTCGGACAAGGTCGCCGGATACTGGTTGCAGGCAGGTCTCATCGTCTTCCTGGTCTTCCGTTTTCTCATGGTGGGAGCTTATGGGACGATTCGATGCCCTAGCTCATGATCGTCATGTGCCTGTTCGGTGTCGGTCTGTCGCTGTTCGCTATGGTGAGTGTCAATATCCTGGAGCCGTTGCGGTGGCGATGATGTCGGCCAGCATCTCGCTGCTGTTCCCCACCATCTACGGTGAGGCGCTCAAGGGATTGGGGAGGACACTAAGTTCAGCCGCCGGTCTGGTCATAGCCATTATCGGTGGCGCTACGATGCCTCTGGTTCAAGGGTGGATCATGGACCTCACCTCAGCGTCATTCTCCCTATGTGACGGTGGGTGTCTGCCTGAGCATTGTCGCCGCCTACGGGTTCTACACGCTGCGTGCGGACCGCGAGGACGCCGCGACGGTCACCGTGTGCTGGAACCTGAGCGTTCGGTCTCAGCGGGGCGGTGCCGAAGACAACCGCGCCGAAGACCCTGCTGGTACAGGTGGGGGCTGCCTGGGCAGCGAGGGCCCCACCACGCTCATAGCGATGTCACCCGGACGACCGACCGGGCGAGGTCTCGAATCACCAGCTGTGGGGTCGGGTGACCTTGCGAGGCGCCACCCTCCATGAGCTCATCGGACAGACTCAGTGCGGCCCTTCCCAGGGCGTCGAAGTCACTGCGTGACGCTGGACGAGACGGGGTCGTCCCAACGCGCGAGGGATGTCATCGAAGCCGACGACGGCGACGTCGTCGAGGGATCCTCACGCCGGCGGCGAGCAGCTCATGGCACAACCCCAGGGCGATGTCATCGTTGGCGGCGAAGACGGCGTCAGGCGAGCCGCTGTCGAGCAGGCGCCGAGCCACTCGTGCTCCGGCCTCTCCCGTCAGGCGTCCGTACCACCCAGCGGCCGGGAACCCCGGCCTGTGCGCACACCGACTGGTGAGCGGCCAGGCGCTCCGAGGCGTCCTGCCAGGACGGGTCCCCGGTGACGTGCAGCAGGCGGCTGCGCCCCTGATCCAGAAGATGCTCCGTGGCCCAGCCTGGCGCCCCGGGCCTGGTCGATGGAGACGGTGGCCAGCTCGGAGAACTCGTGCTGCCCCGAGATGATGGCCACGACCGGACCACGGTGGCGCTGGGACGGGAAGGATGGTCAGGACGTCGGCGCGCTGGGCCGGGACCACGATGGTCGCCACGCGGTGACCGTGCAGGTGGGCCAGTGCCTGTCGCACGGACTCCGGGTCGCTGCCCTCGGCGGTGGCCAGGACGAAAAGTGTCCCCGCTCGCGCACCGCCCTGGCAATCGCGGAGAAGGTGGAGGCCATCCCGTGCGACAGCCCGGCCGTCAGCAGGATTCCCACGGCCCCGGAGGATCCCGAGGCCAGCGAACGGGCGGCGAGATTCGGCTCATAGCCCAGTGCCTGAACGGCCGCCAGAACCTTCTGACGTGTCTCGGGACGGACCGACGGGTGGTTGTTGAGCACGCGGGGAGACGGTCTGCGCTGAGACTCCGACTGCCTCAGCCACGTCACTAGGGTCACGCGTGTGGACACAAGGGAAATATAGCAGCGCCGCCCCAGGATTCCGGGGTGCCGCGTTGGCGTGCTGGCGCGGGCGGTGCGGCGCGCGTCCCGCACCGCGGCTGGCCCAGCCAGTAGCGTGAGCGTATGAGCCTGGCCGTCTACCCCGGAAGCTTCGATCCCCTCACCCTGGGGCATGTCGACATCGTCGCCCGTGCGACCCACGCTCTTCGACGTCGTCGTCGTGGGATCGCCCACAACGCCGCCAAGGTTGGGCGCCACCTGCTCGACGTCCACGAACGCCTCCACCTGGCCAGGGAGGCCACCTCCCACCTGTCCGGCGTCGAGGTGGACATCGTCCCCGGGCTCCTGGCCGACTACTGCAGCCGGCGCGGGGCGAGCGCCATCATCAAGGGCCTGCGCAGCGGCGACCTGGATGCCGAGCTGCCATGGCCCTGCTCAACCGCGACCTGGGGGCGCCGAGACGATCTTCCTGCCTGCGTCCGCCGCCTACGCACATCTCCTCCTCCCCGTCAGGACGTCGCGGGCTGCGGCCGAGACGTCTCCCTCGTGCCGCCCGCTGTGACCCACGCCCTGGAGGTTCGGCTGTCCCAGGCCCCCGGGTCTGCAGCCCACGACGGCGTGGACTCAGGACTCATCCGCGGGACCCCGCCAAGCCGCTTCGTCGGCGCCGACCACCTCGAGAGGACCTACCGTGACGACCAGCCGTGATGCCGGAGACGACCTGCTGCGCATCCTCGATGAGCTCGACAGGCTCATCAGCAACGCCCGATCCATGCCGATGAGCGCCTCGGCGATCGTCAACCGGGAGAACGCCCTGCACCTCATCGATCGGGCTCGCGACGCGGTTCCGACCGCCGTCCGTCGCGCCGAGAAGATCGTCTCCGATGCCGACGCCGTCCTGGCTGAGGGACGGGCCGAGTCCGAGCGTCTCGTCCAGTACGCCCAGGAGGGTCCGAGCGTCTCGTGGCCGGGGAGAACATCGTGCGCAAGCCCATGACCGGGCCGACAGCATCGTGGCTGCGGCGGAGGACAAAAGCCGCCTCCCTGCGTCACGGGGCCGATGAGTACTCCGACCGCACTCTGGCATCCCTGGAGGCCGAGGTCGCCAAGGTCGCCGAGCAGATCCGCGCCGGCCGTGAGGTCCTGGCCGGTCGCCTGGGGGACGGCGCGGGGCAGCCGGTGGAGATCCAGGGGCCCGTCCGCCGCCGTTCGGCTGGTCGTGGACCCCTCCGCCCACTGAATCGGCGGCGCGCAGTCCTACCGGGTACGCTCGCGCCAGACATCCCGTCCATCAGCCCGCCCACCAGCCGCGGGACCGTGTCCATCGCCTGGGCATCACGCGGACACCATGCCGCTGGGGCCCCTCGGTCATCGCTGGGTACGGTGCGGTCAACCCGCTGTGGAGGAACCTATGCCGGGACTCATCGTCGATATCGTCGACCTGCCCCGTACCACCGGCTCGGTCAGAACCTGCAGATCCGCGCCCCCGCCGACCTGGGCACCGAGGTCATCGGTGTGCCCGAGGGCGACGACCTCGCCCTCGACGTCACCCCTGACCTCCATGGACGACGGCGTCCTGCGCATGCCGACGCCGACCCTGCGTCACGGCGAGTGCGTGCGCTGCCTGCGCGACCTCGATGAGGACCGCAGCGTGAGGATCGACGAGCTCTACCTCTTCCCCGGGGTCATCGAGGCCCCAGCGGGCCGAAGGCGATGAGGCCGAGACCCTCTGGCGGTGGGGAGACCACCCTGGACCTCGAGACCGGCGCTGCGCGACGCCTGGTGCCCACGCTGCCCTTCCCAGCCCCTGTGTCGCCCCGACTGCCCCGGACTGTGCCCCTGACTGCAGTGGCGGCTCGAGGACCTACCCGCCGACCACCACCACGAGGTCGCTCGACCGCGCTGGTCCGCCCTGGCCTGCCTGTGGAGACCGACACCGGTCAGGAGGGCGAGCCGGACGCGCCCACGAGCGAGGGAGGAGCAGGCCTGATGGCCAAGCGCCGCAGCGCTCCGCCCGCGCGCACCGACACCGGGCCCTCGTCTACCGCTGGGGGCCCGAGCATTGATCTCAACTGCTCGATCTGGCCCCTGACCCACCGTTCTACGCCCACGGGGAGACGGCCCTGCCCACCAACGAGCGTCTGGGTTCTGGGCGACTCCGTCCTGGGCATCATCGTCACCGAGTACCTCTACCGCACCCGCACGCGGAGTCCCCGAGGCCAGCTCGCCAAGATGCGCGCCGCCACCGTCTCGAGCCGGCCCTGGCCGCCGTCGCCCGCGACCTGGGACTGGGGGAATTCATCAAGCTCGGCAAAGGGCGAGGCGCTCTCGGGCGGGCGGGACAAGGACTCCATCCTGTCCGACACGGTCGAGGGCCCTCATCGGCGCCACCTCACCTCACCCACGGTCTGGAGGAGCCCGCACGGTCGTCACCCGGCTCGTCTCCCGCTTCCTGGACTCGGCCCGCACCCGCGGCGCGGGCCTGGACTGGAAGACGAGCCTCAGGGCTCACCGCCGTCACCAGCTCAGCAGCCCCGCCTACGGGTCACCGGAACCGGCCCCGACCACCAGCGGGTCTCACCGCCAGCGCCATCGTCGACGGCGAGGTCCTGGGGCAGGGCACCGGCAGCTCGAAAGGTCGCCGAGCACGACGCCGCCGAGGCCGCCTACGCCGCTATCCTGGCCGCCCGAGGTGACGGCGGCTCAACCTGCCCAGGTCAACGATGCCCTGCGCGCCGACCTGCTCACCGGGCAGACCCCCCAGACGAGCTGATGCCAGAGCTGCCCGAGGTCGAGGTGGTGCGCGCCGGTCTCGCCCGGCACGTGGCCGGATGCACCGTCACCCGGGTCGAGGTCCTCGATCCGCGTCCGCTGCGCCGCCAGGACGGGGGAGCGCAGGCCTTCATCGACCAGCTCACCGGGCGCACCCTGACCGCGGCCGTCCGCCGCGGAAAGTTCCTGCGCTGCCCCTGGACGACGGACGCGCCCTGTCAGCCCCACCTGGGCATGAGCGGCCAGCTGCTCGTGCGCGGCACCACCGCGGACGCTTCTGACGCTGCCCCGGGCCCAACCGTGCCGCGGCCTTCCTGGCCGATCCGGACACTCTGCCCGGCGGGCGCCCAGCGGACCTGAGTGCTACCGAGCAGCCCCGCTACGTGCGGGACATCTCCACCTCCGCCCGCCACCTGCGAGTGCGCCTCCACCTCAGCACCGACCGCGACGACGACGGCGCCGGCGCGGCGGTCCTCGACCTGGTCGACCAGCGCATGCTCGGCGGCCTGCACGTCGTCGACCTGACCCCCACCGCCGACGGCGCTCCCGGCGGGATGGGCGACCCGCGGCCGCTGCTGCCCGCCGACGCCACCCATATCGCCCGTGACCTGCTCGACCCGGCCCTGGAGCTGAGCGGCCCCACCGGCGTCGTCGCCCGGCTGCGCGCCTCGAGGCGCGCCATCAAGACCAGCTGCTCGACCAGGGACTCGTCTCGGGCATCGGCAACATCTACGCCGACGAGGGGCCTGTGGGAGGCCGGGGTGCAGGCCTGCGCCCGGGAACCGGTCTCGGCCCCGCGGGTGGTGGCCCGATCCTGAGTCCACCGCTGAGGTGATGCGCCGGGCCCTTCAGGGTCGGCGGCACGAGCTTCGACGCCCTCTACGTCGATGTCGAGGCGCCGCCGGGTTCTTCGCCCGAGACTGGGCGCCTACGGGCGCCATGGGCTGGAGTGCCGCCGCTGCGGGCCACCATGCGCGCGTGAGACTCGGGAGGTCGCTCTCACCTACTGCCCCGTTGCCCAGACCCGTCCGCGTCGGCGCCGGTGAGCCGCCAGTGCTCACGGGAGCCTCCACAGCAGCATCACCGCAGCATTGCCACAGTGCCGCCAGGGTTGTGACGTAGGTTTCCTCCCTGGTAATGTCATGGTATGGCACACCCCATCGTCGGAGATCGTCCGCGTCATGATCGTGGACGACCACGAGATCGTCCGTCGCGGCATCGCCGAGATCATTGACCGCGCCGATGGGCTCGACGTCGTCGCCGAGGCGGGTTCTCGGGCTGAGGCGGTGCGCCAGGCCGAGCTGGTCCGCCCCGACGTCATCCTCGTGGACCTCCAGCTGCCCGATGGCACCGGCATCGAGCTCATGCAGGAGCTGAGGACTCCGTGCCCCAGGCCCTGCCGATCGTGCTGACCTCCTTCGACGACGACGGGCCCTGGCTGAGGCCCTGGCGGCGGTGCGGGCCTACCTGCTCAAGACGGTCCACGGTGCGGAGATCAGCGACGTCGTGCGGGCAGTCGCCTCCGGACGCGTCCTGCTCGATGAGCGCACCGTGACGCGCCGTCGGGCGGACCACGACGACCCTACCGCCGACCTGACCAACGCCGAGCGCAAGGTCCTCGACCTCATCGGTGACGGCCTGTCCAACCGGGAGATCGGTGAGCGGCTCGGGTCGCCGAGAAGACAGTTGAAAACCCATCACCTCCCTGCTGGCCAAGATGGGTCTGCGGCGACGCAGCCCAGGTCGCCGCCTGGGTCCGCCGGTCAGCAGGCCTCGAGGCTGGCGCAACGGCTGACGGATCCTTCGAGCCCGGCCACTGAGGGGCGCACGCGGACTCAGCGCACCCGGCCGCCCCGTCAGGGCACTCGCCAGGTGAAGCAGGTGCCGCGCCGCTCGCCGTCGGAGCGGGCCCGTGGACCAATGACGAAGCTGCCGCCGTGACGGCGGGCCCGCTCGGCCATGTTGGCCGTCCCCGAAGGCAGCGCGTCACGGAGGGATTCACCCCGACGCCGTCGTCACGGCAGACGATCTCCACCGCAGGCTGCCCCGGAAGGGGCTCGGCGTCGCCCGAGGCGTGACCCTCGTCGTCGCCGGGGCCGCAGCCTGCTCGAGCCCGGCTGCACCCCTCGATCTTGACGTCCACCGTCACCGAGGAGGCGTGGGCGTGACGGGCCACGTTGCTCAGTCCCTCACGCGACGGCGACCATGTCGTCAGCGATGTCCGGTGCCACGGCGGCGTCGACCGAGGCGATGAGCCGGTCCTCCTCGTCGCGGTCCACCTGGGCAGGGCCCGGCCGTCGACGCTCAGCAGCAGCGAGGGGCGTGGCGAGGCGTTGCAGGCAGGGAGGCCTCGCGCCGCAGCCGCTCGATCACCCCGACCTCCTCATCGCGGTCGCGCAGGGAAGCACGATGGGCGGATCTGGCCCACGGGTCGTCCACCGCCTCCAGGCGGGCGGTACTCAGCACGGAGCACTACGCATCCAGGTCCGCTTGCCGCTGGAGCCAGCCGTTCCAGGGCCGCGAGATCTGCATCCCGGTGGCGAAGAGCTGCTGGATGGCCAGGTCGTGCAGGTCTCTGCCAATCCAGGCCCGCTCATCGAGCAGCGTGGCATCTCCTCGGCGTGCTGGGCGTCCGGCCAGCTCGAAGGCCATCGTGGCCTGCCCCGCCACGAGCTCGGCGATCTCAGGTCTGGGCGGTGAAGGGTGCCGCGCCGGGGAGCTGCAGCAGCATCACCCCGCCCCGCCCCGGTGGATCATGAGGGGCGTGAGGACCGGCCGAGCTGGGCCAGCTGGGGGACCAGAGGTCGCCGTCACCCGCAGGCGTCCTCAGGGAGTCACGACCGACCGGTCTGATGGGCCAGAGTGGTCAGAGCTCGCCCTCGGGCGGGAAGAAAGGTGCCGATCGGCTCCCTGGCGTGCTCGCCGTCGGCGATCTCGCAGATCAGCGCTCCCCGATGCTGCGGGCAGGGATGAGGGCGGCGGTGTCGGCGTGAGCGACCTGGCGGACACGGTGGGCGATGAGCGTCAGCGCGTCATCCTCCTCGGCGCCCGAGCAGCAGCGTCGTCAGCTCCTGGGAGACCACCATCCACTGCTCGCGGTCACGGGCCTCGCGGTACAGGCGGGCGTTCTCCACGGCGACGGCTGCGGCCTGAGCCAGGGTCAGGACAGCTCGGCGTCCGAGCAGGTGAAACCCCGGCTTGTCACACAGGTAGAGGTGTCCCGTAGACCTGGCCGTGAAGGCGCAGCGGGGCCGAGAGCAGACTGCCGGTCTCCTCACCCTCGATGGCACCGGTGAAGGCCGATGTCGCGCCAGGTCGTTGTCGATGACCATCCCGGTGCCCTCGAGCCCGCCGGCAGGGACTCAGAGAGGCGTGCAAGTGCCGGCGGTATCGGGGCGCCCGGCCATCTGGGCCAGCTCATCGAGGGTCGCCGTGCGGCACCCGCTGCACAGACCGGTGCCCGAGCTCGCGCCGGAGGGATCGGACGGAGGGGGCCGGCCGGGTCAGCATCCATGTCCGCGTGGTTGAGCACGGCGATGGTTCCCCACGAGGCACCCGTGATGGAGCAGGCCGACTCCACCAGACGGCGCAGCGCGTCGGGGACCCGAAGGGAGCTGGTGAGCTCAGGGCCGCCTGGATGAGGGCGACGGTCGCCTCGTCCAGAGCTCGGCTGAAGGGCCGACACCGGCGGCCACAGGTGGAGACCAGCTGGTCGGCGTGGACGGCGTAGGCCAGACGCCCCGCCGCGGCGTTCTCCTCCGAAGAGGTCGTCAGCGCCTCCTCACGTCGCTCCGGGGAGCCGTCGGGCTCCTCCGGGGCGTCCTCAGGCACACCAGGAAGCCAAGACCCTCGCCGAGTGTCTGCTGCGTGCTGCGGGTGGGGTGTCGTCATCGTGCTCAGCTCGTTCAGCTCGTACCGGATACGTGGTCCTGCTGTCCCTATCCTGATCCTCCTGGGAGGCGACCACCGGTGAGGTCTCAGGGAGACGTCCTGGGGCTCGCGGTGGCTGCCTCGGTGCAGGATAGTCGCCGGGGCCTGCTCGCCCGGTGGCCTGCGGCCGGCGTCCCGCATGACAAGGACCTCGTCTGCGTGCTCCAGGGCGCTGAGGCGATGGGTGACCAGGAGAGTGCCGCGGCCCTGGTCGCCCGCTGTCAGCAGGTCGGTCACGAGCCGGTCCGCGGTGAGGGCATCGAGATGCTCACCGGGCTCGTCAGCAGCATCAGGGGAGCCCGGGCCGCCAGGGCCCGGGCGAGCAGGAGCCGACGCCGCTCCCCACCTGACGGTGTGGTGGCATCGGTGCCGATGATGGTCTCAACTCCCTCGGGAAGAGCCTCGAGCCACCTCCCCAGGCCGGCCCGCCTCAGCAGCTCGCCGGCCTCGGCGAGGTGACGTCCCCGCGCGCCACGCAGGTTCTCAGGACACTGGTGTGGAAGACGTGCGCGTCCTCCGCGGTCAGGCACACCCGGGCCGCCACCTCTGAGCGGGCCGCCTGCCACGGGGGGACGCCGTCGAGCGTCAGCGTGCCGCCCCGAGGCTCCAGCAGCCCCGCCAGCGTGGCCAGCAGTGTCGACTTTGCCGATGCCCCGGCGGCCCCACGATCGCCACTCGGCGACCGACCCGCAGATCAGGTCGATGCCTCGGCTACCGGGCCGCCCGGCCAGCCCGCCAAGCCCCTGCCTTGGGTGCGGGCCCTGGGCGGAGGGCTCGGGACAGCTCCAGGCGCGGAGGACATCGCGGAGCCGCTGGCGGCACTGGCTTCAGCGGCCTCGATGAGCTCCACGATGCGGCAGGCGGCGCCGGCCGACCTGACCAGCTGCACGCTGGCCGGGCCGAGTGCTGAGGTGGCTTCGAAGGCCGCCAGTGGAACCAGGACGATCACTGCCAGCCAGACCGGGGCCCAGCTGCCCGGAGGACACGGCGCTCACCCCGACCACCAGGTTTCCAGGACCGCCAGGGCCCATGGCGGCCATGTCCCACGCCGCCGCGATCGCGGCCAGTACCGCGGCGGTCCCGCAGACAGGTCAGGCTCTCCTCCCGGGAGGCGACCTGGCGCATCGAGCCAGCCAGACGTCCGGAGACGGTCAGCTCAGGAGCCCCCTTCAGGACCGCCAGCACCTCCGCGGACAGCTCGGTGGCCTGCCTCTGACGGGCCTGCTCGGCGATTCTCGCCGAACGGATGGTGGCCAACGGACCCACGAGTCCCGACAGCAGCAGACAGGCCAGCAGGATGAGGCCCGCCGGCCAGTAGACCACGCCGACGCCGAGACATGTGGCTGTGCCCAGGACGGCGGCGACAGCCGCAGGCAGATAGGCGCGCACGACGAGGTCCCCGACTGCGTCGATGTCGCTGCCCACTCGCGCCAGGACGTCGCCGCGGCGCAGGCCCGCAACCGTGTCGGTGCGGGCTGAGGCCAGGGACTCATGAGGGTGGGTGCGCAGGCGCCCATGCCTCTCAGGGCGGTGTCATGGGAGACGAGGCCTCTCGCAGTAGCGCAGCACGGAGCGTGAGATGCCGAAAGAGCCGCACCGCCACCGCGCAACCCCAGTGCGACGACGTCGGGCATCTGTGAGGCCCGCGCAATGAGCCAGGCCGCCACCCCCGGACAGGGGACAGGCCGAGGCCATACCCGCCGTCCCGGCGACTACGGCCAGGATGAAGCGTGATCGGTCCAGGTTCAGCAGTCCCAGGGCCCGGCGCAGGGAGCGTCGCTCATCAGCGGACAGTGCGGGGGAGAGGGCGGAGGTAGTCGGATGCGCGGGGTTCACATGGGTCTCAGGGGTCTCAGGGGGCTCAGGGGTCAATGTGCTTGCCGTGCTCACAGGGCCTCCTCCTGCGCCATTGCCGCCTCATGGGCAGATGCCCGGTCAGGTACCCGGTCAGGTGCGATGTCCGCCGGCGGTAGCGGTCGGCTCGTCACGGCGATGGTCTGCTCGGCCAGGGCCATGAGCGCAGGACGGTGCGCAATGACCACCACCGTGCGCCCCGAGGCGTGCAGCGCACGGACTGCGTCCAGGACGTGGGCCTCACTGGCCGCGTCCAGGTGTGCGGTCGGCTCATCCATGACCACCAGGGGCGCCGTCGAGCACAGGGCACGGGTCAGGGCCAGACGCTGGCGCTGCCCCACGGACAGTCCCACACCTGCACTGCCCACTGGGGTCCACCAGCCCTGCGGAAGGTCGTCGACGACCTCATCGAAGCCCGTGGCCCGGGCCGCCTCGACCAGTACGTCGGGTAGGCCTTCTGCCGTGGAGGCTCCCGGCTCGACATGACCCAGGACGTTGTCCAGCACCGTGCCCGGGGTGATGGTGGGGCGCTGGGGCACCCAGGCGATCTGCTCCCACCAGGTGGCCGGATCGATCTGGGCGAGGTCGACCGCGGTGCCGGGATCGCCGCCGTCGGGCACGATCCTCACCCGCCCCCGGTCTGGGGGCAGCAGGCCGAGCAGGACCTGCGTCGTCGTGGTCTTGCCGGCACCCGACGGGCCGGTCAGCGCCACCAGGCTGCCCGGCCGGATTGAGGCACTGAGGCCCGGCCGGGGGCCCACGCGCCCCGGGAGGCGACGGACACCATCGAGTCTCAATCGTCGATGAGGCGCAGGTCGGGGAGCCGGCAGGTCGCCGTGCTCGGGCACCGGGGTCTGAAGAACCTCGAAGACGGCGTTCGCCGCCGCCACCCGTTGGCCGGGCGTGGAACTGGAAACCCACCTGCCGCAGCGGCTGATGAGACCCTCAGGGGCCACCATGAGGACGAGCAGGCCGGTGAACAGATCCATCCGTCCGGCCACGAGCCGGAAACCGATCTGGACGGCGATGATCGCCACCGACAGCGTCGTGATGAACTCAAGACCGCCCCGACAGGAAGGCGACCCGCAAGGTCGACTTTGTGGTGGTGCGCCGGTAGGAGCGGCCAGGAGCGCACCTGCTCGGCCGGTTCCTGCTCGCGCCCGAGGGCCTTGAGCGTGGGCAGGGCCCGAGATGAGATCAGTACCTGATCGCCCAGGACCTGCATGGTCTTGAGGCGCTCCTGGGGAGACGGACTGGGTCATCCTGCCGATGAGAAGTCCTGAAGATCGGAATGAGGGCAAAGTGCACACCACGGCCACCGCAGCAGGGCCAGTCCTGGGTGAGAGCACCAGCACCGTGGCCGGTGTCACCGTCGAGGCCAGCACCAGCTGGGGGAAGGTAGCGGGTGAAATAGGGCTCGAGGTCGTCCAGCGCGCAGGTCAGCAACGTGGCCGTCTGCGTCCCGTGAATCGCCTGCCAGCGGGGGCCCAGCCGGGCTGCGTGCTCCAGAACCTGCCGGCGCAGCTCGACGATGGTCTCCGTGGCGGACCGGTGTGCATGGACCTCCTGAAGCAGGACCACCAGGGCCCTGGGCCGCCAGGACCCACCCAGCGCCACCGCCAGTGCCCTGACAGCCGACGGTGCAGCCCCTCGGAGATGACCGAGGAGACCGCACCGGAGATGAAGAAGGCCCTGAACCACCACCAGCACGGCGGTCACCATCCCAGTGACGGCGGTGGCGGCAATGCATCGGCGGGCGGAGCGTGCGTAACGCATCAGCCGGGGATCGAGGGGCTTCACCTGCTCAAGGGATAGGGGAGTAGGTCCAAGGGCCCGGAAACTCCCGGCCGATGCGTCGCGCTGACAGTCGGTACCCGAAGTGCGCCTCGGGCTGAGCCGAGTCACGCACCAGCGTGGGGTGCAGACCGCCCTGGTCGGGTCGATGCTCTCGACGCTGATGCGCGAGGCGAAAACCTGCAGCTCAGATCGTGTAGGCCAGGACCCCGGGGACGAACACCGCCGCGGCGACGCTCATGATGAGCAGGGGTCGTGTCGGCGCTCGCGGCCTGCTGGATCGTCAGCGAGTGGCTAGGGTCCACCGAGGAGCGCATGACGTTGGGGGCCATCGCGGCGAAGATGAAGACGACGGCGAGGCGATCCCCACAAAGTGCAGGGGCGAGGCCCGGCCCTCGCTTCCCGGTGCGTCCTGGGCAGGGGGCCGATGGGTCCGGCAGCGGCGACGACCAGCGAATCAGGACAGGGCGCTGCCCGAGTAGGCCAGCTGCGCCCACAGGGCCCAGGCGGCGGTGACCGCGGTGGCCGCCGGGGCGAGCCGGCGTGACATCCGCAGCGCGCGCTGCGACAGATCACCAGTGGTCTTGAGCGCCACGAAGAGCGCTCCGTGGTTGAGGAGAGCAGGCAGGTGACGACGCCTCCCAGCAGGGTGAAGGGGTCACCATCGTGAGCAGGCCCCAGTGATCTGGTGGGCGGCACCGGGCACCAGGGAGTCGGCCGGCACCTGGGAGGCCGGGACGACCGCGCCGTTGGAGATTTGGACGACCTCGATGTGCATGCCCTGAACCAGGTTCGCGAAGGCCACGCCCCACAGGATGGAGGGCAGCCAGGCGCTGATCGTGTGGACCCAGTCCCAGCGGTCGCGCCAGGTCTGGGAGTTGACCTTGGGACGCCACTCGATGGCGCACGCGCACGATGAGGCACAGCAGAATGATGAACAGGACGATGTAGGCCCCGGAGAACGGGGTGGAGTACCACTCGGGGAAGGCGGCGAAGGTCGCCCGCCGGCGAGTCAGCAGCCACCTCGTTACCGTCAGTGAGGGGCCGATGGTGGACAGCGTCGCGCGCCGCTCGCGCTCGTCGCGGCCCAGGATCTTCAGGATCATGCCGACGCCGAAGTCGAAGCCCTCCAGGGTGAGTAGCCGATCCACAGGACGGCGATGAGGATGAACCAGAGGATGCTCAGTGTCATGGGTTTTCTACCTTCCTCGGCTCAGTAGGCGAAGGACAGGGCCGGGGGCGGCCTCGGAGTCAACGGAATCATCGCCGAGTCCGTGTCCTTGCCATCGGTCCGTCTGCTTGGGACTTCTCAGTCTTGTCCGGCACCGGGTGCACCCTTCTCACGGATGTAGCGGCGCAGCGGCACGAACCAGACCACGCCGAGCGCGGCGTACAGCAGGGTGAAAATGACCATCGAGGCCAGCACCGTGCCCGAGGAGACCACGGAGGACGCACGTCGGCGGGTGAGCATGTAGACCTGGGAGACCGGGTCGGACGGGTTGGGGACGATGACCCAGGGGCTGACGGCCCATCTCGCGGAAAGATCCAGCCGAGGGCAGGCGATGAAGGGCAGCCACATGGTTGCCAGTGCCGCCTGCCCAGAACCGGGCGGGAGATGAGCCTGTTGGAGCGGGTCAGCCACAGGGCCAGGGGCCCCCAGGCCCATCGAGGCCATGCCCTAGCCCGATCATGAGGCGGAAGGACCAGAAGTTGACCATGACGTTGGGGCTGTAGTCGACAGCGTTGCCGCGCGCATCGGTGGTGCCGTACTGCTTGTAGATGTCACCGGTCTCCTTGGGTCCGGTGACCTAGCGTTGAAGTCGTTGGTGGCCATGAAGGAGTAGACGCCGGGAACCGAGATGAACCGGACCATGCCGTCCTCGTTCTTGCAGTCCCCGAAGGCGGCCACGGTGAAGGGGCTCCGGCCTCAGTGTGGCACAGGCCCTCTGCGGCGGCCATCTTGCCCGGCTGGTACTCGGCGACCAGCTGGCCCTGCATGTGGCCCCGTGCCGGCGGTGACCAGACCCGCGGCCACCATGGTGATGGCGCCGAGACGGGCCACCCGCCGCCACAGCTCACGCGCCTCGAAGTCCTGCTTGGCCTGGGCGGCCTTGACCATCCACCACGGACACGCCCATGACGACGGCTGCGGCCACCAGCAGAGCCGAGGAGATGACGTAGCACATGATGGCCCACACAGCTCGTTGGACGGGAGCTTGAGGAAGCCCGCTCACGCCATCGAGCTCGGCGCGGCCCGTCTTGGGGTTGACGACAGCGCCCACCGGGTGCTGCATCCAGGAGTTGGCGGTGAGGATGAAGAAGGCGGAGAAGTTCGTGCCGGCGGCCACGGCTCACATGCACAGGTTGTGCAACCTGGGGGACAGGCGGTCCCAACCGAAGATCCACAGGCCCAGGAAAACGGACTCCATGAAGAAGGCCAGCAGGGGCCTCGAAGGCGAGGGGCGCAAAGATGTTGCCGACGAACCTGAGGTACTCCGACCAGTTCATGCCGAACTGGAACTCCTGAACGATGCCGGTGGCCACACCCAGCGCGAAGTTGATCAGCAGGATCTTGCCGAAGAACTTGGTGGCCACGAGCCACTGCTTGTTGCCGGTCCTGCGCCAGAGCGTCTCCATGAGAGCCACCAGCGGGGACAGCCCGATGGTCAGCAGGAACCAGGATGAAGTGGTAGACGGTGGTGATACCGAACTGCCAGCGCGCGAGATCCAGAGGTCCAGCGCCATGGAGAGATGGCCATCCGTGCCACCTTTCGGAGATGACGATGAGATCGATAGGAGATCCTGTAGAGCGTTCTACAGGTCAATAAGTGTATTGTAGGTCATCTGTGACGCCATGTCGTGAAACTCGTGGGGCGGGATGGTGCTGAGCGGTGCGTTCCGACTGGTTCTTTTCCTGTGGGTGCATCACTGGTGGAGTGTTGTCGCAGCGGTTCAACGGATGAACGTTGAATGGTCTGAATAGTCGCGAGAATGGTTTGAAAGTCTGTGATGCCTCGGCGGGGATTCAGCGTGTCTGACCAAGGGGTGGGCGACTGCTGGGCGCGTGATGAGGTCAACGTGTACAGAGACCGGGGACACCATGAGTCGCACAAGCGCTCATCGGCGTTTGTGTGGGATACTTCGAGTCGGCATCGGGTGCCTCGTACCAGTACCCGAAGCCGCGTCTTACGACCGACCCTGTCCGAGGACCTTGCGCCGCCTGAGATGCGCCGCTGCGAGCCCGGTCTGAGTGGACGTCAGGTAAGGCGTGCGCCCTCGCGGGCGCTCTCAAGACTTTCTCGCTGCTCCCGCTAGGGGGCACAACCGCGCTGACGCGTCGAGGGTACGACGACGGCGTCGGCCCCGGAGAGTGCAAGCCCCATGGCGTCGCACCACATCAGAATCAACAGAATCGTCACGAGCAGGGCGCGGACGGTGACGCCGTGAACGCGCCGACTCCGCGCCGTCGCCGCAGGGTCACCGCGGCGCAGCCGCCCCGAAGGCTCCTGCTGCCGAGCAGCCCGGTTCGGTGAGGGGCTGCCGATGCCGTCACCGCCTTTGGGGCTGAGGGCCCCGGCGTGCAGCAGGCCCCCAGCAGGCTCGCGGCTGTTGAGTCGGCCCCGCCTCGTCGTCGTCGGAAGGCCGTCGCGGCCTCTGCCGCCCCGAGAGCTCCTGCTGCCGAGGCCCCGCGTCACTGCCGGGGCGGACGGGCGAAATGCACGCACGTGACCGAGGATGCATCGAGCGCCGATGCTGCGCAGGAGGATGCCGAGCAGCAGGTCGACACCGAGGGGACCGACGGCGAGGAGGCTCGAGATGCCTCAGGAGGATGACGAGGCTCACCGGGGCGGACTCGGTGAGGAGGAGGACCTCAGGCCCCCGTCTTCCTGCCGCCTCGCTCCTGTTCCAGGCCCCGACCCCAAGTCCGGGCCCGCCGCGCCGTCGGGTCACCGCGGCCACCGCCGCCCCAGGCGGCGCCGAGCGCCTCGCGCACCAGGGCGCCAAGGACTGGGCGGACGAGGAGGCGCCGACGCGCGGACCGGTGCCCAGGGGACATGACGAGGATGCTGAGTCGAGGTCCTCCAGTGCCGACCGCAGTGGCGGGTCGCGGCCGCTCGGCGTCGGCGGGCCGCCGCCAGTGCCGAGCCCCGCAGAAGTCCCGCAGGACTCTGCCCGTGACAAGACCGACGCCCGGGGTCTCTGGGGCCGACGGCCTGACAGGGACCGATGGGGCCCAGGCCGAGTCCTCGGAGGATGGCCGTGAGGGCGGGGTCCGCCGCAAGCGTCGCCGCGGTGGTCGCGGCCGGCGCTCGCGCTCGCGGGCTGAGGACTCGACGCGCACTGACGCCGATGATGAGTCGCAGGCCGCGGAGGATGACAGCGCCGATGAGGCTTCCTCGCGCGAGACCGCCTCCGATGCCGTCGCGGAGGCCGCTACGAGTACCGTGTCCGGATCGCGCCGCCGGCGACGTCGCTCCCGTACCCGCTCGGAGGGTGGCGACCTGCGTGACGAGGTGACCGCCCTCAAGGGCTCCACCCGCCTGGAGGCCAAGCGTCAGCGCCGCCGCGAGGGCAGGGCGGCCGGGCGTCGTCGTCCCATCGTCACCGAGGCCGAGTTCCTGGCCCGTCGCGAGTCCGTGGACCGACAGATGATCGTGCGCGAGTCCGACGGCCTCAACCAGATCGCCGTCCTGGAGGATGGGCTCCTCGTGGAGCACTACGTCTCCAGCACCCAGACCTCCATGGTCGGCAACGTCTACGTCGGTCGGGTTCAGAACGTCCTGCCCTCCATGGAGGCCGCCTTCGTGGACCTGGGCGAGGGCGCAACGCCGTCCCTCTACGCCGGCGAGGTCAACTGGGACGCCGCCGGCCTGGAGGGCGGCCCCGCCATCGAGGACGCTCTCTCCAGTGGCGACACCGTCCTGGTCCAGGTCACCAAGGACCCCATCGGCCACAGGGCGCTCGCCTCACCAGCCAGATCACTCTGGCGGGCCGATACCTGGTCCTGGTCCCCGGAGGAACCATGACGGGGATCTCGCGCAAGCTGCCCGGACACCGAGCGCAGCCGCCTGAAAGATCCTCAAGCGGATCGTGCCCGACTCGGCAGGGTCATCGTGCGCACCGCCGCGGAGGGGCCACTCAGGAGCAGCTGACCGCCGACGTCGAGACGCCTCGTGGCCCAGTGGGAGGCCATCGACGAAGGCGTCCTCCGTCATGAAGGGCAGCAGCAGGGCCCCGTCCTGCTCAAGGGGAGCCGAGGCTCGCCGTGAGAGTCATCCGCGACGTCTTCAACGAGGACTTCCGCAAAGCTCATCGTCTCCGGCGACAACACCTGGTCCACGATCTCCCAGTACATCAACGAGGTCAGCCCGGATCTGTCCGAGCGCCTCGAGCACTGGGTCGGGCCCGAGGACGTCTTCGCCGCCCACCGTGTCGACAGGCAGCTCGCCAGGGGCTTCGACCGCAGGTCTGGCTTCCCAGCGGCGGCACCTGGTCATCGACCGCACCGAGGCGATGACCGTCATCGCAATCAACACCGGGCGCTTCACCGGAGCAGGAGGCACGCTGGAGGAGACCGTCACCCGCAACAACCTGGAGGCCGCCGAGGAGATCGTCCGCCAGCTGCGCCTGCGCGACATCGGTGGCATGGTCGTCATCGACTTCGTCGACATGGTCCTGGAGTCCAACCCGGGACCTCGTGCTGCGCCGGCTCGTGGAGTGCCTGGGGCGCGACCGCACCCGCCACCAGGTCACTGAGGGTCACCTCATTGGGGCTGGTCCAGATGACCCGCAAACGGGTCGGCAGGGCCTGGTCGAGGCATTCTCCACCACCTGCAGAGCACTGCAAGGGCGGGGCTTCATCGTCACGACAGGCCCGTGGAGAACCAGCAGATCGACATGTCGGCCTCCGCCTCACGCGGCGGCGGACGCTCGCGCGGACGCAAGAACCGTGAGCAGGCCACCGGCAGGGCAAGAAGGACCAGAAGGACTCCCCAGGAGACCAAAAGGGCTCCAAGAGCTCCAAGGGCTCCGGTCGCGGCAAGGCATTGGCAGGGCGCGACGTTGCCGTATCGCCCGAGTCCGGAGTAGACGACGAGGCCCGGGCGGCAGTGCGAGGCGCTCTGGCCCAGATCGCGGCCGCCGCCGAGCAGGCTCACAGGACAGCCAGCAGGAGGACAGGACCCTCGCTGAGGGTCAGGGGGCCGTTGAGGGTCCAGGAGGCCGGCGTGAGTGACACCGCCGACGCTGCGACGCAGACCGCGGAGAACGGGCAGTCCTCCGATGGTCAGGAAGTTTCGGACTCCCCGGCCGAGGACAAGCCGGTCAAGACCCGGTCGAGGAAGGCGGCTGACAAGAAGTCGGCGAAGAAGACCGGTGAGAAGAAGGGCGACAAGGCGGACAAGAAGTCGGGGCGGAAGACCGGCAAGAAGGCCGAGAAGAAGGCCGCCACGACCTCCGAGGACCCCGTTGAGCCGCAGCCTGGGGAGGCGCCGGCGGAGCCGGTGGAGGAAAGCCGGTGAGGAGAACGCGACGGCGGGCCACGGCCAAAACGCCGCGCCCTCACCGGAGAATTCTTCAGACGTCGAGAGACATCGGCCTGACGAGGTCTCCGTGCCCAAGAACACAGGGGTGGGGTGGATCGGAGGTTGGTGCTGGCGACATGATCGCCTAGAGTTATCTGCCGGTGCTTCTTGCGCCATTGCCCAGACAGGGCCCTCCCGGCGAGGCCGATACCGGTCTTGCGGCGAGTGAGAGCCTTTCGAAGAATCTACAGAGATGAGCATTCAAGTGGTCTACGCGATCGTCAAGGCCGGCGGCCGTCGGGAGAAAGGTCTCCGTCGGCGACGTCGTGGTTGTCGACTAAAGCTTGCTGGTGAGATCGGCGACGAGTCACCTCGCCCCCGTCATGCTGGTGGACGGCGACAAGGTGACCACCTCTGCCGCCGATCTGGCCAAGTCCTCCGTCACCGCCGAGATCATCGGCGACGAGAAGGGCCCCAAGATCAACATCCTCGAAGTTCAAGAACAAGACCGGCTTCCGCAAGCGCCAGGGCCACCGCGCTCAGCTGACGGCCGTCAAGGTCACCGCCATCAAGTGACCGCCCCGGCGTCAACCAGTACGCAGAGCATCCCTGAACGCACACGCTCGAGAAGAAAGAAGCCTTCAACCATGGCACACAGAAGGGTCTTGGTTCCTCCCGTAACGGCCGCGACTCCAACGCGCAGCGCCTCGGCGTCAAGCGCTTCGGCGGCCAGTTCGTCAAGGCCGGCGAGATCATCGTCCGCCAGCGCGGCACCCACTTCCACCCGGGCCGTAACGTCGGCCGCGGCAACGACGACACCCTGTTCGCCACCGCCGCCGGTAACGTCGAGTTCGGCACCTTCCGCGGTCGCCGGGTCGTCAACGTCGTGCTCCCCGAGGCTGAGCCCCGAGCATCACCACGTCAGCGAGAGGGCGGACGGCACCTGCCGTCCGCCCTCGCGCTATCAGACTCACAGGAGACCCCATGCCCAGCTTCATTGACCGAGTGGTCCTCACGTGGCCGGCGGCGACGGCGGCAACGGCTGCACCTCCGTGCACCGTGAGAAGTTCAAGCCCCTGGCCGGGCCCGACGGCGGCGATGGCGGTCATGGCGGCGACGTCGTCCTGACCGTCGACCCCCGGGTGACGACCCTGCTGAGCTACCACCGCTCCCCGCACCAGCGGGCCGGCAGCAACACCCCGGCATGGGGACTGGCGCCGCGGTACCGACGGCAAGAACCTCGTCCTGCCCGTTCGAGGGCACCGTCGTCAGGACTCGCGAGGCTAGGTCATCGCCGACCTCGTGGGAGAGGCTGCCAGCGTCGTCGTCGCCCAGGGCGGTACCGGCGGACGCGGCAGCTCTCCCTGGCCTCCTCAAGCGCAAGGCCCCCGGCTTCCCACCTCCTGGGTGAGCCCGGTCAGGCCCAGGACATCACCTTGGAGCTCAAGACCATCGCCGACGTCGCCCTCGTGGGCTACCCCAGCGCCGGCAAGTCCTCCCTCATCGCCGCCATGAGCGCCGCCCGTCCCAAGATCGCCGACTACCCCTTCGACCCTCGTCCCCAACCTCAGGGTCGTCGAGGGCCGGCGACGTGCGCTCACCATCGCCGATGTCCCCGGCCTCATCCCCGGAGCCTCCCAGGGCAAGGGACTGGGGCTGGACTTCCTGCAGCACATCGAGCGCTGCGCCGTCATCGTCCACGTCCTGGACTGCGCCACCCCTCGAGCCGGGCGCGACCCCTCTCCGACCTGGACACCATTGAGGCCAGAGCTCGCCGCCTACTCCGAGCGCCTCGGCGAGCGGAGGACGACCCTCCCTCACGGCCGGGTCCCCCTCATGGAGCGCCCCGCATCGTGGTGCTCAACAAGGTCGATGTCCCCGACGCTGCGGGCTCGCCGAGTTCGTGCGCGCCGACATCGAGGCCCGGGGACTGCCCGTCCACATCATCTCCGCGGTCGCGCACAGGGGCTGCGCCCTGTCCTTCGCCCTGGCCGGGGAGGTCAGAGCGGGCCCGGAAGGCCGCTCGGCCACGTCCCGCGGCGACGGCGAGCCAGTGCGACTGACGGTTCAGGTGAGCCGCGCCGTTATCCGGCCCACGGCGGTCGGGCGGCGAGAAGGGCAGCGTCACAGGTGCGTCTGCTGGCCCATCAGCGAGGGTCAGGGTCTACCGAGGTCCGCGGGCGGCGCCCCGAGCGCTGGGTGCGTCAGACCGACTTCAGCAATGACGGGCCGTCGGCTACCTCGCCGACCGCCTGGCGCGGCCGGGGTCGAGGACAGGCTCGTCAAGGCCGGCGCCCACGCCGGCGACACCGTCCTCATCGGCGGGTCGACGGGAGTGCTCTTCACCTGGGAGCCCACGATGACCACCGGCCCCGAGCTGCTGGGCGCCCGAGGCTCTCGACCTGCGCCTGGAGACCAGTCGGCGTCGGACCAACGTGGAGCAGCGCAGCCAGTACCACGGATGATGGATGCCAGGAGGCCGCGCGCCAGCAGCTGCGCGACGAGGCCGCCGAGGCCTGTGGTACCGATGCCTCTCTGGCACGAGGGACGACGGAGGACGAGGCGCGGGACCGCGTGACTCCAGCAGCAGACCGGTGCCGACTCAGACCACTGGACAGGAGCGCGGAACGCCTGCCTGCCGGCGCCGCGTCGTGGTCAAGGTCGGCTCCTCCTCCTGACGCGCGCCGACGGCGAGCTCGATCTCAACCGCATCGACATCCTCGCCGGCCTCATCGCCGGTATGCGCAGATCGCGGCCACGACGTCGTCCTGGTCTCCTCCGGCGCCGTCGCCTCAGGGGCCTGGTGCCCCTGGGGCTGAGCCAGCGCCCCGACGAGCTCAGCCTCCTGCAGGCGGCCGCCTCCGTGGGACAGGGGCGGCTCGCCGCCGCTGAGAGACCGCGATGAGCGCCTATGGACTGGTGACGGCCCAGGTCCTCCTGACCGCCCACGACGTCGCCATCCGCAGCCACTACCGCACGGTGCGCGCCACCTTCGACTCCCTGCTCTCACTGGGGCCGTCCCCATCATCAACGAGAACGACGCGGTGGCCACCAGCGAGTTCAGCCTCAGCGACAACGACCGCCTCGCCGCCCTCGTGGCCCACCTGGTGACCGCCGACGTCCTGGTGCTGCTCACCCGACGTCGACGGCCTGTGGACCGCGCGCCCCGGAACGCCCCGGCGCCGCGCCCATCCGCCACGTGCGCTCCTCAGCGGACCTGGTGGGGTCAGCGTCTCCGAGCGCGGCTCCTTCGTGGGAACCGGCGGCATGCCACCTAAGCTCCAGGCCGCCACCATCGCCTGCGCCTCAGGCACCACCACCCTCATCGCCCGGGCCGACGACGCCGAGCGCTCCTGGGCCAGGAACAGGTTCCCACCAGGCCTGGGCACCTGGTTCAGAGCCCACCGGTCCCCACCGCCCCAGCCGCCGGCTGTGGATGGCCCACGCCTCCCAGCCCGGCGGGCGCGTTCTCATCGACGCCGGGGCGGCCCGGGCCCTGACCGTGGGAAGAAGTCGCTCCTGCTGCCGGCCTGACCGGCCTCGACGGCGACTCGAGTCCGGGCTCCGTCGTCGACGTCGTCGGTCCCCGAGGCGTCCTGGCCCGATATGCCGCTACGCCGCCGCCGCGAGCCTGCGCGAGGTCCCTGGGGGCCCAGGCCGAGGGCGCCCTGCGACGTCACGTGGCACCCGTGATCCACCGCGACATTCTGGCCGAGCTGCCCCTCGTATTACGTAACTGAA